>Ga0066376_10003593_pt1 | contig 13776 bp, 13 predicted proteins | sample Knorr_S15_td_Bot_FD_77009 | JGI IMG/M metagenome (GOLD analysis project Ga0066376, IMG submission 77009) | Marine microbial communities from Southern Atlantic Ocean transect - Knorr_S15_td_Bottom_ad_5009_LV_A | ecosystem: Environmental > Aquatic > Marine > Oceanic | place: Southern Atlantic... | reverse complement strand
GGGCCGATGCTGGGCCAGGCCCATCACTTCAACGCCTATGCGCCGATGAACCCCAGCGGCCCGGTGGTGCTGCCCTACGCCCAGGCGCGCTACACCAACGAGGCCAGCCGGCTCTACGGTGTGCTCGACCGCCAGCTGGCGACCCATGAATACGTCGCCGCCGACGAATACAGCATCGCCGATATGGCGATCTTTCCCTGGTGCCGCCTCTATAAGCGCCAGGAGCAGAACATTGACGACTTCCTCAACGTCAAGCGCTGGTTCGCCCTGATCGCCCGCCGCCCCGCTGTCGAGCGCGACATGGGCAAGCTCGAGGATATTGTCGAGGGCTTCGACCCTGAGAGCTGGGATATGGCCTTCGGCGGCGAGCAGTACAAGCGGCGGTGAAGAGGCTCGAACCACTAAGGCACTCCCCCCTGCTTTTCGCCGGCGCCGTGCTCGGGCGCCTGGGGTGTCATTCCACCACCGTCAGCTCGTAGGGCACCGTCGACATCATCCGGGCCTCGTCATCGAAGAAGGCCAGGGTCTCGATCATGAAATAGAGGCCGGTCCGGTTCGGCAGGAAGAACTGGTTTTCATAGTTCACCACCGTGCCCGGCTCGAAGACCCGATCGATGTTCTCGTCGGAGTTCACGTCGTAGATGAAGTTGCCGACCCAGTCGGGCGGAAAGGCGATGCCCATCTCGTAACCGCCGATGAAGCCCCGGTCCTGCCAGATGCCGACCTCTTCGTAATAGGCTTTCATGGTCTCATAAAGCTCGCGCACCGGCAGGTTGGGCCGGATCATCTCGCCGAGCAGCTTCATCGAGCCGACCGCCTTGTCGGTCTGCAGTTTCACGTCGGCCGAGGGCTCGCCCAGCGAATAGGTCCGCGCCATGTTGCAGTGGTAGCGCTTGAACACACCCGAGCAGTCGACCAACACAATATCGCCGGCCTGCATGACCCGCCGCGACGACATGGCATGCGCCGCGCAGGTTTTGGCGCCCGAGAGCACCGGCTGGGTGATGCCCGGATTCTCGCCGCCGGCCGTGGCCATGGCCTGGACCATGACGCCGTAGACCTCGAGCTCGGTAACGCCGGGGCGCAATGCGGCTTGGGCGGCGCCCAGACCGATGTCGGCGATGCGCGCGGCTTCCACGATGCATTCCATCTCGGCGGCCGACTTGACCCAGCGCAGCTCGCGCAGGATATGGCTGGCGTCGACCACCACGCCGCCGGCGGCGGTGAAGTGGTCTTCGGTGCGGTGGCTCAGAATCCGGTTCGGCCGGTAGCTCCATAGCTCCAGACCCACCGTGCCGGGCAGCCAGCCCTCGGCCTTCAACTGCTCGACGATGAACAGAGTGCCGTCGCGCATGCTGTCGGGCGGGAAGATGCGGATATCCTTGGCCACCGAACAATAGCGGGCGAGGATATGCTCGCGCTCGGTGTCGAAGTGGATGAAACGGTCGTGATCGACATGGATGGCGATGCCGCTGGTTGCCGGCCACTGCTTGGGACTCTGCGCCTGATACCACTCGCACTGATAGCCCGAGACATAGTTGATCGCCTCGGGCGATGTGAGGAACAAGAGGTCGATAGTCTCGGCCGCCATGCGCTTGCGGATGCGTGTCAGCCTCGCCTGGTACTCCTCGCGGGTAAATGGCTGCTCCTGCTCAGGCATGCAATTTTGCATGCAGTCATCACGATAACTCAGACTCATAGCGTGCTCCCTAAACTAGAATGGTCCCAATTCGGGCAGTTCGCGCAGGAACGGTACACCGTCCGGCGGCGGGTTGTCGATTTCGCGGGCGTAGCGGTGGCCGGCGTAGACCGCCGCGGCGATGGTCGAGGGCGCCAGGCAGTCGCCGATGCGCGTTATCGATGTGACGCCGGCTGAGGCCAGGGCGTCTTCGTCCGCCGCCAGCTCGTGATAGAGCGCATCGTTCGAGTTCCGCGAGGTGACCAGCACCACCGAGGCGCAGGCCAATGTCCGGCCGCGGCCGCTCATGACATGCTCAATCTCCACCCCGTCGGCGCCGATCCGGGCCAGGGCATGCTTCTCGACGATGGTGACGCCGATCTCATGCAGGCGGTGCTCAATCCACGTGTGTTCGAGGGTCGCATGGGTCCAGGCCGAGATGTCGGCGGCCGGGGTCACCAGGGTCACCTCGAGGCCGTCGGCCCGGAGCTGCTCGGCGATGACGCCGCCCATATAGTAGTGATCGTCGTCGTAGATCACCACCGGCCCGGTGGGGCGGGCGCCGGCGAACAGGTCGTCAGGCGTGAACACAGTGGCGCCATCCGATCCGGCAATCGCCGTGCCGTGCTGGTGGCCGACGCCGTCGCGCCGCCAGCGCGCACCGGTCGCCAGCACCACGCGGGGTATGGCGAACTCGCGTATATGATCGGCGGTCAATTCGCTCTCGCGGTAGACCTCAACGTTGGTCAGGCGGATGAACTGCTGCTCGCGATAGTCGCGCACCCGGCCCCAGACGGCGAGCCCCGGCAGTTTGCACTCTTGGGCGACGCGCCCGCCGAGTTCGCCCCGAGCCTCGGCCAGGGTGACGCTGTAGCCGCGCTCGCCCAGGGCCCGCGCCGCTTCCAGCCCGGCCGGGCCGGCCCCGACGATGAGCACGCCGTCGTCGGATTCCTTCGCCGGCATGATTTCGGGGTGCCAGCCCTTGCGCCACTCCTCGCCGATGGTGGGGTTCTGGGTGCAGCGCATGGGAACGATAGTGTAATCGGCGGAAACGCATATGTTGCAGCCGATGCATTCGCGTATTTCGTCGATCCGCCCTTCCTCGATCTTTTTGGGCAGGAAGGGATCGGCGATCGAGGGCCGCGCAGCACCAATGAAGTCGAGCACGCCGCGCCTGATCTGGCCGGCCATGGCGTCGGGCGAGGTGAAGCGTCCAACGCCGACCACGGGCTTGCTGGTCATGCCCTTGACGAAGGAGATGAGGTCTTCCTGGCTGCCCTCGGGGCCGAAGCGCGAGGGCATTGAATCGCGCCGCCATTCGCGGATGTTGACGTCCCATAGATCCGGCGTCTCGGCGAACATCTCGATAATATCGCGGGTCTCTTCGTGGTCGGTCTCGCCGCCCGGCCCGGTGACGAAGTCGACAGTGAAGCGAATCCCCACGGCGCAGGTGTCGCCGACCGCCGCATGGGTATCCTCGAGCACCTCGCGCAGCAGCCGGGCGCGATTCTCCAGGCTGCCGCCATACTCGTCGCTGCGGGTGTTCATGACGCGCGACAGGAAATCGCCGTTCATCGAGGTGCCGGCGCGGCAATAGACGTAAATCAAATCGAAGCCGGCCTTGCGGGCCCGGAGCGCCGCCTCGCGGTGCCAGCGCCGGTAGTCGCGGATGTCGGCCTTGTCCACGGCCCGCGCCTGGGTCGGATAGTAGTCCGTGGCGGTCGGCCGCGCGGTCACCGACATGGGGACTTCACGGCTGTAGAGGCAGGCGTCGCGGGCGCCGGTATGCACCGGCTCGATGCCGGCCAGGGCGCCGTGCGCGTGGATAGCCTCGGTCATGCGGGCGAAGGCCGGGATGTCGCGGTCGTCCCACAGGCGGCCCTCGATGATCGGCGAGATGTCGCTGGTTGGGTGAATGTCGGTCTCTTCGGTGCAGATGACAGCCCAGCCGCCTTCCGCCTTCATGGCGCGCATGGCCGCCATGGAACTTGGATAGACGCTGCCCATGCCGTTGCAATGGGGGACCTGGAAGAAGCGGTTCTTGGCGGTCAGCGGACCGATTTTCACCGGCTCGAAAAGAATGTCGTAACGGGGGTCGCGGGTCATTTATTGCTCTCTTTCCAGGACATCGGGCCATCGCATGGTGATGAGATTCGCCAAGGGTGAATGGTGCTGGATACAGTCTTGATCGAACCCGCCCGGCGCTCAAGAAATTTTGCTCGAAGGAGCTGAAGTTTGCCGGCTTAATTTTCCCGAAAAGTGGCCGCTCAACCGGCATGGCCATCGCCCTGTCGTCCGCCTCGTCTCGTGGCCCTCTCTCACAGGACAACCCTGTTCAACCCGGCCGGCCAAATCATGCTAAGATGCCGCCAGCTTCGATCCGCGTTTTATGGATCCGAAACGGGAGAGCTGAGATGACAAAGTCCCCGCCTACTGTCCTTATCGCGTTCCTGATGGCCGCCGCCGTGCTCATCCATACGCCGCGTCCCGCCGCCGCCCTTGCCATGGCCTGGCGGGTCGAGAGCATGGTCGATGCGCAGAGCGGGGCGAAGACATGCCAGATTATCTCTCTCGGCGAGGATGTCACCGCGCGCCTCGCCCAGGATGCGCCGGATGGGGATGGGGTCTGGTCTGTGTTGATCGGCTTTGATAATCAGCCGGGCTCCCTGCGCTATTTCCGCGTCAATTGGAAATTCTTCCAGACCGCCGAACCGAGCTTTGAGGGCGACGACGCCAGCGCCATCATTACGCTCTTGAAAGAGCCCGGCGAGTTCGTTTTCGAATGGATCAAAGGCCCCAATGAGACCAAGCGGGGCGCCCTGTTTGGCGTTGGCGACTTCGCTGCCAAGGCGGCGCTGTGTGAAGCCTGGCTGTCGGGGACAAGTATTTAGGGCCTCCATCGCCGATCCTTGATATAAGGCTCGAAATTCTTTTGCCATTCCATTTTGGGTAAATTCATGGATTGTCTGTTGCGGATTGCCGCATTCTCCCCGCCGATGCACAGGCGCCTCGCGTAATGGGGGGCCGATTCATAAAGGCCATCGAATGGCTGCTGATGGACTTCGAAGCACGGATGGTTACCTTCATGATCTGGCTCTGTTGGGTCTGCGGTATCACGTCAGACGAAGTCGAGCGTGTCCGCGAAGCACAAAATGCCAAGGTCGAACGTGCTTCCAAGACCAACAATTCGAAACTAACTCCCGAGCCCCGGCAGCCCCCATCCACCAGCAGGCATCCCTCCCATGGCGCATAACATCCTCATCCTCAACGGCCCCAACCTCAATATGCTGGGAACCCGTGAGCCTGAGATATACGGCAGCCAGACCCTCGCCGATATCGAGGCGCTGTGTGCGGCAAAGGCGGGCGGTCTTGGGATGACGGTTGATTTCCGCCAATCGAACAGCGAATCCGAAATGGTCGACTGGATACAGCAGTCGCGTGAGAGCTGCACCGGGCTAATCGTCAACGCAGGCGCCCTGACCCATACCTCGGTGGCGCTGCTCGATGCGCTGCTCGCCGTTGGGCTGCCCGTGGTCGAGGTGCATCTCTCCAACATCCACCGCCGCGAATCTTTTCGCCAACAATCCTACGTTTCTCAGGCCTCCCAGGGTATGATCTGCGGATTCGGCGGGCAGGGCTATGAATTGGCGCTCGATGCCATGGCGGGTATTCTTGGGGCGAAAATCCTTGATAAGCCGAGTGGGGACTGATGGCTGCAAAGAAGACAACAGGGAAAAACATGGCCGTTACCAAGGCTGTGAAGTTCAATGTCGACAGTGATCTGATCCGCCAGTTGGCCGATCTGCTGGAGGAAACCGGCCTGAGCGAGATCGAACTCGGCGACGGTGACCACCGGGTTCGGGTGGTCGGCGGCGGCAACAGCAACGTACAGGTGGTGAGCGCCGCATCTTCACCCCCCACGGCAGAGCCCTTAGCGCCGATCGAAGCCGCGCCCGCGGTCGCCGCGGGCCCGCCGCCGGGCGCTGTGCCTTCGCCCATGGTCGGCACGGTCTATGTGGGGCCCGAGCCGGGGGCGGCGCCCTATGTTTCGGTCGGCGATCAGGTGTCGAAAAATGATATCCTGTTTGTCATCGAAGCCATGAAGGTGATGAACCCGATCAGAGCGCCGCGCGCCGGTACGGTTACGGACATATTGGTGGAGAACGGCGGTCCGGTCGAATTCGGCGAGACCCTGCTGGTTCTCGGCTGAGCGTTTGAGCGGCTGAGACGATGTTCGATAAGGTTCTCATAGCTAACCGGGGTGAAATTGCCCTGCGCATCCATCGCGCCTGCCGCGAGATGGGCATCAGCACCGTGGCCATCCATTCCACCGCCGACGCCGACGCCATGCATGTGCGCCTTGCCGATGAGAGCGTCTGCATCGGCCCGCCGCCGGCGGGGCAAAGCTATCTCAATATTCCGGCGATCATCGCCGCCTGCGAAATCACCAATCCCGACGCCATTCATCCGGGCTATGGCTTTCTCGCCGAGAACGCCAGTTTTGCCCAGATCGTCGAAGAACACGGCTATGTTTTCATTGGCCCGACGCCCGATCATATGCGCCTGATGGGCGACAAGATTACCGCCAAGGAAGCTATGAAATCGCGTGGCGTACCGGTCATGCCGGGCTCGGACGGACCCATTGAGGACGGCCGCGCGGCGCTCGCGATTGCCGAAGAGCTTGGCTATCCGGTGCTGGTCAAGGCGTCCGCCGGCGGGGGCGGTAAGGGCCTCAAGATGGCGCCCGATTCAGCCAGTCTGGCCGACGCCATGGCGCTCGCCCGGGCCGAGGCCCGCGCCGCTTTTGGCGACGATACGCTCTATCTCGAAAAATTCCTGGTCAACCCGCGCCATATCGAGATCCAGGTGCTTGCCGATGAACACGGCAATGTAATCCACCTCGGCGAACGCGATTGCTCGCTGCAGAGGCGTCATCAGAAGATATTGGAGGAAGCCCCCGCCGCGGCGCTCAACGATGACCAGCGCGCCGCCCTCGGCGAGACGGTGGTGGAGGCGGTTCGCGGTCTCGGCTATCGCGGTCTCGGCACCGTCGAGTTTCTGTTTGAGGACGGCGAATTCTACTTCATCGAAATGAACACCCGGCTCCAGGTCGAGCATCCGGTGACCGAGATGATTACCGGCATCGATCTGGTGCGTGAACAGATACGGGTTGCCGCCGGCGCCCCATTGAGTTTCAGCCAGGATGATATTCGTTTCCATGGCCACGCTATCGAATGCCGGATCAATGCGGAGAATCCCGAGACCATGATGCCGTCGCCGGGAACCATTACCAGCTATCACGCGCCGGGCGGCCTCGGTGTGCGCGTCGATTCGGCGCTGTACGCCGGCTATACCATTCCACCGACCTACGACAGCATGATCGCCAAGGTGATCGTCCATGGCGCCAACCGCAACGAATGCCTGATGCGGTTGCGGCGGGCGCTCGAAGAATTCGTCATCGAGGGCGTCGACAGCACGATCCCGCTACATCGGCGTCTCATCGCCGACCCGGATTTCGTCAATGGCATCTATGACGTGACCTGGCTTGAGCGTTTCCTGGAGAACCGGCAATAGGGCGTGATCTCCCTATGAAGTCTTACGAGTTGACCCCCGATGATCTGCTCCGCGCCTATGCCAGCGGCCTGTTTCCCATGGCCGAGCGGCGGGATGATCCGGAACTCTATCTGTTCGACCCGGAACTTCGCGGCATCATTCCCCTGGATCGCTTTCATGTACCCCGGCGGTTGGCGCGGCGAGTTCGTTCCGGACGCTATACGCTGCGCATCGACAGCGCCTTCGCCGCCGTGATCGAAGCCTGCGCCGAGGCCCGGCCGGGACGTCAGGAAACCTGGATCAACCAGAAAATATTGGGCCTGTACGGCGCCCTGTTCCAACGCGGTGCGGCCCATAGCGTGGAGAGCTGGCGCGACGGCCGCCTGGTCGGCGGGCTTTACGGTGTGGTGCTGGGCGGCGCCTTTTTCGGCGAGAGCATGTTCAGCCGGGAGACCGACGCCAGCAAAGTCGCTCTGGTGCATCTCATCGAGCGTTTGCGCCGGGGCGGCTTCAGCCTGCTCGACACCCAGTTTCTCACCCCCCATCTCGAGAGCTTCGGCGCCATCGAAATTCCCCGCCACGAATACCACGAGAGACTAAGCCAAGCGCTTGAAATAGAAGCGCTATTTTTTATCGAAGAGGAGCCGGCCGATTAGTCTTGCGCTACAGCCCTGCACTACATGTACTACAAGGAATTATTACTCGGGCTCGGCGGCGACGACGCAATCGAGCAGCCAGATGTCATACACCGGATGCTCCAGGGCTGATAAGGCTGGAGAGGAGGCGAACATCCAGCCGGTAAACAGGGAGACCGTCTCCTCGTCGGGTTTGGCGTCGCGAATTTCCAGGAAAGCGGCGCTTTCGGGAGGCTCCTCCGGCGGTGTCTTCTGGCAGGTGCGAACGACGATTTCGAGGGTTCCGAAGCGCACCAGGCGATTGAGCGGGGTGACAATTTCCGAGACCCGGGCGGTTACTTTGTCGAGCCCTTGCAGGACTGCGCCGGTGCCGTTGATGGTGGCGGCACCAGCCGGCTCAACAGAGATCAACCACCAGCCAAACGCCATGGCGGCGAGCCCGTGCCGCAACCGAGGCGCCCAGGTACTCATTCCGGCTCAATCGGTGAAGGGCTTGTCGAGGCTGTCGGCGAGCGCCCGCAACACGTCCCGCGCTTGATCCTCATCGCAGCCCATCAGTACAGCATCCTCGAGGGCTTCCTGGCAAAGCTCTTGAATTTCAACGAGGTTTTCTTCGAGAACCTTGAGCTTTTCCATGCAGCTGACCGGCGTGCCGTCGGGCTCGCGCCAAACGAAGCCTTCGGTTTTGGTTGGCAGCGGTTTCATTTCATTTCCAATTTCTCGGCCGGTAGATGAGCGACCACGCGAAGCCTGACGTAATCCACCGACCAGCGCCCCTGATCATCACATAATCGGGGCCTGACCGCCTCGGCCACCTCTGCCTTTAACAGTGCGTGATCACTCTTCGGTAGGGCGAACAGGAAGCTTTCGCAGAAGGTGTCGAGCCAATCGCCAAGCGGTCCGGGCAGCGGCGTTGGCCGATCGATAAGTGCGATGTCGTCGACGATGAAACCCTGCGCTTCAAGCCGGCCGCGGTATTCGACGTCGTCTGGGAAATACCACGGCGAGAAGCTCTGGCCATCGATACCGCGTGCGTTCAAGCCGTCTATCAAGGCGGCTATCACCGTCGCCACATTGTCGCCGCCGCCGAATTCGGCGACCATGCGGCCGCCCGGTTTCAACGCGCGGTGCATGCCCGCGATCACCGCGTTGGGACGGCGCATCCAATGCAGCGCCGCGTTTGAGAACAGCGCATCGAATTCCGCATCGAAGCTCAGTGCCTCGCCATCCATCACCCGCGCATCCAGGCCGCGCGCCCGGGCGGCGGCGGCCATGTCGGGCGCGGCGTCGACGGCGACGACCCGGGCTCCTGACTCCACGATCTGCTGGCTCAAGGCGCCCTCGCCGCAGCCCAGGTCAAGGATCGACTCACCCGGCTGGGGCGCCAGCAACGCCAGCAGTGGCGCGCCAAGATCGCTGACGAAGCGGGCGTTGCGGACGTAGCGATCGGCGCTCCAGCGTTGGCTGGTTGGCTGGGTGTTGTTCACTCCGGTGGCCGCCACGCTTCATACGGTGGCGGCATGCCCTGGTCGTGCGATTTTTGGCCGGGCGTCTGGTAGGCTTGCGCCGTGCCGCTCAGGTTTGGCATATGCGGTTTTTGCCAGGGCTTGTTCTCCAGGGGCTGCTCGTTCGGCGGCGCCTCGCTGGTGCGGTGCAGCCAGGCGTGCCACTCGGGCGGTGTCTTCGAGGCCTCCATCTCACCCTGATAGATCACCCAGCGCCGCCGCCGGTTGCGGCTCAACCTGCCTCGTTCGTGATAATAGCGGTTGCCGAACTCGTCCTCGCCGACCTGCTCGCCCTTCCACCAGGTGAACAGCCGCATGGCCATGGTTGTCATCGCGCACCCATCATCTCAATGGCATAAATTCAGGGCAGAATATGGCACTCGCGCGGCCCGGCGTCAAAGGGGCTCTCCCTTCCAGCGGAAAGTCAAGACCCAGAACTACAATATATAGTGGTTAATTTTCACTCAACATACAAAATACCGTTGTATGATCCTACAAGATGTGGTTTCTTCTCTGTCCGCTACAAGATGATGTAGGTCGAGTCAGGGTTCGGTCTCGGGGTGTGGCGTAAAAAGAAAACTTTTTTTGGTATCGGGGGCAATTAGTTATGCTTGTTGAGCGGCGCTTCACCACGGCAGCGGAGTCGCCCTATGCGGGCCTCGAACTACGCACCACGACCAGCGAAATTCGTAATCCCGACGGGTCAGTCGTTTTCCTGCTTGAGAACATCGAGGTTCCGGCCACCTGGTCGCAGGTCGCTTGCGACATAATCGCCCAGAAATATTTCCGCAAGGCCGGCGTCGCCGCCCGTTTCAAACCCGTGAAAGAGGATAACGTTCCCGCCTGGCTGTGGGCCAATGAGCCTGACCAGGAAGCCCTCGATGCGCTCGACGAGGGCGAGCGCTATGGTTCTGAAAAATCCGCCACCGACGTGTTCGACCGCCTGGCCGGCACCTGGACTTATTGGGGCTGGAAGGCCGGCTATTTCGACGCCGAGGAGGACGCCCAGGCTTATTACGACGAAATGCGCTATATGCTGAGCCGCCAGATGGCCGCGCCGAATTCGCCGCAATGGTTCAACACCGGACTGCACTGGGCTTACGGTATCGACGGCCCCGCCCAGGGCCACCATTATGTGGATTACGAGACCGGCGAATTAACCCGATCAGCTTCCTCCTACAAGCATCCTCAGCCCCATGCCTGCTTTATCCAGAGCGTCAACGACGACCTGGTCAACGAAAACGGCATCATGGATCTCTGGGTGCGCGAAGCCCGGCTGTTCAAATACGGCTCGGGTACGGGAACCAACTTCTCGGCGCTGCGCGGCAGTGGCGAATTTCTCTCCGGCGGCGGCATGTCGTCGGGGCTGATGAGCTTCCTCAAGGTCGGCGACCGCGCGGCGGGGTCGATCAAGTCGGGCGGCACCACGCGGCGCGCCGCCAAGATGGTGATCGTCGATGCGGATCATCCCGACATCGAAGAATTCATCAATTGGAAGGCCGTGGAAGAGCAGAAGGTGGCGGCGCTGGTTGTCGGCTCCCAGCTTTGTGCGCGCCATCTCAATGCCATCATGGCGGCCTGTCAGGAGGGCGACTCAGAAGAACGGTTCGCGCCGAAGAGCAATCCGCGTCTGAAATCATCGATCCGCGCGGCCCGAGAGTCACTGATCCCCGAGAACTATATCCAGCGGACCATTCAATTCGCCCGCCAGGGCTATAAGTCGATGGATTTCCAGACCTACAACACCGATTGGGATTCCGAGGCCTATATCACCGTGTCGGGGCAGAATTCGAACAACACCATCCGGGTCACGGAAGAATTCATGCGCAGCGCCCTGGACGGCGGCGACTGGGAACTTAAGCGGCGCACCGACGGGAAGCTGCACAAGACCGTCTCGGCGCGCGATCTGTGGGAACAAATCGCCCATGCCGCCTGGTCTTCGGCCGATCCGGGCCTGCAGTACGACACCACCATTAACGACTGGCACACCTGCCCTGAGTCGGGTCGCATCAACGCCTCGAATCCCTGTTCCGAATATATGTTCCTCGATGATACGGCGTGCAACCTGGCGTCGATCAACCTGCAGAATTTCCAAGCCAAGGGTGAGACCTTTGATCTGGTATCCTTCAGCCATGCGGTTCGCCTGTGGACCATGGCGTTGGAAATTTCCGTGGTCATGGCCCAATTCCCATCGGTTGATATCGCCCGGCGCAGCTATGATTTCCGAACCCTGGGTCTCGGCTACGCCAATATCGGCGGCCTGCTCATGGCTTCCGGCTACGGCTATGATTGCGTGGAAGGCCGCGCCATTTGCGCCGCGATCAGCGCGCTGATGACCGGCGTCTCTTATGCCACCTCGGCTGAGATGGCGGGCGAGATGGGCGCTTTCCCCGGCTTTGCCGATAACCGCGATGCCATGCTCACCGTGATCCGCAACCACCGCCGCGCCGCCTATGGCAAAACCGGCGGCTATGAGGGCCTGTCGGTGCCGCCGGTGCCGCTGGACGCGGGGAATTGTCCCGACAAGAGTCTGATCGGCGCGGCCTGCAAGGCCTGGGATAAGGCTCTCGAACTCGGCGAGGCGCACGGTTATCGCAACGCACAGACCACGGTGGTCGCGCCGACCGGCACAATTGGCCTGGTGATGGACTGCGACACCACCGGGATCGAGCCCGATTTCGCCCTGGTGAAATTCAAAAAACTCGCCGGCGGCGGCTATTTCAAGATCATCAACCGCACGGTGCCGACCGCGCTTGAAACCCTCGGCTACGGCGAGAGCGAGATCGAAGATATGGTTCGTTACGCCGTGGGCCGGGGCACCCTGCTCGACGCGCCCGGCGTCAATCACGCCCGGCTCCGCGAATTGGGCTTCACCCAGGCGATTCTCGACGCCCTTGAGGCGTCACTGGAAAGCGCCTTCGATATCAAATTTGCCTTCAACAAATGGACTCTCGGGGCTGATTTCTGCACCAAGGCTCTAGGCTTCAGCGACGCCGCCCTCGACGACCCCGCTTTCGATATGCTGAACCAGCTCGGCTTTGCAAAGGCCGAGATTGATGCCGCCAATATCTATTGCTGTGGGGCGATGACTCTTGAAGGAGCGCCGCATATCAAGACCAAAGACCTCTCGGTTTTCGATTGCGCCAGCCCCTGCGGCCGGATCGGCAAGCGCTTCCTGTCGCCTGATAGCCACATCAACATGATGGCGGCGTCCCAGCCTTTCATTTCGGGCGCCATTTCGAAGACCATCAATATGCCGAACAGCGCCACCGTCGAGGATTGCCAGGATGCCTATCTGCAGGCCTGGCGTCTCGGCCTCAAGGCCATCGCCCTCTATCGGGATGGCTCCAAGCTTTCCCAGCCCCTGAGCGCGCTTACCCTCGACGATGTCGAGGACGACATGGATGAGAGCGACGAAGAATCGATGCCCGAGCGCATCGTCAGGGTCGTTGAAAAGCAGATCACGGCGCGCCGCCGGTTACCGACGCGGCGCCGCGGCTATACCCAGAAGGCCATCGTCGGCGGTCACAAGGTCTATTTGCGCACCGGCGAATACGACGACGGTCATCTCGGCGAAATCTTCCTCGACATGCACAAGGAAGGCTCGTCCTTCCGCGCCATGATGGACAGTTTCGCTATCGCCATATCCATGGGTCTGCAGCATGGCGTACCGCTTGAGGAATATGTCGATGCCTTCACCTTCACCCGCTTCGAGCCGTCGGGCATAGTCGAGGGCAACGAAGCCATTAAAATGTCGACATCGATCCTCGACTACATCTTCCGCGAGCTCGCTATCTCTTATCTCGGGCGCAATGATCTGGCCCATGTAGAGCCCGACGACCTGCTGCCTGACAGCATCGGCGCGGGCGAGGATGAGGGTGTGCTGCCAGATGGGGCAAAGGGGGGTAGCACCGCCGGCGCGGTCGCCCGCCTTGAGGAGGCCTTGATGAAGGTCACCAGCACCGGCTATGTGCGCTCGGGCCTGCGCATCGTCGCCGCCGGCGGCGGTGGAGAGACGACTATGCTTGATGCAGCGGCTGCCGGGACCGGCGCCAGCAGCGTCGATGTTGTTGCCGTCAGTACAACGAACACGGTGTCCGCTCAACAGGTCACCGAGATCCGCCAAGCGCGGATGAAGGGATACGAAGGGGATGCCTGCAATGAATGCGGCTCCTTCACGCTGGTTCGCAACGGGACGTGCCTGAAGTGCGATAGCTGCGGCGCCACGAGCGGTTGCTCATAGAGCTTAGCTATTGCTGGTCTCGGCGTAGTCCGTTCCGTTGCGACACCTGCGACGCGTTATTTATCGACGTGTTCGCAGAGTACATGGTGTGTCCTCCCTGATTTCGGGGCGCTCAATCGGAGCGCCCCACTTTTTCACTAAATTTCGGTACTTTTAATCTAG
>Ga0066376_10003590_pt1 | contig 13784 bp, 3 predicted proteins | sample Knorr_S15_td_Bot_FD_77009 | JGI IMG/M metagenome (GOLD analysis project Ga0066376, IMG submission 77009) | Marine microbial communities from Southern Atlantic Ocean transect - Knorr_S15_td_Bottom_ad_5009_LV_A | ecosystem: Environmental > Aquatic > Marine > Oceanic | place: Southern Atlantic... | reverse complement strand
TCGAGTGCGGTGATTATTAAATATATATTCTTACTTCAACAATACCATCTTCCTGGTCTGTACAAACTCACCAGCAGGAATCTGGTAGAGGTAAACTCCAGCACTTACAGGTTTTCCAAAGCTGTCTGTAGCATTCCATTGTACTGATTTGAATCCTGCATCTTGGGTGGTGTTTACCAGTTGGGTTATCTCCCTGCCCATCAAGTCGTAAATCGTGAGTGTAACCTGTGCCTGTTCTGGCAGGTCATATCTGAGGCTTGTGATTGGGTTGAAGGGGTTGGGATAATTCTGATGCAGGCTAAAGGTTTGTGGAAGAGCCCTGAACGTTAAGTCTACTTTGCTCAGTTCCATGTTTCCATTAAAGCTTATATCTATAGACTCTGATTCATATTCACCATAGGTGAAGACTAATGCTTCATCTTTTAATGCTCCATCTGTCTCTTCAGTAGTCCAGTCATCACCATAGATAGGACCTGTCATCAGGTAGCCATCTTCAAGTATCTCCATCTCCCCTACTAAGAGTCCACTCTCAGTAGTAATATTCACCATATCACCAATAGTGTAGTCTATATCTTCAAATGCTACAGACCCATTTACAAACATGAATACATTGGTTTTTATAATGTCAGGATTCGTTTCTCTTGGTACAGTCCTGGCTAAAACTGTTGATGGTTCGGGATACTGGAAGCCATCTACTGCTTGGTTTACTTTTACCCAATAGCCAAAACCATTATTAAGAGAGGTTAGAGAATTTAAAAATGGAGGCAAGGTGGGATCGTAGAATAATGCACCATTATCATAGCCGGTGGCGCCAATGAGATTCCCATTATTAATTAATTCAGAAAATCCATCTGCCGGAGGCTGGCTGGTTTCTAACCAATACCCAATTAAATTCCAGCCAGTTATGACATCTTTTTCAAAATTCACACCAAGCAATAAACCACTTGCACCCAGCATGACTGTACTGTTGACCTTAATCCAATACCCAAAACCCGGTTCAATAGACGTAAGTGAATTGAGGAAGGGAGGTAAATACGGGTCAAAAAATAAGGAACCATTATCATAGCCAGTTACTGCAATAAGATTGCCTAAATCAATTAAATCAGAGAACACATCATTGGGGCTATTTGCTTCAATGGAAATATCAAATGAAATCAAGTTCCAACCAGCCTGAATGTCAAGGTACACCATGCTAAAACTGGAGGACAACACTGTGATCATTACTGTATCCGGTTCAGAATCAAGTTCACCATCGTTCACTGTGAGAATAAACATATAATTGGTATCTTCGGTAATATTTGGAGATGTAAATGAGGGAGTGGAAGATGTATAGTCATCCAATGTTATTTCTGCCTGCACTGACCACAGAAAGGAAAGAGATTCACTGTCAATATCACTTGAACCGGTTCCATCCAGTGTCACTACAACATCCCCATCAACTTCCTGGTCTGCTCCGGCATTTGAAACGGGGGCGTCGTTTACTGAAGTAATTGTGATAGACACCAACGCTGAATCTGAATATTCTCCATCGCTGACGCTGAAGGTAAAACTATCAACACCGTGAAAATCAGACATTGGAGTATATATCTCATCAACATAACCTCCATATGAAGGACTACTGATAACAGAAAACACTAATTCTTCACTCTCCACGTCATAACCAGACAAAACAATCTCAACTGGTGTGTCTTCATCGGTGGTAATCATAACATCATTAGCGAAGGGGGCATCATTCACTGGAGTAATAGTTAATGCAAAAGTTGTATCATCTGCCAAAAATCCATCACTGACAACTACTGTAATATTTGCTGTGCCATTATAGTTTAATGCTGAAGTCATTGTAAGCTGATCACCAGTTACTGATACACTGACATTCTCATTATCACTTTCACCTGAATAGGTTAACTCATCATTCTCAACATCACCCGCAGAAAGAGTGATCGTAAGCGGAGTGTCCTCAGCTGTGGTTTGTGCTTCCGGATCTGCTAACACCGGGGCATCATTTACAGGAGTAACGATGACAGCAATTGTATCTGTGGCTACTGCACGGCCCTGGCTGTCATCTACTGTAAACGTTATCACTTCAGTACCATTCGAATCAGGAACAACACCAAAAGTAACTATGTATCCTTCTATACTTACGGTTACGTCTTCATTGCCTGCCGCTGTCAAGAACAAGGCATCACCATCTATGTCACCAAGGTAAGTTGTGAAATCCTTGGTAAGACTCCCATCCTCCGCAAATGTGAAACTCTCAGGCAATACTATCGTAGGAGCATCATTCACTGGAGTAATCGTAATTGATACATTGACCTGGTCTGAAGTTAATCCACTCTCCGTTTCAGTGGCTTGTAACACAATATTATCAGTACCGTTGTAATCCGGTAATGGAGTATACAAAACAGAACTATTGTTTACTACTACAGCACTGCCATGCTGAGGATCTTCAATTATCTCAAGCACAAACGAATCTCCATCTGCATCGGTAACCGTAACTGGAATCTCTAACTGTGTGTCCTCATTTGTAGTTTGACTTATTATATCACCTATAACCGGTGGGTTATTTACTACGCCTTCAGATACCGTGATTGTCACTTGTGCAGTATCCGAATATTCACCATCACTGACACTATAGGTAAAACTGTCAACACCAATATAATTACTCTCCGGAGTATAGGTAAATGATGCCAGGCTTCCAGAAGGAACCAGTGTACCATAAATGGGAGGAGTAACAATTGTAAAACTTAAACTGTCATACGGTGTATCTATATCAGAACCTGTCAAGGTTATTGTTGACTCAGCATTCTCTGGTACTTCAATTGACATATCCCCCGCTATTGGGGCATCATTTACATTTAATATTGTGATGACAAACTCACCACTGTCAGATAGCGGGTTAGTTTCATTATCATCGGTTGCGGTGAAGGTGATACTCTCCGTTCCAAACCAGTTTTCATCGGTTGCTGTGATTACAGCACCAGACTGGAAAAAGGACACCATGAGATTATTCTCCCCTGAAGATGTCCAGATCATATTGTAACCTGGTGTTCCGAAATCAGTTACATAATCAGCCAAGACAATAGTAATGCTTTCACCTTCGTTCATGGACTGATCCGGAATTTCCGAAACCACAGGCGTATCGTTATAAACTGTAATCACCACGGTGGCTGTATCTGAATATTCATGGAGAGACCCGATATCCTGAACGATCACAAGAATACCTGAAGAACCGGTCCAGCCCTGGTTCACCTGCGTGATATACCCATATTCCTGGTCTGAAAAATTGATCAAGAAATTACCGGCTTGAAAGATAAGCGGACTTAATGGAGACCCAAAAGAAGCATTTGACTGAAACTCAATCTGTTCAGACACAGGTAAACTTTCACCAAAATCAGAGTCATAGAACCTGAAATGAATTTCCTCTCCCACATTATTTGAATACACTGTTAAAAAATAGAGCCATGAATCCTGAAACTCCAATGCCTCTGAAACCACACCCCGACATTCATTCTGATAAAAGGCTGCCAGGATATGGCCTGTTCCAATTACGGGTTGATTCCGTGAAATAACTTGTGTTGTTAACATCATTGAAAGCTCATACTCAGAAGGATTCACTGACCAATCAGGTGCATTTTCAGGAGTCTCCGGTGGTAGAAAATCAAAGCTCCATCCAACGCTATCCCCATCAAGTTCCTCTAGATTAGTCGACAGTACAATTGGTTCAAAGACTTCACCTAATGTAATTACCTGGTCCGGGAAGTTTGCGATGGAAGGGGGATGATCCAGCATTAACACGGTAAATGACACTGATTGACTGCCAGAGAAACTGTTTTCCGTGTCATCTGATGCTGTGAAAGTGATGGTTTCTTCCCCTGTAAAATTATAACTTGGGGATGAAACAGTAACACTATTATTCCCATCAATATCCACCATTAAGTTCGTAAATCCTGAAGTGCTCCAAATGACAGCATCGCCATCAAATTCTGTGAGATATTCATCAAGAACAAAAGTATTAAAAGCCACACCCTGTTCCGTGACCTGGTTTGGAATACCCTCCACAACGGGAGAATAATCCGGCTCAACGGTAAGCTCCAGGGAGGATTCGGAAAAATATTCGTGAAGTGTGTTCTGGTCCTGGGCAATGAAAGTTACAGCTTCACTTCCAGCCCAATATCTATCTATAAGTTCAAAATTTGCAATGGATGCTTCAATAGTTATACGGATATGCCCTGCATAGACTACGATTGGATTTTCAGGAGAGCCTACTGAAGCATTGACAGAGAAAGACACTTCATAATCCGTTGGTAAGACCTGGTGATATATATTGTCATAAAACCGAATCAGGATTGGTTCGTTATTCTGGTTTGAATATATAGTTAAAAAGTACAGCCATGAGCCAAGAGCATTTACTGCGGTTGCTGTACCCCGGCATTCATCTCCTGAAAAGGCAGATATACTGTGATCGGAATCCTCTGCATTATTCCCCTGTGATTCGACACGTAATGTTAGATTCATTGAATACTCATATTCAGAGGGAACTACACTCCAGTCCGGGGTTTCTTCAGGGATTTGAGGAATTTCGATTCTATAACCATACTGTATTTCATCACCGTCAATCTCAACAAGATACTGATTCAAACTAATGGCCTCAAACTGACCCAGCATGCCAATGGTTTGATCCGGAATGGCAGTTAAATCCGGAGGATTGTCAAACGTGAGAATGGTAAAATTCACTTCAACAGAGGAGGATAGACCGTTTTCTGTCTGATCAGTTGCTGTAAATACGATTGTTTCTGACCCTGTCCAATCAGGCTGAAGAGGAGAAAGACTTACAATATTATTTTCATCAATAAAGATATTTAAGTAGTTTGAAGATGAAACAGACCATTCGATATTATCACCATCTAATTCCGTAATGTAATCATCTAAATCAAATGAAGAAAATGACCCTCCTATTTCAATAGTTTGATCTGGAATATTTATAATCTCAGGAGGAAAATCATAGTTTAAAACTGCATTAAAAAGATATGGATCTGTTGGTGATCCGAAAATAGCATTCGGTTCAAATATAATGGATTCCTGAATATCTGCTACCACATCCTGTTCAGCAATATATGCCTTGAAATCAATCTCAGATCCAGAGGTGTTTGAATATATTATGAGAAAATACATCCACTGGTCAAGTACATAAATACCCTCTATAACTCCAACGCAATCTTCAGCTTTAAATGCACCAATTAGATTGGCATCATTTGTACTTTCAAAATTAAAATCCAGCCCGGCAGTTACGGTCATTGACATTTCATATTCTTCAGGATTTACTGACCAATCCGGAGGTGAAGCAAACACTATCGTCAGCAACACCGATAACAAAATTAATTTCTTCATTCTTTTTATCATGACAGTTTTCTAATAATCATTAAGCACCTGCCGGCAATACACCACAGTTCAACATTTGCTTTTGTCCCTCTTTTGAGAGGCAGTATTTTATGAAACTACTTTCCGCTCCGGTTAACTCACCACAATAGTACATATACACAGAACGACTCAACGGATACAGATTATATTGTATGTACGGAAGTGTGGGAGGAACCAGTTTATTCTCTTCTACATCTACAATAGAAATAGGTTTTACCTTGCCCATCGCCTGCAAGCCAGCTACCAATCCAGAAATTCCAATTGCATCATTTGTGGTTGACACAGCTTTTATCACTTCCTGGTCATTATCCAACCCGATTGCTGTTCCTGTGATTTCCTCACCATTTAACAAACGTTTACAGAAAAAATAATTTCTGCTCATATCCTCTTTATTATAGAAAACAGTGATGGGGCGATCAAACCCGCTAATATCCTCCCAAGATGTAATCTCACCAGAGAAAACAGACTTGATCTGCTCCGGCCGAAGAAACTCTACCATGCTGTTGCCCTTAACGATGATGACAACTCCATCCTTTGCTATAATCTTTTTCGTAATGATTTTCCCCCTGCTTTTTACTAACCCCAGTTCAGCATGTGTGAGATTTAGATTGGATACAAACATATTCGCTGTACCAGACATAAGATTCGCAAAACCATTCTCATGCCCGTTGAGATGAACATCAAAAGACACATCCTCTGAAATTGCATGAAACTCTTCCGCCCATTTCTCCATTAAGGGTGCTAGCCCAGCAAAACCATCAATTGTGATATCAGCATTTCCTGACCTTTCAGACGAACAACCTGTAAAAACAGTTAGCACACAAAAATAAAGAACTATTTTTTTATACTTAGTGCTTATAGCTTTCACATTCACAATGCACACCCCAACATGGGAAGCTTGGCGAAATCCTTACTTACTTTAAAAGTATGAGTTTATGTGTTTTTACAAAACCATGACCTGAAGCGGGAGAAACGTTTTTCGCCCTGATTTGATACAGGTAAATCCCACCTGCCAATGGTTTCCCAAAATCATTTGTGCCATTCCAACTAACAAAATGGAACCCGGCGTTTTTCTTTTCATCCACAAGCCTTGCAACTTCCTGTCCCAATATGTTGAATATTACCAGCTCTACACTGGCATCTGCTGGGAGACCGTATCCAATTGTCGTGACTGGGTTAAACGGGTTGGGATAGTTCTGAGCCAGGCTGAATACTATCGGGATATACCCGGGATCTCCAATAGTAAGATAGCGTGCGTTAAATCCAAAGGGCTCCTCTATGTTACCATCCACAGCATTGATTTGAAAGTACACCTGCTCCGGTATGTAGAGCTCAGAACTCTCATCTGAATTAAAAGCAATAAATTCAATAACCTCATTTTCAGCTTCATTACTGTAAATGGTCATGAATATTAAGAATTTATCAAGAGCAGGGTAGTACACTGGCTGAGCAACACCGCGGCAATCGCCATCAACAAAGGCGGCAATCATGTCTAACGGATCCACTGATACTTCATCGTGAATATAGAGTGATCCAGTCACGTTCATAGAGTGTTCAAAATCATTGGGAGCTACATTCCAGTCCGGCGCATCCTCAGCCAGGGTGGATCCTGCAGCTGCCATTTCTTTTGCTGCGGGAGGCTGATCGAAAAACGGATACGTCAGCTGTCCGGGGTATAAAGATTTGAGCATATACCCTAATTTCGGGTTCATGAATGTGAGTGAACCAAACCAGCCAAACCCTTCCAGGAACTGAGCAAATTCAAATTGACTTTTGATAATATCACCGGTAGCAGACGGAAGAGAGCTGAGGCCATAGTTTACATCCATACTAGACTGAGGCATGTAGCCGATCCAGTTCCAGCCACTCAAAACTGAGATCGTATCCAATTCAACATCCACAGCATAGCCTACATAATTCAAAATATCGGCATTAGAGATTCGTATCATGTACATTTCATCATTGTTCATTGAAGTGAGGCTACCAAACCATCCATTTCCGGGGACATACTGGGAAAATGCGGTTTGACTCCTGATGAGATCACCATTCTCAGCGTTTGCCTCACTAAATATTGAGTTCAATTCCATATCACTCCTGGTGAGATTGAGAGAAAACCACGTCCAACCCTGAGAAAATTCAAGCTGAGTAATAATTTGACTTGTGGATGTAATTGTAGCAGGAGATGTCAAATTACCCAGGGCGGCATTGGCTTCAAATGAGTACGACTCCTCAATCCAGCCAAGTTCTGTACACTCAGAAGCATCCCACACCCTGAACGAAAGCTCTTCCCCGCTTTGCTGATTGCTGTAAATAGTGAGAAACGTTTCATAAGCATGGAGACCCATGTCATCCAGCGGTTCCACAAAGGACAATTCTCCAATACCTCTTAGTTCTTCGCCAACAAACACACCAATCCTGTCATACAAATCAGAGGACAGTTCTCCTTCAGTAGAGAGAGTGGCAATAATGGTCATGCTGAATTCAAAATCAAATGGGTTTAAGCTCCATTCCGGTTCAAAACACAATTTCCGGATATCAATTATCATGGGTTCATCACCCATGGTTCCGGCAGCATAGATTGTGGTGGAATATTCACCAAAATCTAAACCTTGTGCCAGTGAGATAGAGATATCCTGGCTTGCCCCGGGAGTAAGAGTTCCTTCAGTGGGGGATATAGTTAACCAGCTGGGAATTGCCAATGGATCACCACTGGGCATTGCGCCCTCCCTGCCACCTATTATATCATAGCTTCTGTTCGATCCCCCATTGTTTACCAGTGTGCGGGACGTGGAATACTCTTCATCTATAAAAATAACTATGTTATCAATATTTGTACCAGACCACTCAATGGGATTTCGGTTAATAAAGAATTCCCAGACAATGGCTTCCGCACGAACATTACCATACATATCTTCAAGGCTATGTATTTCTGCCCTGAATGTCTGGTTCTCCAGCCAGGTATTGGCAGGTGCCGGCTCGATGGTCACCTGATTGAAACCGCAGGTGAACTCAAAGTCCACCGGTTGTCCTGTCACAGTGTTCCATAACTGAATATCTCCAGCGCCGGGATTGATGGAACCACACAGGACATCTTCATTGAGCGAAACACGGATCAGATCATCGGGACCCAAAATACCGTCTACAGGCTCAGGTAAGCCCAGTACCAGTGGTGCGGTTCTATCAATGAGACCGCTTACAGCTTGAGATGTACCGGGGTATTTTCCGCCGGTACACTGGGCCTGGGCCCTGAGTTCATAGGCACCATCTATAATAATATTCGGACTGATATTAAACGGCATTAACAGATACTCATCGATCACATCTTCATTCGAAACTGAGTAGGCAGTAAACCAGTCACCGCTCCCTCCTCTTCTGTATTGCAAATCTATACTGGTCACGAATGTATCCGGCGGGAAGTTATAATTATTCACTGTTACCCAGAGCGTATCTTCCACCTGTGAGCCATCAATTACCCACCCATTCTCCAGGTTCGCGATATTTGTCTCAGAACAGGGTTCCTGGAAATGAACCGACAGGAGGATTCCGGCGGCATTTTGGGTGTTGGCGCCCAGATCTGCAGCGATATCGCCTTCACAGGGAGAGTGCAGTTCAAGGGCAATATCATCAAATTCATAACCAATGGGACCCCTACTTACTTCAACTATCACAGGAGCCTGCTCACCGGCATTCAGCCAGAATACCTGACCGCCACCACCAAGCGATTGTCCGTTCGCCGTGATTGCAGCACCGTTTAAGGTCGTCATTTCCGCTGCAAGCTCATAATAATTACTTTCACCGGTCTCAGAAGCGTTTCCCAATAACAGCGTAAATACTGCCGATTCATCGGGCGGAACATCATGTACAAAGGATTGCTCTGCAGAAAGTACTGCCAGTTCTCTTCGCACTGTATTTTGTTCCCAAGGACAGGAAGATTGCCCGCCTGCAGTAAAAAATACAGGCATATTCTTTTCATCTTTTTTAATTTGAACTAAGAATCCATCGCCGGGATCATCATCATCCAAAACAAATCCTACTGATGTACTGGAAGTATTACCGTCCGTATTCGTGGTGGATGAATTTTGATTTAAGGTCGCACCAGCAGATCCAGAAACACCAAAACCATTCAATGAAATACCCACCTCCAAAAAAATAGTTTCTGTAAAATCTTCTGAATAGCCATGGGTAGAAGAGGTCATTACAGATGTTGAATACGAATATTCTACGGTTGCACCTGCATCAAAAGAAAGATATGTGTCACCAGTAGGCTCCTGTTCATCACCATCCACAACCTGACCAACTGCAAATGCAGCATCCGATGATGACTCAGCAATTAACGTACTGTCATACGCAATTGCTTCTAGCCAGTTTTGCCAAATATCATAGCTGGCTTCATCTCCTAGTTGGTAGAGCATTAAGGCATTGGGTATCATCACATTTACAATATAATATTTTGAATGGACATAGGTAGAGGCCACACCCTCATTGTCAATGCTTATAGTGGTGTCAATGCTCACTTCACACTCATCATAGACCAGTTCCTTCACCAGTCCAAAAGAAAATGATTCACCACCGCCAACGAATACAGTTGCATCGTCCCCCGTGAGGAGTCCGTCACCAAATGCTGTATAGGTTTCAGTAACCGTAATACAGGTTTCTTCTTCACCCGCATTTGTAAAGGAATTATTATATTCAAAGCCTGCACCAATGTCATATGTATTTGACGCTTCAATTTCAGTGGTTGCGCCAGGCATCCCCATATTCATCGTAACATCACCACCTAGATTTAATGTAGCACTGGCACTACCACCTTCGTCATCCACAAATTCATACGAAGAATATTCACATTTTTCAGTACCTGATTCATAATAGGTAGAACTCCCATCCCCGGGCGGAACCCGGAGGATGAACCAAGGATGAGACTCAGAATCTGTTTGAAAATTACTTTCCGGAATTTGTACGGTTCCGGTTACTAACAACCATTTTGAATAGACCTCACTGGATCCATAAATATTTTCAGCCAAAATATTAATACCGCTTTGATAAGGATGAGCACCTCCATCAAGGAGATTTACGGTCAATGGGAAAATATCCATATACCAGTCACCAAATAATCCCTCCTCTGTATCCGTGGATACATAAGAATAATTTTGTCCGGAAACTTGATCAGAAATAGTGATATTGAATGTATCAACCTTACAGGTGTTCTCACCATAGGTTTCAAACACATTATATTCAAGCTGATAGTGCGTATAATAATTAACAGGGGTATACCCGGTTTCGCATTCACCTGTATCAACCAATTCTGATCTTTCTTTTGTCTGGAAGTTTAGTCTATACAAATCACCAAATTCAACTTCAAGCGAAGCGCGGTAAATAAAATCTTTTGTAAAATCTTCCTTTTCAAGATCAATCACTTCCGCCATAAAAAAGTCATCAATCGTTGGATTGGGATGATCTATGGAAACATTATAGGTTAACGGTGGGAAATCTGAAAATTCATACGCCCCGTTATTTTCATTCGGAACCAATGAAACTTCAAAACACCCATCCGTTGACTGAATATTCACTTCAATTTGACCCTGGGAAGGATTAATGGAATGTTCACAGGTTCCCCCTGCTACTTTCCCATCGACCGTCCTGGTGGTTTTGTCACTAAAATACAACCCGGATATGGGCTGAACCATCATAGGCAGTTCAATCAGCGGGGGTAAAAATTCATGGAGTTCTTCCGGGAATTCACCTGCGCCCGTACCTGGTGTTTTGTAATAGCAACTGATTATTTGTCCGGTAGCTCCCGGTTCAATTTCAACCGTGAACTTACCATCGGATTCAGAATGCAATGAGGGGATCAGTGATTCGCCATTGATCAATATTTCCACACCCTGCAGGAAACAGGCAGTATTCTCAAACTTAACATACCCGCTCACAGGGATTAGCGACTCATCAGTATAATCCACCTGATCAATAGATGTATTGCTTTGGTTCAGGGTTGCCAAGCGGCTCTCCGGTTCAAACCAATGGTCAAAGAACTCATTCAGCGGTATATCCTTGGACCACATAGATTCAACTTCTTCTTCAGTGGCACCGGTAATTGTCCCGGTTATTTGACCCACTTCATCGGTGGTTAAGTTGCCGGTGCCGTCGTTGATTCGCCAGTAATGAGTGAGCCCAAAGTTATCTCCCTCCAGGGACTGATTCATGGTGCCTGAAACCTGTTCCGCAGTTCTCACTGTGCTCCAAATACGAATTTCATCTAACAACCCCGTAAAATAGTTTGCGCCGGATTCATTCCGTGCGATCACCAGCTCAGACACACCCTCGATTCCTGCTGAAACGGATTGTGTGCCAACTTCCTCTGCATCCACATAAAGGGTCAACGTGCTGTTATCACAGGTGACAGCATAGTGATGCCAGAGATTATCGTGATAGGTATCTGAAGAAGACAGGCCGGACTCAAAATGAGTAGTGCTCACTTTGCCCTCATTCAGAGAAACTGAGAGTTGGGCACTTCCTGTAACAGGATCCATGGAAGAGAACAGTGCCATGGACGCATCGGAAGCGGTTTTGAACCAGCCCTCAAGTGTATAGCCCTGAGAGAGGTCAATCCGCTGACCAATAAAGTCAATATAGTCGTTCACACCATCAAATTTAATCGCCCTGCCGATTGCAGTGGACATACTGGGAGTAACAATAAAACTTGTCCCGCCGGCATAGTAGATGGCTTTAATGATATAATCACCATTCAAATTTGTCAAGGCGCCCTGGTAAACCGGAGCAATATAATCATCACGATCAACACGGCAGGTTTTTCCATCACGATCGCCATCAGTTAAATCAAAGACAACATCACCTTCAACTTCATCAAACTTGTAGTACACTACCAACCCCTCTTCTTCACCGGAAAGGGTTATGTCCATCATATTGCGGAGATCATCCCAATCCCGGCCGTAAGACCATATCCTGAAATCATCCAGCCGGCCGATGTAGGGATTTTGAGGCTCACGCGGGCCGTGTTTCCCCATAATGATTTCTACCTTATCAGAAATATTTCCAACTCCACCAGCCTGCCCTACAATGAAACCGTCAATATACATGACCATTTCTGAGCCGGATTTTACCACTGCCAGGTGATGCCAGTCCGCACCGGGACCGGCAAACGGATCAACCGTTTTGATCAAGGTACCCATATGGTTCCAATTCACCGATCCATCCGGGGATAAACCAATGGTAATTTTATGGTTTGTGCTGGCAGAGTCCACTGCTGAAAACAGGGTCTGCTCCTGTAAATTCACAGAGCGGAACCAGGTTTCAATGGTATAATCATTTTCCAGGCCGGGGAACTGGCGGTTCGTATTGATATCACCATCGAACCAAAAGAGATATCCGTCCCCATCAAACTTCACACATCTCCCCAGGTTGGGTGTCAATTTTACCTTTGCATTATGAATCGGATTTCCTGATGGGGTTTCTACATGACCGGTAATCATACCATTTGGATTCAAAAAACCCACATTATCGTTGGTCTGGGATTCCCCCATATCATTCACAACCGTTACCCCATAAGTATAATATTCACCGGGGAATACATTAAAATCCAGGTATTGGGTTTGAATCATTGGTAGTGTGGTAAGAATATACCCATTTCTAAACAGGGTTACCTCATCGCTGGTTACGGGCGGACCTGAAAAGTCACCCTCAATATGCCAATCTATCAACACCATTTCTTGGTAGTCACCATCAGAAGAATTGACTAAGGGTGCTTTTGGTTCCGTGAGATAATCTGCGAAAAATCCTGAAGCAACACGATAGGTATATGCTTCCGCTGTATTTGCTGTGATTAATCCCTGGCCAATGACTGCCTGCAACTGGTACCCAACACCGTCCTGGGAATTCTCCATCACATTTGCCATCATTGTGGAAACTCTTTCAATGCTGTAAATTGGTTCACACAAAGCTTGCGCAGTCATAAAGTTGGGTACAAACAATAATAAGAGCATAGCTACCCGGAATTGACTCAAAAAATAAAATCGTCGGGCTAAGCACGGGACCTGTTCAATCCTTAAGTCAGGTTTGTGCGAAAGAAGCAATATTTGTTTGTTAATTTTTATCATAGCCTCACTCCTATTATATTTAATTATAGATATTTTATTATAAATTTCAAATTATGAATTACGTGCTGACTTGCTTTTTGGTAATTCCAGATTTGTAATTCGTAATTACTTATTCGTTAATGATTTCTTCTAAGCGCTCAATTCTTGACTTTAAATCATCATTTTCAGCTTTCATCTCCTGCATAGCACCAACTAAAACTGGAAGCATTTGATGATAGCTTTGTACAGAATATAATTGATAATCTTTACTAAATA
>Ga0066376_10003588_pt1 | contig 13787 bp, 13 predicted proteins | sample Knorr_S15_td_Bot_FD_77009 | JGI IMG/M metagenome (GOLD analysis project Ga0066376, IMG submission 77009) | Marine microbial communities from Southern Atlantic Ocean transect - Knorr_S15_td_Bottom_ad_5009_LV_A | ecosystem: Environmental > Aquatic > Marine > Oceanic | place: Southern Atlantic... | reverse complement strand
TTCTGATTTCTTATTATCTTCCAGGAAAAATGCTCCGCCGGATGAAGTATGTGCTCGAAACATATCCCCCATCGGGATATTCGAAACTCTATCCGAAACCAATAGAATATTATGAGAAAGCGCTACGCAATTTCAAGACGATAAATGGTTGTATACTCCTGGTGGGCTTGTTGTTGATGGCCGTGATGTTCGTCTATTCAAAGGGTGGTGAATGGGATATTGTGTTCCCGTATTTTATGATCCAGTTTATTCCGATGCTACTCCTGGAAATAGGGTCTTTCAATATGTATAAACTCATGAGAAAAGCGAGCACCACGCGCAAGGCCGAGCTCCATCCTCGCCGCTTGTTGGATTTTATTTCACCCAGATTGATCGGCCTGGCAGTACTCGTGTATCTCACCTTTATCGCGTTCGTCGTCTATATGAGACAATTCGAATATCCCTGGTTTGGTGGATATGAGAATGTAGCTGTAATGACGGGGATGAACCTTTTTTTAGCAGGGATACTTCTCTGGAACATATATGGAAAAATACACGACCCCTACCAGGCCTATGAAGATCGAAAAAGACACATAGAGCATGTCGCGAAACAAATGGTCTTTGTAAGTATTTCGGCGACCTTTTTTGCCATAATACAAGTGGTTATTAAAGCCATCGATTTGTATGATCTCGATGCTATGATCATGAGCTTGTATTTTCAGTTAATCGCTGTGATCAGCTTACGAGCCATCCGCATAGACAAAATAGATTTTGAAGTGTATAAATCGGATCCATCCCAGGAAAGTAATGAAGAAAAGAGCTATATGATAAGTGAGGAAACAGCGGAGAATGATAAGCATTCGCCTATATATAAAATGGTAGGTCTAAGTTTTGGGCTGTCATTCGGTATTGCGCTTGCCTTCAAAGAGGGAGCGACCATATCCGGTATTATTCTTATAGGTGGGGTTGGGGGAGGGATTGGGTTGATTCTGGGGATAGGTTTTGGTATATGGGTCTCCCATTTGCGACAAGGTAATTCTTCAATGATATGATACCAATTGTCATACACATGAAATTAGTCATTAAAAATCTATCAAAAACCTATAAAAATGGTGTGAAAGCTATTGATCATCTAAACCTGGAAATAGGAACCGGTATATTCGGTCTATTAGGGCCTAACGGCGCCGGAAAATCTACTCTGATGAGAACCATAGCCACCTTACAAAGCCCTGATTCCGGTTCTATTATGTTTGGTGAAATAAATGTGCTGGAAGATAAAATATCTTTACGAAAAAACTTAGGGTATTTGCCGCAATCATTTGGCGTATATCCAAACATGTCAGCTGAGAATTTGTTGGATTATTTTGCGACCTTAAAAGGTTTTGGCTCAAAATAGGATAGACAAAAATGAGTGAACGAAATACTGGAGATTACAAATCTCTATGATGTGCGTAAAAAAATATGTGGCTGATTATTCCGGAGGTATGAAGCAACGTTTTGGCATAGCACAGTTATTATTAAATAGCCCTCAATTGATTATTGTCGATGAACCGACTGCTGGTCTTGATCCAGCAGAGCGTCACCGATTTCTAAATATATTACGCGAAATAGGGACCAATTACACCGTGATCTTTTCAACGCATATCGTTGACGATGTAAAGGAATTATGCAATGAAATGGCCATCTTAAATGATGGAAGAATCCTGAAACATACCACACCAATAGAAGCAACAGAAGAAATCAAAGGACAAATCTGGACGAAAATCATTGCGCGTGATGAGCTGGAAACGTTTGAAACCACCTATAATATTCTGTCATCTAATTATAACCAGGACAATACCTTAAATATAAGGGTACCTGCTTTAGAAAAACCTGCGGATGACTTTAAAGAAGCACAACCGCGTTTTATTACTTTCTTATTCCCTTTGGCGTAGCTGCTACAAATTATTACACACAATATTGGACGGTCGCCGAACAGAATGAACTGCACCTGCCGATCAAAGGTGTAATCATTTATAATAGATTATTGTGGTTAGGCATGGCAGCCTTAGTTTTTGGATTGGTTTATAGACTTTTCACGTTCAGTCAGGATCCATTATCCTTCTCATTCAGAAAACAAAAGGGAGAGCGACCTGCCATAAGTAATCTGGGTGGCATTCCCCGCGTTGTGCTACCACGGGTAGATTTCGATTTTTCCTTCCTTCAACATCTAAAGACAACCTGGAAACTATCCAACCTCGATTTTAAATACATTGTTACAAGCTGGCCTTTTATAGGAATCACACTGGCTGGATTAATAGTCCTGTTAATTGAACATGCACAAAGTGGGAATTTTCGCGGAATGCCCATGCTGCCGGTGACATAGAAAAAAGTAAAATTTCAAGAACCACCCTATACCACCTCAATAGAACTGGTTGATCACATTCGAGCGGTCACTCCGGATTCTTTGCAGTATGTCATTAAGGATATGTTCGAGACGATAACACTTTACGATAACAAGGTTGCTGATGTTAACGCTATCGAATTAGAAAATGGTAAATATCAAGTTGAAATAGAATTTAATGTGAGCAAGTATCGAAGCGATGAAAAAGGAAAGCGTTTTTATGGCGAAAAAGCCGGAGACAATTTGACTTACCAGACAGAAGAGATGGAGAAACCGGCGTTGTCCGTTCACTTATCCGATTATATAGATATTGGGGTTTTTACAGACAAAGAAGTAGAGGGAAAAAAGAAGGAAGTGGCCTTGTATTTTAAGAAGCACAAGATTACAGCCATCAATAATAAGATGACCATAATCGTTGATGGAAAACCGACAGAAGTAGGCGTAGATCCTTACAACAGATTAATTGATACTAATTCTGATGATAATAGAAAAGTGTTGTAATTTCCTTTGACGACGCACAAAAATGTGCGCCGAGCGCTTATGGCATAGACACGTCGGTGGGCATATCCCCTTTTGTAGCGATAAACTGTGCCATAAACGCCCGATCAAAGGCGCCGCCTTCTCCCAGAATGCCATTATCCAGTGCAAGCACCTGACGACCTTGACGAAAAAGTTGAATATGATAGGGCCGCTGCTGAACGATGCAATGCACATAACTGGCAAAACTCTCGGCGAAATACTGTGCATGGCCGCTACCGGCAAGCAGCGTAGGATAGCTTGTGTTCGGCAGACCGGTATATAATTCTACAGCTTTCGAAAAGGGGAGCTTGTCCGTCTCAAATCGGGGATAAAAAGGCAGCTTATAATACGCCAGCGCCGTGGAGTCCACAGGCATTGCCTGAAAATTAGAGGGTCCCTGCCAGCGTCCGGCAAAAAATGGATAAGACGAAATATTGGGATGGTCTGACGGTGGTGCGCCTTCGCCAAGGAGGGCATGTACCCCATAAGCAAAGGCCAGTTGATGGCCGATTTCATGCAGCAGAATAAACTCCGCCGCCCGGGCCAGGGTGTTATTCTCCGGTTCTTCCATCATAATCACCAGACTATCCCCCCGATCTAATCGAAAGGCGGAGGCCGCCCGCCCGCTTACCCACGCGTTCGCGGTCTGAACAATCGCCTGCTCATCGATCAGGATAAATCCCCGATAGGATTCGCCTGCATTCGCCATCCAGGTCGCAAACCCGCTGCTGCCCATGTCGGATACGAAAAAGATACCGACCAGGTTGTCCTCCAGCATCTCATGAATTTCTCGGGGCCACGCCTTAACCAGAGCGTCCAGTTCTTCCACAAAGGCAGCATCAGGCATATAAGGCCGCGTCTTATATGCGCTGAATTGCTCATCCATTTGGTTAAATTTCATCATAAAGTCGGCCACGAAGTCGGGGGCCGTAGCGATCCGTTCCGTCAGAGACTTTGATCGCCAATCGCCGTAACTGGCCGGATCGTGGGCTGCATGTTCGATCAGGTTTTCCTGTTCTTCGGGCAGGCATGAAGAAACGGACAGCATCGTTCCGGAAAAGATCATCAGGCTGATAAGCATCAAAAGATTGTGACGTCCGAACTGGAAACCCATGTCGCACCTTCCTTTTTGCGGAAAACTTCACTCCACGACAAAAGTTAAAAAGGTCGTCATCCCCGCAGGGTTTAAGCGGGGATCCATAGCTTGGAGAGGATGGATATGACGTGCTTTTATATAGGACCACAAAGCAGAAAATAACTTTTGTCGTATACTATAGAGTAATAATATATAGTTCTTCAATTTGGAATATGATGATGTAGATCACATTTCTTTTTTATATAACCGACATGAGGCCATATGAGCCCGGGTTGACGACGGGCGAGCAAAATGATAAAAATATGTAATGTTATTCAAATCTGGAGACTATCTTATATGATATCGAAACACAGCCGCCCGGGTGCAGTTCATCAACCTGTGTGCGAGAACGTAAAGAGGAGATTGCCCATGTATAGATATAGCAGAACATTCAATCGTTGTATTCAGCTCATGATCGGCTTATGCTTTCTGCTACCATCCGTCTCTGGTTTTGCCCAGTCGGATGTATCCGATGCCCGGATCAAAGCCATCCTGACCCAACGTATAGATACGGACAAGCAGAGTGTTGGGATGGTCATCGGCATGATTGATGCATCCGGTAGACGCCTCATCAGCCATGGCGCCACGGACAGGACATCCGGGATACCGGTCGACGGCAAGACCATCTATGAAATCGGGTCTATCACCAAGGTGTTTACCTCGATGGTCCTGGCAGATATGATTGAGCGTGGCGAGGTGGGTTTAGACGATCCGATCCGAATGTACTTGCCGCAGGGTGTGTCCGCGCCGACCCGGGACGGCAAAGAGATTACGCTGCGCCATCTGGCGAATCACACCTCTGCGCTGCCGAGACTGCCGGATAATGTCGAGTGGCCGGATCTCATCAATCCCTACGCCGAGTACAGTTCCGACCTGTTATATGATTTTTTAAAACAACATGAGTTGAGGAGAAATATCGGCGAGATATACGAATACTCGAACCTGGGCGCCGGCTTACTCGGTACCTTGCTATCCCGAAAAGCGGACCGGTCATACGAACAACTTGTGCTCAGCCGCATTACCGATCCGCTGGGTATGCCGGATACGCGCATTACGCTGTCCGCTGAGCAAAAACAGAGATTAGCCACTGGACATGATTTGATGCTTGAGGCTGTGGAGAACTGGGATTTTCTGGCCCTGGCCGGCGCCGGCGCCATACGGTCAAACGCGAATGATCTCATGACTTTTCTATCCGCTCATATGGGATTAACCGACTCAAATCTATCGGCTACGATTGCCCACATGCAACAAGCGTGGCAGGAGACGGGCGGCCCGGGCATGGAGATCGGATTAGGATGGCATGCCAGATCCGGGCATGGCACAAAGATCGTCTGGCATAACGGCGGGACGCACGGTTATCGCAGCTTTATCGGCATGGACATGGAGCACAAACGTGCCGTGGTCGTCCTGTCCAATTCATTTAATGATCCCGATGATATCGGTTTTCATTTGATGAATAGCGCCTACCCGCTTAAAGAGTCTCCTTCATCCAAAGAGGTGATCGCTGTAAACCCTGCCATACTCTCCGAATATACAGGTGAATATGAATTCGCTCCGCAGGCGATTTTAACGATTACAAAAAGTGGAGAGACGCTTTCCGCCCAACTGACCGGCCAACCGGCGTTTCCTATCTTCGCGGAATCTGAAACAAAGTTTTTCTATAAGGTCGTCGATGCGCAGATGACCTTCGGTCGTAACGACGCAAACAAAGTCACCCACCTCATCATGACCCAGAACGGCCTGGACCGGAAAGCGCAAAAACGAAACAAAACGGGCGACCCTTTACCGGTCGCGGAAAGACAGGAGATGTCGGTCGCACGGGATATACCCCAAAAATATGTCGGCGACTACGAATTACAGCCTGGATTTATCATCACCGTGACCGTAGATCAGGATGTCCTCATGGTGCAGGCCACCGGCCAGCCGGCTAACCCTGTTTTTGCGGAGTCCGAAACCAGGTTCTTCTATAAAGTCGTCAACGCACAGATAGAGTTCAAAATCGGGAACGATGGCCAGGTAGAAGGCCTGACGCTATTCCAGGGCGGCGCCGAGATGTTCGCGCCCAGACAATAGAGACCTATCTTAATTCGCCTCCACCGTCTCCATCTTATGAAAAGGAAACGACCCCTTGAACGGCCGGGGGCTTGAGACATACCAGACGCCTTCATACATGGGGCATGTCTGATAGTGGCAGACGACATTGCACCGCTCCATGTTGTCGTCCTCTTTGGCGCCCTGATGCGGAATGTGGCTCAGGAAGACGACGGCGTCTCCGGCTTTGGGATAAAGGATGACATGTTCCTGCTCACCACACCAGACTTCAAATTTGGCATGTTCAATCTTCGGATGCAGATAAGGCGGCTCCGAAAGATGACCGTTCTTGATGAACTTGAGATGGGCTTGACCCGGTTCGTTATCCTGAAAGTAGAAAGTCGTATTGATGCTGCTGGGCGTTATGGCCAGCCGGTGTCGGGCCGCATTCCGTTTTTCATTCCAGTAGCCGTAGAAATCCATATGCCATTCCTGGAGGTACGGCCCCGGATTGATGTGCGCCCGATAGCTGCGTAGCTGGCACTGCTTTCCCATCATAGCAAAGAGGATCGGCGCGACGCTCGGATGGCCCACGATCGGTCCGTAAATATCAGGCTCCCGGTCCAGCAGGGTATCGAACCACATATTGCCGACCGTGTTCAAGCCTTCTTCCCAGCCCTGCGCTCTGGCGTAAAAGATACGATCCCGTATACGCGCCGTCTCTTCCGGCGATAACGCGCCTTCGATAAGCAGAACCCCATCCCGTTCCAGTTGATCCAGTTTTTCATCGAGTTTTTCCATCCTGTTTCTCCCTGGTGACCCTATCATTTGCAATTGAGTTGATTCGCATTGTATGTGTATCGATAGTAAGTCAAAGTAGAAATCTGGATAGAGAAAGCAAGCTGGAAATAAGTCTGCATGCATTCCGGATCGGATTTATACAGCTTTTTTAAATCATCATTGCTGATCCCTACGGGTTTCAGCGAGCGTTACGCGGTTTACCTTCACCAAAGGCCTATTACTCCCGATAGTAAGCCCATACCGGGTGTTTCTCGTCGTCAGGACTACTGGTTATATTCCTGAGCATCTTCTTGCTCAAGTCAAAGATGTAAATGTCGTTTTTATCGTCCACACCAGGACCGGAGAACACGATGCGGGCTCCGTCTCGGGACCAGTTGGTGGTAAAGTGCCAGTTGATGCTGTAGTCGAACTTTAAAGCCGATCGGCTGACCGCCATATCCTGGGTCAGGCAGGTTAGGCCCGAGCCATCGGCGTCCATGGTATACAGGTTGAGCACCCCTTCACGATCCGATAGGAAAGCGATACGCCCGCCGTCCGGTGAGAAGGAACCGGCGAAATCCGACGCCTTATGGTTGGTGAGATTCGTGGGCGATGAGCCGTCCCGATTCATGACATAGATTTCATAATTTCCGTCACGCCGAGAAGCGAAGACGATCTTCTTTCCATCCGGCGAAAAAGACGGTGTTTGATCTCCATCGACCGATGGCGTCAGATTTTTCTCACCCGTTCCGTCGGCATTGATGATGTAGATATCCACGTCTCCATCAAAATAGGGCGCCCTTGGTGTGGTGACTTTATGAAACACCAGGGTGCGCCCGTCCGGCGACACATGGGGATGATACTCCCCACGGCCCTGAACGGAAGGCCCTATGAGGCGCTTTAATCCCCGCCCGGCGGGGCGTAATTCATAAACAGCCATGGAGCGCGGATCATCGATGTTGGCACCGAACACGATGCGTTCTGAAACGGTGTCGTTTTGGGCATACAGGGTATCTAAACACATGCCGGACAGGATGATGATTATGAGCCGAAGTGTAAACATAGGACCTCTCTATTTTATTTTGGACGAGCCAAAGGAATATGGCTTATTTTTCCAATTCAACCTTACCTTTTTCCTTCAACAACAACATACGCACCAGGCCGGATGTTTTGATGCCTATCGATGCGGCATAGCGGTCCGCCCATTGTTTAAGTTCGGGGTCCATCCGCATTTCAAAGCGTGCGCCATCTGATTGAGGCCGCCCCGGCAGGTGCTTTCTGCCTTCTTTTAATTGTTCCGCCGTAACCATTTTTCCCGTGGCCCTGGAGCGCTCTGTGGACGGCTGAGCGTCAGGATCGGCAAGGGCGGCTTCCATAATTTCTTCCTCTGTCATGTTATGGAGTCGTTCCCAATTGGTTAGCCCCGGTTTTAAATCCTTAGACTTGATTTCTATAATACGTTTTTTCTTCATTTTTCATGGCCTCTCTTCCGGAGATCAGATGATACACTTCACCGCTGTCTTTCATGGTGAATGTAACCCGGATCACGGCGCCTTGTAATAAGCCGTAGGCGGTCCAGCGATCCTCGATATCGGAATGATCTATGTCATACTCGATATACACGTCTTGTTCAAATATGGTTGCTGCATCTTCAAAGTCAATCTCATGAATCTTGATGTTCCGCTCGTTCTTGTCGTCGTCCCATATAAATTTCATGGTGGACTCTTGCGCTGAATATACGTAATTTGTACGGATATATCAAGGAAACTGTACTTGATTAACTATGATTTCATATGGCCTGCTCACGATCGAATTGTGCCTCAAGGCAAATCCCTATCTTCTATAGTCGGAAAATCTGTACAGATCTCGTAGACGGCGTATATTTTTGATTGATCGGTTGCACACCACCGGCTACCTGCCATCCGCTACGCGCACTGATGCGTAACATCAGTAATTTACACAAAGGAACGAAGATGCTAAGACGCCGATTTTTACTTCTGCTGTTTGTGCTCAATGCTATGGTATCGGACAGCCTGGGGCAACCTGACCAGATCTCAGTCGAAATCCTGACTGTAATCTTGGAAAATGGGACGATCTACAACGGTAGCGGCACAGATAGTGTCATAACCGACATTGGTTTGCTTGGCGATCGTATCGTTGCCATGGGTGATCTTCATGATCGTCGCGCCGGTCTTCGACTCGATGTACAGGGCCTGGCTGTCGTGCCTGGTTTTATCGATATACACAGTCACGCGACCAGGGGTATATATCGTTGGCCTGATGCTGAGAATTATATTCGTCAAGGGGTAACAACCGTCATTGGGGGACCTGATGGCGGTTCGCCGTATCCGATCGGCGAATATCTTGCTCATTTGGAGGCGACCCCGCCGGCCGTGAATTTTGGGACCTTCGTCGGTCACGGCACGATCAGGCGGAAAGTACTGGGCAATGAAGATCGACCACCCACTTCAGACGAGATGATTACCATGAAAGAGATGGTAGCGTCCGCCATGCAAGAAGGCGCCTTCGGGCTATCTTCGGGACTTAAATACGTGCCGGGCGCATATGCGACGACAGAAGAGGTGATCGAACTAAGTCGTGTCGCCGGCTTATTCGGGGGCATCTATATCAGTCATATGCGAGAGGAGGGCCTGGATCTTCTCAAAAGTGTTGCCGAAACGATTCGAATCGGCGAGGAAGGAAAATTACCGACGCAACTCACGCACCACAAAGTAGTGGGCGCGGATATGTGGGGTAAAAGTCGTCAGACATTGGCGATGGTCGACGCGGCACGAGCACGCGGCGTGGATGTCTCTATCGATCAATACCCGTATACCGCTTCCAGTACTTCCCTGAGCATCCTGTTCCCGGCCTGGAGCCTGGAGGGTGAAAAAGAGGATGTCTTAGCCCGGCTGAAAGATCCGGATACACGTGCAAAGATCAGAAAGGACGTCCTGTTCAATCTGATTCATGATCGAGGTGGAAATAATCCGGCTAATGTGGTGGTTGCACGATGTACGTGGGATCCATCCTTGAACGGGAAGAGTCTTGCGGATATCCTTCATGATAGAGGGCAACCGGTCAGCGTTGAGACGGCGGCTGATCTGGCGCTTGACCTTCAGGAACGCGGTGGGTTCAGCGGGATCTTCCATGCCATGCATGAAGAAGATGTAAGGCGCATTATGCAGCATCCCTTTACCATGATCGCTTCGGATGGTGGTATATATGCACCGGGCGCGGGTGTACCCCATCCCAGAAACTATGGTACTTTCGCCCGTGTACTTGGTCATTATGTCAGGGCGCAGGGCCTACTTTCCTTTAATGAAGCCATACGCAAAATGACCCGCTTGCCGGCGGACCGAATTAACTTGACCGCACGAGGGCGTATAGACGTGGGATCGAAGGCCGACCTCGCGGTAATCGATCCGGGCGCGATACGCGATCTTGCCACGTTCGCTGAACCACATCAATATGCTGAGGGCGCCCTCCATGTATTTGTGAATGGTGTAGCGGTACTTCTGAATGGTGAAATGACGGGAAATCGACCAGGCCAGGTCCTCCGTTCAACCGGGCGATAAGCCAGGCAACCCTGGTTAGTTCAGCAACCGACAGAATCAAACATATGTGAATTGAAAACTTAAGTCCCTACAGGTATCATTATGGAATATACGACCTGCTGAACTACAGGCGTGAACAATGGGCCGTACTATCTGTAAGGTGAAAAATGAACCCTAAACCACGTCCAAACCATCGGCTATATATTGAGACCCTGCGCAAAATGACGCCTGAAAAGAGATTGCTGAAGGCGTTTGAACTCTCTTCTTTTTCAAACCGGCTTTTTGTCCATGGGTTGAGGAAGAAACATGCCGATATGTCGGAGATAGAATTTTCTCACCTTCTCAAAAATCGTCTGGATAAATGTCACAACAAGAACTACTGATAAAGGTCATCGACACGCTTGACCTAAGCGGGATCGATTATATGATCACCAGGTCTGTAGCTTCGAGCTTACAAGGAGAGCCACGATCAACCCATGACATCGATGTCATTGTTGCCATTCAAGAAACCAACATCGAGACGCTGGTTGAGGCCTTTCTTCCTCCCACATACTACCTGAATGCGGAGGCTATACGGGAGGCTATCTCTCATAGATCGATGTTCAATCTGATCGACGTCGTAGAAGGCGATAAAGTTGATTTTTGGATTCTGACCGATCAAGCCTTCGATCAGTCGCGTTTTTCCCGTAAGTATGCAGAAGACGTGTTGGGGATGAGCCTGAAAGTATCGAGTCCCGAAGATACCGTACTGGCCAAATTGCAATGGGCCGTGGCGTCGGGGGGAAGCGAGAAACAGTTCACAGACGCCCTGCGTATCTTTGAAGTGCAGCGGGGCAATTTGGACCTGAATTATCTGAACAGGTGGGTGATTACTCTGGGTGTTGAGGAACTGTGGAACCGTCTACAGGATGAGGCCGAAATTATATAAGGGCACCTGTATAACAATCTGTAGCGGGCTCGAATCGGTGTTTGCAGCCGTTCGACCAGGGATGCACTTTTTAAACAGCCTCAAAAGAAAATCAGGCAAAATCATGAACTCAGGTCAAACACTTACACATTATAAGATTCTCCGCCCGCTTGGCAAAGGCGGCATGGGGGAAGTGTTCCTCGCTGACAATACCAAACTGGATCGCCAGGTCGCCATCAAAGTTCTGCCCGATGCCGTCCGCCAGGACCCCGAACGTCTGGCCTGCTTCCGCCGTGAGGCTAAAGCCGCGGCCAGTCTGAAGCACAATAACATCGCCACCATCTATTCCCTCGAAGAAGCAGATAACGTACTCTTCATCGTGATGGAATACGTGGAGGGCGAAACGCTGACCGATCTGATTCCAAAAGAAGGCATGAATCTGGATAGTACGGGCGGTTCGCGAACCGCCCCAACGTTTTTCGCCCCCTTCATCCCCCTTGCCGATGCCTTCGCCCATGCCCACGATCAGGGCCGTATCCACCGGGACCTGAAGCCCGGTAACATCATGGTAACAGAGGACGGCACGCCCAAGATCCTCGACTTCGGTCTGGCGCGTATTGTTCCGTCTTCCACGAGCCAGCCGGAGGTAATCGACAGCGAAGCGGAAACGAAGACCATGAAGGCCGATGACCCGCTGTCTGATCCATCAGCCATGACACAGGGCCCGAAACTCATGGCCACGCCCATGTATATGTCTCCTGGGCAGGCGGAAATGGTGGAAACGGACCACCGGACGGATATCTTCAGCTTTGGTGTGGTGATGTACGAGGCGATCACAGGCAAAAAGCCGTTTGAAGGAAAATCGAGAACATCACTCATAGGGCGTATTGTCAATGGAGACCCTGAGCCGGTGACTTCTATAAAGCCGGTTACGCCGCATCAACTATGGTGGACGATAGAGGGCTGCCTGCGTAAAAACCGGGTCGAAAGAACCCAGACCGCCCACGAACTCTGTACCAATCTCCGAGCCGTGCAGAAAGAATCCGAATCCGGCACCGCCCTCATAGACGCCTCCTCACTCCGCACTCCGCACTCTCCTTCTGGCGTCAACCAACAGGAATCGGTGCAATCGCCATAACAATGCTGATCATCGGTATCCTCGGCGCCGAGCTCTTTAAACCGACCGGTCGACCGGATCCACCTCTCAGAAAGTTCGATATACATCTCGAGAATCCCACAACAGTATTCAGAAATGATCTTGGTGTTGTGATCTCACCTGACGGCACAAGGATAGCCTATACGCAGCAGAATTTACAGGTAAGTGGGGCGATATCGACCTTGTGGATACGAGATCTGGACAAGAAGACGCCACGTATGCTTCCGGATGGCGAAGGGACCATTATGCCGGTCTGGTCACCCGATAGCGACTTTCTGGGCTACCTCAAGCTAGGAGGACTTTCTGGGACCGGGGTCGGCCTATCACTATGGAAGGTGTCCATGCAAGGCGGCCCTGGCATACCCATTTGCACCCTGCCATCGGGCAGTCGCTTGAGTAGCGTAACCTGGGGTGCGGATGGACGAATCGTCTTTTCATCCAGTAACACCCTGTACGAGGTGTCTGCACAGGGCGGAGAACCTCAAGTATATCTCGAACCCACTTCTCTCAGAGAAGAACAGAGATTTACCACGCCTCACTTTCTGCCGGATGGTCGAAGCCTGTTATTTAACGTATGGCAAACAGACGACTCCACAGCCGTGGAGCAGGTGGCGCAACGGTATACCGACATGGTCGATGGGGGATTCATATTGAATAGAAAAAGAGCCTCTATCGTCTCGCATGCCATCGGGGTCTATAGAGCGGGTGGAGAACGCCGCATGCTGGACCTGCCGGGAGACTTTATTCAACTTGTAGCCTATGCACCGACCGGTCATCTGCTATATCGGCAGTTACCCGCTTCGCGTTCAGGTAATCTGTGGGCTGTGCCGTTCGATCCGGTATCGGCGGAGGTGATCGGCGACCCGTTTATTATGGCGGCCGGCAGCATCGGTGGAAGTGTCTCGACCGACGGTACGCTGGTGTATAGCCCGGTGCTATCGAGAATTAGAAAACGACTGGTCTGGGTAGATCGCAACGGCCAGGTGGAGGCGACCATCGGTCAGCCCCAGGTAAACATCTCTGATCCGACCCTTTCCCCCGATGGCGACAAGGTTGCGGTATTTGGTACAGAAGATACGGGTAGAGATATCTGGGTACACGATATGGCGCGAGGAACGAAAACCCGTCTGGCCATTGACACACCGCCCATCCACCCGGCCTGGTGCCGCGACGGTGATCGGATAGCCTATGCCTTCCAGCCTGGAATAGGCACCAGACTATCTATTAAATCCGCCAACGGACAAGGCATAGCTCAACGTCTGACATCCCCGCAGCAGCTTGCCTATGCGCCCGCCTGGTCTCCGAACGGTACCTATCTGATCTACCATGGTTTAATGGCC
>Ga0066376_10003585_pt1 | contig 13799 bp, 7 predicted proteins | sample Knorr_S15_td_Bot_FD_77009 | JGI IMG/M metagenome (GOLD analysis project Ga0066376, IMG submission 77009) | Marine microbial communities from Southern Atlantic Ocean transect - Knorr_S15_td_Bottom_ad_5009_LV_A | ecosystem: Environmental > Aquatic > Marine > Oceanic | place: Southern Atlantic... | reverse complement strand
TTCTTTCGCATGGTGTCGTTCTCCCTTTTGGGTTTGCTGCACCCGGAGCCTAACGGCTCCAGGAGAGCGACACCTACCTCAACTTTTCAACATCGACCGGGACATCCCCCCATTCGCAAAGCCTTCTGGCTACCGCAACGTAGTCGTTCAATCGCTCGCCCGATATCAACGCTTTGCCTTGGCTCCCCACCTAAGAAATGACCGACAGCCCGACCATCATCGCGACGCGGAAGTTTCCTCCCCCAAAGCGTCTGAGCAATCCATTCGTCTGTAGGGATTCCCTCAAGATATGCGAGGCCTGAATAGGCAATAGCCACAATGGCGTTCCTACCGAGGTAAATGAGGCTCTTGTTAGACGTAGGATCAAACCTCTTGCCGTCAGTCGTGACCAAACGGTCGGCGACCTGCACTACGTAGCGTGTAGTAACCAGCGTTAGAACCAGGGTCACAAGCGCCTCATCCTGTGATTTTTACATACGGTATGAGCGGCTTTGTCCAGAGAGCAAGATTCTGGTAAAACCGGGCACAAGGACATCCGAACCACCATAACTTGTCCACACGTGCTGTACCGGACGCGGACATTGCGTGCGGAGTCACAAATTAGAAGTTTTGCGAAGTTTTGGGGACACGAAGTTTTGGGGACACGATACTTATCTCGTCGTCGGACCTCCTGTTTTGCCGCTTAAACCACTGATTTGCGCCGCCCTTGGCGTCGATCTTTGCAATTAAGTATTGTATCCCCTTAATTGTGTTCCCTTAATTGCAAATCTACCGGTATGGCTGGACCGGTGAGGCGTCGATTAGGTCTTGAAGGCCGGAATTATCCGTTCCGCGTAGTCGGCGATTATTTTTTCTTCGTGGCCGCTGTCCAGATAGATGTTGAACAGCGTGATGCCGGCGGCCTTTAGCGCCCGAAGTTTGGCGATATGGTGCTCGGGATCGCCCAGGACCGCGAAGCTCTTGACGATATCGTCGGTAATGAAATCGAGGTAGGGGCTGTCGCTTTGGCCGTGCTTGGAATAGTCGTAGCCCCGGCGTTTTTCGATGTAGTCGGTCAGGGATTTCGGCACCAGGTCGCTGTCGGCGCCATACTTTTCGACAATATCGGCGACGTGATTGCCGACCATGGCCGGATACCATTTGGTCCGTTGGATGCAATCGTCGATGGGCCCGATCATCGCCGGAAGTTTTGGGGACAGAAGTTTTGGGGACACGATACCTATCTCGGCCGCCGGACCTCCTGTTTTGCCGCTTAAACCACTGATTTGCGCCGCCCTTGGCGGCCCCTCTCTGTATCAGTTAAGTATCGTGTCCCTTTAACAGGGGTGCCGAAATCAGGAAACGTCGCGCGCTTCCAGGTGCATGGGCAGGCCGCCCCTGGGGCGGAGCACGACATTGCCGATGGGATGGACCTGGTGGCCTTCCGGCAGGCGCAGGCGCCATTTCCGCGCCACGGCGGCCAGGATGAGATGGGCCTCCAGCATGGCGAAACTGTTGCCGATGCAAACCCGCGGGCCAGTGCCGAACGGGAAATAGGCCAGCTTCGGCCGCTCGCTGGCTTGCCCGCGCTCGAAGCGTTCGGGTTGGAAGCTTTCCGGGTCGTCCCAAACGCCGGGGTCGCGGTGGGCCAGCCAGATGTTCATGTTGAGAATGGCGCCGGGCGGCACGCGGACGCCGTCGATATGGTCCTCGGCGACGGCCTGGCGCGCGACCTGCGGCACGGTGGGATAGAGCCGCATGGTTTCCTCGATCACCATGCGCGCATAGGGCAGGCGCTCGAGATCGTCGAAGCCGGGCGGCCCCGACGGCAGGGCGGCGTCGAGTTCCTCGTGCAGGCGCGTCTCCGCCTCGCGGTGGCGGTCGAGCGCGTAGAAGGTCCAGGTCAGCGCCGTCGCGGTGGTCTCGTGCCCGGCGACGAACACGGTCACCACCTCGTCGCGTAGCTGGTGGTCGGACATGCCCTCGCCGGTCTCCTCGTCGCGGGCGTTCATCAACATGGACAGCAAATCGCCGTGGTCGTCATCGCCGCCGGCGGCGCGGCGTTCGGCGATGATCCGGTTGACGGTGCCGCTAATGGCGCGGACCGTCGCGCGCAACGCCCGGTTGGGCATGCGCGGCAGCCATTCGGGCAGGCCGATCAGGTCGCGCAGGCGTAGCTGGTGTCCGCTCAGCGAGCGGATGGCGGTGCTGACCGCGAGCGCCTCGTCGTCGCTCATACCATCGGAGAACATCGAGCGGGTGATGATCTTCATGGTCACGCGCGACATTTCCGACTGTACCTCGATGGGCCGCCCGGCTTTCGCCACCGCGTCCCAGCTCTCCAGCATGGCGACCGTTTCCTCGACCATCATGGCGGCGAAGTCCCGGATGCGCTTGTGGTGGAACGCGGGCGCGGCGATGCGCCGCTGGCGGCGCCAGAAGCTGCCCTCGCTGGTCAGCAGGCCGCGCCCCAGGATGGGCTCGAGCAGCGCGCGCGCGATCGGCGTCTTGCGGTAATTATCGACATTGGTGACGAGGATGTGGCGGATATGCGCGGGATCGGTGACCGTGGCGAACTGGTTGAACAGGGTGCGGCGCAGCTTAAGCGTCTCTTGTTCGCCGAGGCGTTTGTATATCGCCACCGGGTCCTCGTTGAGCAGCCTGAGCGTTTCGCGTATCCCGGCCCGCTGTCGCGCCATCGCGCTTTACTCCCTGACGATCCGCCGGCTCATTTGACCACCCGCGCCGCCCGCTCCGCAAGCGCCATCCGGCCCGTGGCGACGCGCACCATGCATACAGCCATACGAATGGCGATAAATCCAGGTACCCGATTCGGGCCGCTCAATTCCAGTCAGGGAAAACTCCGAACGACAAACGCTCCCCTATAGGTATTTATACCTATTCTTCCGCGGCGATTCCGCGCGCTTACGCAATTTGGCCATGTTTATCGGGTTTGGCGGAGCCGATCCGCGACTTTGACATTGACTAAGATTTTTCGTTCGATAGGCTCCTATTGGCTCGCCGGACAAGGTCGTCACGTGTAACGATTTATTTCGATACCGCAATTTGGTGATTGATTAATGAGTGATTCAACCGGGCCCGACGGCAAGGGGCATGCCGCCGCGAGCCGGGACAGTGACCTCCGCCCATCCGCCGTTCTGTTATCGACGATCGGCGAAATCGGCGAACAAATCACAACCATCTGCGACAAGTTGGGACGGGCCGAGGCGGGCGTCAAAACCTACGCGGGCGCGCTCGACAAGGTCGGCAAGGATTTGTCCGATCCCCGGATCACGGCCAGGCGTCTCAAGGACAAGGTCGGCCAGATGCTATCGGCCACCGCCAGGGTCGCCGAGCAAAACAGCGCCTTGCAGGGAGAGCTCAGGTCTTCCAACGCTGAAATCGGACGCCTTAGGCAAAGAATAGAACGCCTTCACTCCGAAACTATTACGGACCCGATTACCAAAATATTCAATCGAAAGTGGTTCGACCATTCACTGGACTTCGCGATAGAGACCGCCGACGAACGATCCCGCCCGCTTTGTTTGCTGATGATCGATATCGACCGCTTCAAACGGTTCAACGACCAGCACGGGCGGCGGCTGGGCGACAGGGTGTTGCGGTTGGTCGCCAAGGCGCTGTCCGATTGCACGACGGGGCAGGACATCGTCGCCCGCCATGGCGGCGACCAGTTCGTGGCGATCTTGCCGAATACCGAGATCGAGGACGCGGAAAAATTGGCCCGCGACGTCATCGCCGAGGTTGCCAAAAAAAAGATCGCCGACCGGCGTTCGAAGCAAGTCATCGACAACATCACGGTGTCGGTCGGTGGCGCGGCGCGCGAAGCCGGGCAGCGGCCCGACGAATTTCTCGACCGCGCCGAGAAGGCGGGCGGTTCGAGTCCGTCATAGTCCACCAAACATTCCAATGAGTTACGAAATTTTCGTGTCTGAGCGGGGAGTGATTTTCTCGACTCTGGTAACAATTTTGGTAACAAGGCACCCGATTCGCCATTTGTAAGCCGTTGAAATACGAGGCCTCGGCGTGAACCGGGGCCATATCTGTTCCGATGGATCAGAAAGCGTCAGGCGTCGGGTGAACCACCCTTGGAACTTATTCGCTCAGGTCATGCCCGATAGTTGGTGGAAATTGGGTTTGGCGTAGCTCCCAGTTCTCAGGGTCAACCAGTCATGTGGCGAGGTCAATGGTTGGGTTGGCAAGAGCCTGCACAAGGGATGCGTTCGTCACTCCATCGGCAGCAGGCTTAGCAACTTCCGATCGATCAAGCCCCGGAAATGGCTTGACACGGTCGCGGCCAGCGCGCGGTCGCGAACGAGGAGGCCGACCTCGATGTTGCGGTCGAGGGCCGCCTCAGTGAGGTTGGCCGAGGTTAGCGCCGCGCCGCCAAGCTCGTCCGGGAACAGGTCCTCGAGCTCGGAGAAGCGCGCGAGGATGTTGGCGATCGATTCCGACGGGTCCGGTTCGGGAAACTCCTCACCCTTGTAGAGTGCGTCCATGCAGGCGGCGCGCTCGGGGATGTCGAGGTTGAATGAGCGCTTGCCGTACTTCTGCGAGAAGATGAGGTCGGCGATCTGCCCCTTCTGCTCGTCGTCCTCCAGCTGGTGCTGGACGAAGATCAGGAGCAGGGTGAGCGTCGTGAGCCGCTGCTGACCGTCGATGATGAACTTCTGACCGTCCTTGTCGCAAATGATGATCGAGCCCAGGAAGTAGTGAGAATAGTCGGCCACGGCGCTGCGATCGTTTCCTTCGTCGTGGCTCTCCAGGAACTTGGCGGCGAGGTCGTCGAGGAGGTCGGCGACCTGCTTCTTCTGCCACTTGTACTCACGCTGGTAGTAGTCGATGGAGTATTTGCGGCCTGCGAGGAGCTCGCGCACCGAGCGGCCCTTGCCGTCGATCTCGCGCGAGGGGCGGGCGGTTCGCGTGGTCATGAGAAGAGGTCCTCCGTCTGCGATGCATCGGGCGCACTCTTCGCCGTCGGCTTCCTGCCACGCTTCTTGAGCGCGGTGGTGCCGGAGCGGACCTCCTCCCTTGCGCGCTCTGCGTTGAGCTCGAGGAGTCGAGCGAGCACCTCGTCGCGAACCTCGTCGGGCCAGCGGCAGCGCCATGGCTTCTTCCGCCGCGAGCTAGCCTCCTCCTCGTCGATCTCGTATTCGAGGAGAAATTCGCAGTCGTTCGGGATGTCGCTCCAGCCGTAAGCGTGGAGGACGGCGTGGTCCATAGCCGCGTGCAGTTCGCGTAGCTTGGCGATCTCCGGGTCACGCTCGTCAGGATCGTGGAAGCGGTTGTAGGTCTTGGTCAGGCCTTCCTCGTTCCTAACCATGAGTGCGGCGCGGAGCTCGTAGTAGGCCTTGCCGGCTGCTTCGAGGGTGGCGTCTGTTTCCCAGTTGTGGGGGAAGGGAAAGGTCTCAAAACAGCGGCTCGGATTGTACCGAGGGGTTTCTCCCAAGCCTGCGCCCTGGCGAAGGGCCCACATGAAGTGAGGTTGGCTCGACAATAGAGCGAAACAGCCATCTAAATCGGATGTGATTACAGCGATCGTCTGGTCGAAGAGGTAGGTTGCCGGAACGAAATTGAATGCCAAGTACTTGGATGTCATGCCTACCGCTAGAGTTCGAGTTTGTTCTCGAAGCTTCGTGAAAAGTCCGGGACGCCTGTCTCCGTAGCGCCACCAGTAGACTCGATGGGCCTTCCGTTTCACGGTATCTCTGTACGGCTTTACTCGACTGCGAACAATATTCAGTGCGGCCGGAAAACGCTCTGCTTCCTCGAGCGACATTCCGTTAAAGAACACGATATGTCGCTGAGGTTCGGATCTCGGCGTGTCGTTGAAATCTCTAGCGATCAAGAACGGACGAATTACGCTTTGGTAATATGGATCTGAAATCAGATTCTCCTCCTCGGGCTCCAGCACGAATCCCATGCCCTGGATTGCAGCACCTACAAAACTCATCCGGGAATTTGATCGGAGCTTCTGTACCTGTAGCTCTTCGCGAGCACTCTCCGCCAATGCCGTATCGGCCACAAAGTGCAGTACACAGTAAAAGACGCTCGCATCTCCCGGCCAAGGTAATCCTCTCGATTCTCGGTAGAAGGTGCCAGAGTGAGTTGAGAGCCAGTCAAGGCAGCGAGTCTTGGACTCGCCGATCAACACACGTTCAGTAGCAATGAGCCCGTAACATCCGGACTGTCGGAGCAAGAAACCGCTACGAACGTGAAAGTAACTGCACAAGTCAACATTCTTGGATGAGAATGGAGCCATAATACCCAGCGCTGATAGGTAAATGTCGCCCAATACTGCGCTAATGCGCTTGCCGCCGAGGAAGGGCGGATTGCCGACGATTGCATCAAAGCCCGGGTTTTCGCGCTCGAACACCTCCGGGAACTCGATCTCCCAGTGGAACGGCACGAGGGGTTGCTTCGCGTAACGCCACTCATCGAGCCAGCCCCGGTAACACTCAGCGTCGCCGTTCACGACCGCGCTCGCGTACTCGCTCCGCTTGCCCTCCCGCTCCTTGGGCTTCTCCCCCTCGAAGAACGCCGCCAGAACGAGATCCCCGAAGAGCCGAACCTTGTCGAGCTCGACCCGCGCCTCGTCCCAGAGGTCACGCAGCTCCCAGTCGGAGACGCTCTCGTCGGCTTCACGGATCTGCTGTCGCAGCTCGGCGACCTTCGCCACGTGCTCGCGCACCCGCATGGTCTCGAAGCCCGCTTGGAAGCGTTGCGCATCGGGATCCCAGTGGAAAGCCTCGATCTGCCTCCGAGAGAGCCCGACGAGCGAGTCCCCGTGCCGCAGCGCATGGTCCACGAAGGTAAGAGCGTGGTCCTTGGCCAGAGTCACGAGCCAGAGCGAGACCTTGGCAAGGTCCACCGCCACGGGGTTGCGGTCCACGCCATAGAGGCAGCGCTGCGCGATCAGCCGGCGCGCGAAGACCACCTCGTCCTCATCCGGCGGTATCGCGGGCACCTCACCGTGGGCGTGCCAGGCCTCGACCAGTGCGTCGCCGAGATGGCGGCAGGCCTCGACCAAGAAGGCGCCTGAGCCCATGGCCGGGTCGCAGACCTTGAGGTCGAGGATCTGCGCAGGCGTCGGAGGCTGCTCTTCGTCTCCCCGCAGGTTCTTCAATATTGGCTCGAGAGTGGTGCGCACGATCGGCTCGGTCAGTTCGCGCGGCGTATAGTGCGAGCCTGAGCGGCGTCGCTCCTCGCTCGGCTGCAGCACCATCGCGCCCTTCGGCACTAAGTCGGGCGATGCCGCAATGTCGGTAACGGGCAAAAGCGCCGCGTGCAGATCCTCGACCGTCGTGGCTTGGGCCACAGGCTTCTTCACCTTGTCGGTGAGCTTCCGTTCGGCGCGGTCCTGGAGCCACCTCGCGCGCTTGTCCGCCGGCTCGAGCAGCAACGCCTCGATGTCCACCGCCGTGGGCGCGCCGTGCTTCTTCTGGGCCTTGATCGCCACCGAGCGGCCGGTCGTGGTCTCGAGCCGGAAGCCCATCATCGTCTCGTAGACCGAGCCGATCTGCTCCACGTCGAGGGCGCGGTATGAGATGCGCTCGCCGTCGAGGACGAGGAGCTTCTCGAGCGCCCGGTAGATGGTGCCGTCGGGCACGAGGGGTGGATCGATGCGCGCGTGGCCTTGGTCTGCGCCGTCCGTCGGGCGGCCCTCGAGGAACTTGAATCGGTCAGGGTCGAAGAGCACGCCGTGGCGCCTGGGTAGCCGCATCGTGCCGGACTCAGCGCCATCGTGGATCATTCGGAACAAGACCAGGAGCTGCGCCCAGGCGCCGTAGCGCTGGTCCATCGTGTCCGGGAAGAGCGCGGCGTCCTCGCGCAGACGCTCGTAGAGGCCCGCCAGCGAGTAGTAGCGGAGGAACGTCTCGTCCTCGGGCAGCATGTCCCGCTCCTCCGCGTAGAGCAGGAACACGAGTCGCAGGATGAGGGTCAGCAGCGCGCGGTAGACCTCGTCGGGGTGCTCGGCCAGCGGCTGGCGCAGTAGTTCACCCCCTGACGCATCGTGGGCGGCCTGGAAGCCGCGCAGGAGCTCGTAGAGGGCGTGCAGCACCTGCTCGGCGAGGCGCTCGCTGACCTCGTTCTGGAACTTACGGCTGCCCTCGAGGAGGGCGGCGAGGCGCTGGGGGCGCGGCAGGCTCAGAAGCCGGGTCTCGCTGAGAAGGAGCCGCAGCGCGGTCGAGATCGGCCGGCCAGCGGTCTGCACCATGTCGGCGACGCGGAAGTCGAGCCAACCCGAGCTCTCACCGTGTGGCGCGGAGACGAGGCGCAGCGCGCGGCCGTTGAAGAGGAGGCCCGCCGGCACGCCGGTCTGGCGCAGCAGCCGCTCCATGCGGCCGTGGGCCGAGGCCTCGAGCCGGCCGTTGCCACGGACCACGCGCTCAAAGTCCTCGCCGGGCTCGAGGACCCGCACGAGGAGTTGCCATGGAGACGCGCCTTCCTTCGGATCGAGTTCCCGGACCGCGAGGTCGGGGCGGAGGGTCTCGCCGTAGTCGAGAAGCGGCACCTCGAGCTCGGGCGGGATCGGGCTCTCGTCCAAGCCGACATATCCCTTCGGCGAGAAGCTCCAACCCAGAACCGACTCCGCAAAGGCGCGGAAGTCAGGCAGCCAGGCGGCTGGCTCCTTCTCGCCCGCGAAGGTGCGCTCCTCCAGACACGTGCGCAGCGCCCGTTGGCCCTCCGCGTCGCGCCGGTCGAGGATCGCCCCGGCGCGCACCAGTGCCGGCGCCGAGACCACGAGGCCCGTCGGCCGGACGAAGCCGATCCACTCGAGGTGCGCCAGTCTCGCGGGGTCGAGCTTTGCCATGGCGATCAGTTCGTGTCCGGCCAGAGATAGACGAGCCCGACCGGCTCGACGCGCTTCGCGCGGACCTCATAGAACTCGCGGACCCGCCGCGGCTCCTGATCGAGGTCGCGGTCGAACTGATCCAGACGAATCCGCCAGGAGCGCATATTGGATTCGAGCTGACGCCTATCCTCGTCATCAAAGTCGAGGGTGAGCTGCTTGAACTCGCGGTCGTGCTTGGCGAGCTCTTCGCGCACGCGGTCGCGCTGCCGCTCGAGAGTCTCGCGCAGGTCCTTCTCCTCTCGCTCGCCGCGCTTGCGGAGCTTCTCGATGGCGTCCGCCGCCAGCTCCTCGGCGCGCGGCTCGAGCTGGGGCAGGAGGTCTTCAATGTCGCGCGGCGCCGCATCGAGGAGCCTGCGCTGGATCACCTCGCCGGGCGCGCGATGGGTCGCCTCGCCGAGCGAGCGCTCGAGGAGGTCGAGCGTCTTGGCCTCCGCCTCCCGCGCGTAGGCCGTGAGCGGCCCCTTGCGTCGGGACGGCTCGACCCAGCGCGCCGCCAGCGGCACCAGCTCCTCGTGCAGCCGTTCCGCGCCCTGGCCGTAGAGTGAGAGGCGGCCCAGCAGTATCACGCGCGGGATCGAGTCGGCGGCCTGGGCAAGGCAGGCGCGCGAGAGATCGTGGTGGATGAAGCCCTGGGAGCGGAAGCGGGCCAGCAGGCGCTGCGCGACCCGCTGTTCCAGATGCAAGTGGACCGTGTCCTCGGTGAGAACGCCCGCGTCCTCAAAGACGACCGGGCGGATCGGCGCCTCGCGGCGCCACTCGGCGATCTTCTGGTTCTGCTTGCGGGGCGCGCGGAGCGTGTCGAGGGTCGCGGCCCAGCTCGGGTCGGTCTCCGCGCGGCGATCGAGCGGGGGGAAAGTCCAGACCCGTTTGCCGTCTTCATCCACGGTCTCGGCGAGGGGCTCGGCGCCGAGGATCTCCAGGGAGCAGGAAAGCGCCTCACGGAACGGCCCAGGCTCGAAGCCCGTCCAGGCGCGGGACTTGTCCAGCAGGCTCTGGCAAAGGGCTATCTGCGCCTTCAGGACTTCCTGGCGGTCGCGCGAGGCCTCGAGTTCTTCCTCGGTGACGCGCTTCTTCTCCGCGTCGAGGTCCGCCTGTTCGATCTCGCGCGCCAGCCGGTCGGCGTCGCGGTGGCGGATGCCTTGACCGAGCCGGCGCTCAACGTCGTCGTCGATTGCCTTCGATAGGCTGCCGAGCTCCTTCTTGATCGTCTCGGTCTTCCTGACGAGCACTTCGAGCACCCGGTCCTCGACGCGCTGGGGCAGCACGAAGTAGTGGCAGCGGACCTCGGAGGCCGGCTGAAGCTTGCGGTCGATGCGGCCGTTGCGCTGTTCGATGCGGCCGGGGTTCCAGGGCAGGTCGAAGTGAAACAGGTCCGTGCAGTGGGCCTGGAAGTTCAGGCCCTCGCGGGCGGCATCCGTGGCGAGCAGGATACGCAGCGGGTCCTTCGCCGGATCGGTGTTGAACCGGCGCTGGATCTCCTTGCGTCGGGGGCCTCTCGTGAGGCCGTCGATCACCTCGATGCGCTCGTCGGCGCGATCGGTCCCCTCGATGGCCTGTTCGAAGATCGTCTTCAGGTGCCGCTTCGTGCCCTCGCGGTTCTCAGTGAAGATCAGGACGCGGCGGTTGTTCCACTTCGGAGACGCGCCCCGCGGCCGCTTGCCGAAGGGTGGCAGATCCGGGCACAGGTTCTCGCGGATCCAGTCGATGAGCCGTCGTGTCTTGGCGTCGGGCAGATGTCGGACCTTCTCGGCGACCTCCCGCATCTGATCGAGAAGCGCCTGCTCGCGGCGCCATAGAGCTTCCGCCGTGGCGTCGCGGGGCGAGTCGGCCTCCGCCCTGGCGGTGACGGCCTCGATCTGGGCCGTCTCCTCGGCTTCCAGTTCCTCGGGCATCCACTCGGCGCGCTCGTCGTCGGCATCTGGCGCCGTGGTGAAGAGCTCCGCCTCTCCGGTCGCCTTCTTCGCGGTGTCGGCGGCCGCCGCGCGCCCCTTCTCCCACTGTCGCTCTACCGTCGCACGGTGGACCTTGAGGCTGCGCGCGAACGCCTCGATCGACGAGAGGAGGCGCTGCTGCAGGCCGACGATGAGTAGTCCCGCGGCCGCCTGTGTCCGGCGCGTCGTGCTCGCAAACCGCTCTTCCCGGGCGGTGCGGTACTCGTCGAGCAGCCGGGACAGCACGAGTTCGGGCGCATCCTCCGGCAGCCCGTCGATCACGACGCGCACCACGTTGCGAATCGGGAACCCGCCCTGGACCTCGCGGATGTCCTCCTTGAGCCGGCGTACCATGATGTCATCTAGCGCCCGCTTGCCCCGCACCTTGACGCCGCGCGTGAAGCGGTAGGGGTCGAGCAGCTCCAGCAGCGTGGAGAAGCTGTTCGAATGGCCGTTGTGCGGCGTGGCCGACAAGAACAGGCGGTGCTCAAAGCGGCCGGCGAGATCGCGCACGGCACGCGTGAACTTGGTTTCAATGCCATAGCGCCCGCCGCTCGAGGGCGCGGCGTGGTGCGCCTCGTCGAGGATCAGCAGACTGCCCGGCAACATCGGCCCGAGCCATTCCCGCATCGGGTCTGCGTAGGTCGGGTCGATCAGGAGGTTGTGGGAGACCAGGAAGCGGCTGTGCGTACGCCACGGATTCACACCGAAGCCCCGCTCCCGACGCATCCGCGTGAGGTAGGCGCGGTCGAGGACCTCGAACACCAGTCCGAAGCGCTCCTCGAGCTCGGCCTTCCACTGCTCGATGACAGAGGGCGGTGCCGCGACGACAATGGTCTTCACCTTCTTGCGCAGGAGCAGCTCGCGGGCGATCAGGGCTGCCTCGATGGTCTTGCCGAGGCCAGTGTCGTCGGCGATGAAGAGGTTGACCCTCGGCAGCCGAAGCGCCTTGCGCAGGGGCTCCATCTGATAGGCATCGATCTTGATGCCGGCCCGGAACGGCGCCTGGAAGAGGTTCGGATCAGTGGCCGTGGTGCAGCCCCAGCGCAGCGTGTGGAGGAAGGCCGCGAACTGGCGAGGCGCGTCAAACCCCTTGGCGGCGAGATCGCCCCAGCCCTCTTCCTCGAGGATCCGGCGGTCGAGCTCGTAGTCCCAGAACACGTCCAGGGACTGGCCCTGCGCGTCGTCGTCCGCGCAAGCCAAACCCGCGACGGGTGATTGGTCGGGTGTCTCGGATCGGACGACCTCCTCGACCAGCCACCTTCTGGACCGGACCCGGACCAGTTCCCCCACCTCGGGCAAGCGTTCGGGTACCGACGGCCTATCGCCTAGATCATTCAACCTGAGCGTCCTTCTACGAGTGAGAAGCCCTGGAATCGCGGGGTGGGACTTCGCAAGAACGGGGCACGGCGAATGCCACCGGCAAGAATTCGTTCCTCCCCCGCGGCGGCAGGATGCCTCACGATAATTCGTCGCGCGCCGCTGTCGTTTGTGCCGCTTATGCGTCCCGTGTCGCCGTAAGTTACTCTTTGTGATTTTGCCCCGGTCCGCAACTCACGAAAAAGTAATGGTCTAAATCATGCGCTTACGACTTGAGGGGCGTCATTGTGGATAGGCATCCGATATTGTTGGCGCTGATTCGACCCGACGGCCGCAACACGCGGAAAGTCGCTCTGAGGCCGAAAATGAGTCACCTGGAGGCCGTGGCGGCTCCTTTGCACTCCTTCACCGCTTATCGTAATCCGATACGAGTTCGGTTAGGCCGCTTGGATTGGGCTGGCTCGCTAGTCTGCTGCAGTATTCAGAGTGTAACGAAAACCCCTCTGCGGCCGGGCACGTAAGTTCCTGATTTCATTACGTCTGGGACCTACCGATCTGCTGGGCCGAAAACACCTGTTTTCTTTACACATGGAGCCAGACACGGTACGCTACTCGCAGGTCTGTAAAACCAGAGAGGAAGCCATGGCCGAGAAGTCAAGGCGAGTGGCAATTTACGCCAGGGTGAGCACCGACGGACAGTCGGTGGACAACCAGCTCCGGGAACTCGCGATCGTCGCGGAGAGGCACGGCTGGGAGGTCGTCGCCACCTACACAGACGAGGGCATTAGCGGCGCTAAGGGCCGAGACAGCCGGCCTGGGTACGACGCCCTGTGCGGAGCCGTCGGCCGTCGGGAGGTGGACATGGTGGCGGCCTGGAGCGTCGATAGGCTGGGGCGCTCATTGCAGCACCTCGTGGCGTTCCCGGGAGCGCTGGATGCCAAGGGCGTCGACCTGTACCTGCACGTACAGGGGCTCGATACCTCGACCCCGGCAGGCCGAGCGATGTTCCAGATGCTGGGCGTGTTCAGCGAGTTCGAGCGGGCAATGATCCAGGAGAGGGTGCGCGCGGGTCTGGCGAAGGCCAGGGCGAACGGCAAGCGCCTGGGTCGTCCCCCGGCCCTCACCCCCCGGCAGCGCCGCCAGGTGCGCGAGGACAGGGCCGAGGGCAAGAGCCTGCGGGCCCTGGCCAAGAAGTACGGCACGACAGCGCCCACGGTGAGGCGGGTACTAGCCCAGGAGGCCCCGAGTTGACGGCGGAGATGGCCGATTACGTGGTGGTGACGGACGAGAAACCCACCCGGGGCGCATCCCAGTGGCCCGCAGTAAGGAACGCGCTGCGCGCATGGACCTGGCCACGTTCAGCGAAACTGAATGTCCGTTGAATAGCGGATGGGGGCAGTCCCCATAACCGTCCCCGCGCCATACGCTTGCTCACGGTTCCCCCTCGCATGGAAGGCTTGCCAGCATGTCGCGGCTGTCCCGGAGAAGTTCGCGGATCATGCGCCGGGTCTCGATAGCTTCCGTTGTATAGAGCCCGTGCTTGTAGGCTCCATGCGCCTTGCCCCTGGGTGCGCCGCCACCTGCTCCATGGAAGCGGCAAACGGTCCAGCCCCGGACCGCCGGCGCTTGGCACGGTTTGCGGGTTCGTTTCGAGGTTGCCGTGCAACGCGGGCTCGTCTGAAAGGGATATTCCG
>Ga0066376_10003584_pt1 | contig 13800 bp, 12 predicted proteins | sample Knorr_S15_td_Bot_FD_77009 | JGI IMG/M metagenome (GOLD analysis project Ga0066376, IMG submission 77009) | Marine microbial communities from Southern Atlantic Ocean transect - Knorr_S15_td_Bottom_ad_5009_LV_A | ecosystem: Environmental > Aquatic > Marine > Oceanic | place: Southern Atlantic... | reverse complement strand
CATTTTCTTTTTCTTCCAAATGTTAATCGCAGAAAATACCCTCCTTCGATTTGATACAGATATCTCTCTTGTTCTTCAGGGAACTAACAATAATTCACGACTGGGTGTGTTCTTTGAAAGTATAAGTCTTGCTTCAATTCCGACAGAGAGTGTCATGCTATTTCAAGCATTCAAATCAAGAACAAAAGAGGAACAAGCATCGCTCCTTTCCGCAATTGCACTCACAGGCATTACTACAGGAATATTGAAATTATTAGTAAACAGAAAACGCCCAGATAGGAGGTACCACCCACGATTATGGAATACACGAATCACTCCCTCCTTTCCATCGGGCCACGCTGCGTTTTCAGCCTGTTTTGCAACTATTCAATCAAAGATAAACCCAGAATATTCACCGCATTTTACCGGATATATTTTCCTAACTGGATACAGTCAGATTTATACAGGAAATCACTATCTTTCTGATGTTTTGGCTGGCTGGGTTCTTGGTTTTACCATTGGAAATATCCTGAATAAATCAATTAAATCAAACCAACATTTAATACCACCACCCAGTTATAAATTTGCGATAACTTTTTAAGTGTATTCTGTGATTCAAATTTTCAATTTATATCATTGGATACTTTATTATACTCATTGAAAAGGATTAGAAATCATGATGAAAATCGAAGATATTGTTAATGACATTGTTCTCCTCACCCTTGATAATTTCGAGCCGTTAAAAGGTGTGGGGATTACTGAAAACAGAATTTATGCCCGTATACTAGGTTATGATGAGTTTGGTGTATGGATGAAACATCCAAAATTCCGAATTCCTAAACCAAATGCGAAATCCAAACGCAAAAAACAATCCTTTCAGAACGTAGAAGCTTCCATTTTAATTCCCTGGGGGTTTATCGCTTCCATTGTTCATTTTCCAAATGTAGAAGGATTTGATTTTCCGAATCCTTTCGAAAAAAATATAGGGTTCGAAAAAGAATGACAGATGCTGCCATTAAAATCCGAGGGCTATCCAAATCTTATAATGGTTCTGATGCACTTTCAGATATCGATTTAACAATTTACAAAGGTCAGTTTTTTGGTCTGTTGGGTCCAAACGGAGCCGGTAAATCCACCACTATTAACATCCTCACCGGGTTAGTTCGTAAAAATAAAGGTGAAATAACAGTATTCGGGAAAGACATTGAAAATGATTTTCGATTTACACGTTCACAAATTGGTACAGCACAGCAGGAATTGTCAGTTGACTGGTTTTTCCCTATCGAAAAACTTTTGTATTACCAAGCCGGATATTACGGTATTTCCAAAAATATGGCAAAAGACAGAATTCACAATCTACTGAATCGACTTGGTCTTTGGGAAAAACGAGGAAGTCGCTTAAGACAGCTTTCCGGGGGTATGAAGCGTCGCTTTCAATTAGCAAAAGCACTTGTCCATGATCCAAACATAATCATTCTTGATGAACCTACTGCTGGAATAGATGTGGAATTCCGCCATGAACTGTGGAAATACTTGAGACATCTTCACAAAGAGGGGAAAACAATACTGCTCACAACACATTACATTGAAGAGGCAGAGCTTTTATGCGAATATGTTTCTATCATTCATAACGGAAAAGTGATTTCTGAAGGAACACCATCCGGTCTCATAAATGATTTAGGTCAAGCCGGGATTACGATCCAATTAAAAGAGTGGAAGAATAAACTAACCAAAGTACTTGGATCGTGTACATATACACGAACTGAAAACCAGCTCCATTTTTCTGTTCAGGATACTGAAATTGAAATGCCAAAAATTATTAGTTTGATTGTAAATAACGGTTGTCAAATTCAGCGTGTTAAGACTGAAAAATCTTCCCTGGAAGATGTATTTCTTAATCTAACTGGAATGGGAATCAACAATTAATGCAGATAAACTGGATTGGTTTATGGACATTAACCAGCCGTGAGGTTGGAAGATTTTTTAGTGTTTATCGTCAAACAATTTTACCCGGTTTGATTTCATCCGCATTATACATTCTCATTTTTGGATTTACTCTTCAACAGCGCATCGCCGAAATTAGTGGTGTCCCATATACGTTGTTTATTATGCCTGGATTAATCATGATGAACACACTTACAAACTCCAGTTCAAACACTGCTTCATCTATGCTCCAAATGAAATTACTCCAACAGCTTCCTGACATCCTGACCGCTCCACTTTCCAGCCTGGAAATATCATTAGCGTATATTATTGGTGGAACTGTCCGGGGTTTTGTAAACGGGTTTCTTGTTTTACTGCTGGGAATTTTATTAATCGGGTTACCGGTAGAAAATTTAGTTTTGTCTTTAGTGTATATTTTTGTAGTCGCCTGGACATTTTCCAGTATAGGATTGTTATTAGGACAACTTTCGGACAGCTGGGATCAATTAGCAATGATGCAAAATTTTATTCTTACACCTCTCAGTTTTCTTGGTGGAATTTTTTATTCAATTAAAATGCTTCCGGATTGGGCACAATTACTCAGTTTTTTTAATCCTATTTATTATATGATTAATGGGATTCGATTTACAGTACTTGGGATCTCTGACTCGTCTCCGGGTTTTAGTTTTGCAATGGCGCTAACCATGGCAATCATTTTTTTTACTGCGGCAGTACTTCTTATGAAAAGTGGGAAAAAAATAAAGTTATAATTTTATATTATTCTTCCTTCAATAAAATATCGCTAATCCTATCCAAATCCCCGTCAATCTTCTGATTTGGTGTTAATTGTAAAAGATGGGAAATGAGGGGATAAATATCAATATTTTCAAATGTGTCTCTGGAATATCCATTTTTGAACGCAGGGCCATCGGCTATGAAAATTGCGTGCATGCTGAATAATTCATTGTCATATCCGTGTGTTCCTCCAATGTATCTTTCAGGTTTTGGGTTATGAATATCAAGGATTGACCAGCCTTCGTCTGCGATCAAAAGTAAATCTTTTATTCGATAATTATTTTTATAATGGAGTCTCTCAGGAATTTCATCTTTTAAATACACAGAAATATGCGGGACAGCTTTCAAATCCGCAGACACTTGATGTAAATGGATTGTTTCTACACCATATAAAAAAGATACAGGACCAGTCCCTTCCTGAGAAACTCCGGATAAATCCGTATAATCATTCAGGTTTATAACACTAATGGAATCAATTTCTGTCATTCCATGGTCACTCACAATAATCAAATTCAAATTATCAAATATTGAAAGGCTTTTAACTTTTCTTAAAATTGTTCCCATTAGCCTATCCATCTTTAGAACAGCATTCTCAGTTTCTCTTGACTTTGGGCCAAATCTGTGGCCGCTTGCATCAGGTTCATGAAAATAAAGCAAAACCAAACGAGGACGATTTTTTATAGGGAGCTGAAACCGTGCCATCACCGAATCTATCCGTGCTTCAAACGGATAAGCATGATCATACCGTTTCCAGACCGATGGTTGACAACCACCGGCTTTCGATTCTGATCCTACCCAAAAATAGGATGCGGTTTTTACTCCTTGCATTTCAGCCGTACACCAAATCGGTTCCCCACCATACCAACGTGCATCTTCAACGGTAGAGCGATCACGGATTCTGTAAGTGGCATCAAATTCAACATCGTAAAATGTATTGGCAATTAGTCCGTGATGATCGGCGTACATGCCTGTCGCTATGCTGTAATGATTGGGAAAAGTCTTGGTTATGAAAACCGGTTTCATACTTTCTGCTTTTACTCCCTGTTGGGCCAGGCGATCAAAGTTTGGAGTATGGTACCAGTCCAGATATTCAGCACGAAAACCATCAAAAGAAATCAGTAAAACATAGGATGAGTTTATTTGTCCGAAGATCCCTGAGCACATCAGAAAAAAAATTAGGAATATGAGGGCTTGTTTCATTCGTGATCCCTGTTAAATTCAATTGGACTTTTTACTAGTATATTTCAGATAATACCAAAATCATGGACTTAGACGTAAAAAACATGATTAAGAATCAATTAATTAAGAGAAATATTGCTGATAAAAACGTACTTGAAGCCATAAAAAAGGTTCCCCGCCACCTCTTTTTAAGCAAGATTCAGCGCCCTTTCGCTTATGGTGATAATCCTCTTCCAATTGGGCATGAACAAACAATCAGCCAGCCCTACATTGTTGCGTTTATGACCGAAGTCTTGGATGTACAACCACACCATATAGTTTTAGAAATTGGTACCGGATGCGGCTATCAAACTGCAATTTTATCTATATTGGCGAAAAAAGTAATTTCTCTTGAACTTATCAAAAATCTTGCAGATTCAGCAAAAACACGATTGGAAAAACTCCAATACAATAATGTTGATATATTCTGTGAAAACGGAAAAAACGGATGGGATTATTCTGCTCCTTATGACAGGATTATCGCCACATCTGCCCCATCCAAAATTCCGATTGCATTGATAAATCAATTAGACTTAGAAGGCAAAATGATTCTCCCAGTAGGTCCAGATGTAAATTGCCAGTATCTGCAAATTATCACAAAAAATAAGAAGGGATTCACCCAAACTATAAAATCCCTTCCCGTACGATTTGTACCAATGATTTAAATTAGAATGGATTAATTAGTGCAAACCTCATGTACCAATCATCCGGTACAACTTCATCCTGCCAATCATTTATTTCCTGAGCCTGACCAACAGAGAAAAATAAAATCGGGCTCTTTTCAGCCTGTAATGCTATTTTGATCTCATAACCCGCTGTGGTTACCCAATTATCTAATTCCTCATCTGATTTCCATGCATTTGCAAAATCAGAAAAAAGAGCGATACTTGTTGATCCCAAAGTAAACCCAAGAATATTTATTGGGAACTCAGGAATGAATGGAATCCTGTACTCCATTGTCCCAAACACAAGACGATCACCCAACCGGACTTCGTCCCAACCGCGGGGATTATGGCTTTCCTGGGCAACCAGAAATCCTAAATAAACAGAGGGATCTCTTGTAAGTGCTAAAGACTCCTGTGCCGGGGGTTCACCAAACATTGCCTGTGTCTTCAATCGTCCGTAAAGAACCCCGGGGCCTGGTAGGTTAAAATTTACAAAGGTATCTGTTCCTAGTCGAGTATATGTAAAATCACCAAACAAGGACTTACTTGCGTAATCCGCGCTAGCAGAAATACCGTATCCCTGTATAGGAAGCATGATGTTTTTTGCATGGGGACGGCGATTTAACCAGTTGTAGCTAAAACTGAGAATGAGCTCTTTTCCCTCTTCTGGCTCGGGAAGTTTTCCCTCCGGAACTTCATGATAAAACCTGTCATAATCTGTATCCCACTCTCCATACGGAATATCTTTTATCTTTCGTTCCTTGTATGTTACCGTGGATTGCAATAAATGATTTGAACTCATTGAGTTCCCAAAATTCATTGGAACCTGAGTAAATAACTGCAGCATATTAATGCGTTCAATAAGCCGGCTTTTGTCATACAGACGAAAATTCCAGAGACTATTGTAGTAATAGTTTATCCCCCAAAGTGGACCATGTTGAGCATTTATATAACTCACGGAAAACTGCGGGTCAGCAAAAAACGGATGAGAATCATCACTCCATGGAATTCCAGCGCCAATCTGAATAATATTTCTTCCCAGCGCATCCATCCATGATGTCATCCCGAACATTCCACTCCCATCCGGATACGGCAATACCAAACTTATAAAGTGCTTTGGATACTGCAAGAATCTATACTTATCCTGTTTAATTATTTTAACCGGAAGAGAGGGGTCCGCCCTCTTTAATTCATATTCAGGTTGTTTTGTTCTCCAGCGCGTGTAAACATTTCTCATTACGAACGGTTCGGTTTCAACCATCCTTTTTGGATCTACACGTACGATACGAATCGTATCCACATCACTTAGGGTTACAGCTAACACTGTTGTATCCTTTGGAGTCCATTGAACACTCCAGACAGCATCTCCTACATCCGTATTTTGAATATGCTCTTGGGTTTCCAGATTTACGGTGTACAAATTTGGAGTGGTTCCTTCTCCTTTATGTGAAGTATACGTTATAAATTGACCATCCGGATGCCACACAGGCAAATAATCAACCTCAGGATTTTCTGTAATACGTACTTCATCTCCTGTATTCATATTCATCACATACAGATCAGTATTTCCATCTGGTCCCGATTTCACAAATACAATTTCATTTCCGTCAGGTGACCATCTCGGAGTCAACAACTGAATATCAATAGAATCGTGAAAAGAAGTTATTGACACAGGGGCCCCCCCCTCTGGTGATAAGACATAAAGATTGGACGTGCTGTTCTTATGAGCAACAAAAACGATCTGTTTCCCATCGGGAGACCAGTCCGGTTGAGCAGCACGCATGGAATTGGGTGTAAGCCATTTGGCCTTTTTTGTTTTAGTATTTAAAACCCTTATGCCCCAACTCATGGATTGATTTTCTCCAAAATGATATTTAGCATAAGCCAATTTATTTCCATCGGGAGACCAGCTCATCCCTGGATGAAAAGAACCATAATCCATTTCTTTAAGATCCCATTTTACCTTTGTACTTTTTTTCTTTTTCTTGGTTGAATCTGTTTCACTGGTATCTTGTTTTGATACAAACAGATCTTTTAAAAAACTAAATTTCCCCTGTTTCTTTTCTCCTGCTTCCTGTTCCTTGGCAGTGTCCCGTTTCGCAATAAATAATGAGTAATCATATTGATCTTTATCTTTTTTACCAGTAATGGCAAGATTTAAACTATCAGCGGACAAGATAAATCCAATCATTTTTTTCATGGGAAGGGTACCCGTTTCTCCGATTTCTTGAATCGTTTCTTTCTGAGAACGGTACCCGTAATAATAGGTGTTTATGTGCCTGCGCCAATCTTCATTAAACTGATTCACGGTGATACCGGTTATTTTTTTAAATGCTTTTTTAAATCGAAACAATTTCAGTTTATTGCGATGGTGAAGTGTTTTGACAATGGTAGAGTCTCCAAAGCGGTCTGCCCAATACTTTAGTTTTGAATATCCGTCATGATGAGGATCCATCTTATCCATCTTATTCTTTAACACATGATATTTATGAGATAAATCTGCTCTATATGGACGCCATTTCTCGGTCATATATTCTGCTAACCCTTCTACAACCCATCCCGGCGTACTGGAGAACAAAAATCCCCAAGGATCGGGTATCCACGTTTTTACTGTATTAAAATAAACAATATGCTGAAGTTCATGGGCAATCACCGTGAACAGCCACTTTTCATCCTCCACCCAAACAGCCGCATCATTTTGATCCACCCAGATAAACGTGGTGTTGGTCCACAGAGCGAACCCATTCATAATTTCATCCTCAGTGGTAAAAATAATGTCAATCCTGGGGATACTGTCTAGATCCATCTGTTTCAACAGGGTGGGACGAACCTGCTCGGCAATGGAAGCTCCCTGCTTTGCGATATCTTCAATTCCCTGATGGTAGTGAACATTAAAATTTTCTGTCTGGATTGTATTCCACTTCAGTTCAGGATGAACTCGCCCTGTCCACTGCCAGGTCAGTGGTGCCTGTGCGGAAATTGTGACAATAAAGCTTAATATAAGTACTGGTATTTTTTTCATCGTAACCCTTCCTAAAATTCTTATTAAGTTTTCAATTATAATTAGAAGTAAATATTTTCTAATTCTAAAAATTGAACAGTCGCCCGTTGACGAATATGATAAATATACCTAATTTTTAGAAAGAGTTTTATAATTAAAGGAATGAAAATGAAAATAGATTTTAGTACAGCCTTTGGTTTAGCCTCCGGGGTTATTATAATCGCAATTGGAATAATATCAACTGACGGAAACCTATATTGGTTTGCTAATGGTATAGCACTATTAATTGTTCTTGGGGGGACTTTTTCAGCAACATTAGTTAATTACCCAATTAAAAATTTATTGGGTCTTTATAATGTGCTTAAAAATGTATTTACCAGTGAATCATATGATTACCACTCAGTTATTAAAGATATCGTTATAATAGCAGGTAAAGCCCGAAAAAAAGGAGTTCATTCATTGGAAGATGATTTAAATAAAATTGATGACAAGTTTCTAAGAAAAGGAATAGAACTTGCTGTCAATGAACGGGATACAAAACGGTTGAGAACATTCCTTTCCCTTGAAATGGACAACATAGCCAGAAGACATAACATCGGACAGGAAATCTTTTTTTATATGGGATCTTATGCACCTGCATTTGGAATGCTTGGAACTATTATGGGGTTAATTATAATGATGAAAAGTTTCTCAGGAGCAGAGTCATTAGGTCAAATTGAAACGATTAATTTCGACATTGCTGAAAAATTCGCTACCTTATTAGGAGGTATGGGCATGGCCTTAATTACCACTTTTTATGGGGTTTTATTTTCTAACCTTGTTTTTCTCCCTATAGGTGGAAAATTAAAACGTAAATCTGAGGATGAACTTATGCTGAGAAACATTATTTTGGAGGGAATCATGAGTATTCACGCGAAAGAACACCCAGTTTTAATTCAGGAAAAACTTATGACTTTTGTTCAGGAAAGTAAAAGAACCGCTAAATAATTAAAATGCTTTTTAAATACAACGGTCTATCTGCTCATGAAGCCCGGGCTAAAAATGCATCGTGGGCGATTACTTATGCTGATTTAATCACACTCTTGCTTACTTTTTTTGTACTCCTGCTTGTTATTCTAAATGAGGAGGAAAAACACATTGATCGTGTTATTAATAAATTGTTAAACGAAACCTATGTAGAACTAAAAAAAATTGAATCCGACTTCTTAAAAGTAACACGAGAAACTAATGGTGTAAAACTTACCGTAAGTAGCGGTCGTTTATTTAATTCCCTTGAGGCTAGTGTTCTCCCAAGCGCCTTACCTTTGCTTGATCAAATTGGCTCTATTATTCGAGTGTCCAAACTTCTTCACGTTAATGAAGATCCCAAATATAACAAATTTTTGAAAACTATCATTAAACTGGGTAAAGAACTAAATGTTGAAATTCGATGCGAAGGGCATACAGATGATAATTCGGTACCGGAGATTTCCAAATTTGAAAGCAATTGGGATCTTTCTACTGCCCGGGCTTTAAATATAGTACAATATATTAGCAGTAAATCCAAGATTCCTGAAAAACAATTTTCTGCTATGGGCTATGGAAAATTCAGACCTGTTGTAAATATTGATACAGTAGAGAAAACTTTGGTAGCAATTAATAATGCAAATGCCAAAAACAGACGGGTAGAAATTTATCTTGATGCTTTTCTAAAAACAAACATTTTAACCAAGTAAAATTGTCATTTAATTACAGATGACACTCAAACAATATCTGAATATATAAAACTTACATGCACCGAAAAACTGATGGGAAACGAGTACATTATAATTTAGGGATTAGTCAGTCTTCATTTACTTTTTGTATTACTTTGAATACCTTTTCACCTTTTTTAACCATTCGATACCGTTCACGTGCTATTTGTTCAATATATTCCATATCAGTTTTTAATCGAAACTTCTCTTTTTCAAGATTTTCTCTTTCCATTCGCAACTCTGTAATTAACAGTTGATTTGCTGATCGTTCAGCTTTCAAACGATAAAGCTGGTACAAACCATGGTCGCCAAATACAAATATTATGAGCAAAACTCCCGCAATAAGAACAAGTGTCCATCGCATGATCCGTTTTTGAATGTGAGCTGTATTTTTATGAGTAATCCTGTTTTTCTTATATCGTTTTTTTGTACGTAAAGGACTCAAGATTGAACCAAAATTTGTTTCCCTAGAAATTCAGCAGATGTTCCCAATTCCTCTTCAATTCTGAGGAGTTGATTGTATTTACAGATCCGATCTGTGCGGGATGCAGAACCTGTTTTAATCTGGCCCATTCCCATGGCTACAGAAAAATCTGCAATAAATGTATCTTCCGTCTCCCCTGAACGATGTGATATAACCGCACCAAAATTATTTGCCCGGGCCAAGTCAACAGCCTGAACAGTTTCTGATACAGTACCTATTTGGTTCAGTTTGATTAAAATTGCATTCATGGAACGTTCATCAATTGCCTTTTGCAGTCTTAGTATGTTGGTAACAGTTAAATCATCTCCTACTATTTGTATTTTTGTTCCTAATTCATCATTCAGGACTTTCCAACCGTCCCAATCGTTTTCAGAAAGACCATCTTCAATTGATATAATTGGATATTTTTCAACCAAACTGCTGAAATATTGTACCATTTCATCTGAAGTCAGAGAACGTTTTTCCGATTCAAGGTGATATTTCCCATTACTATAAAATTCACTAGCGGCGACATCTATTGCTATAGAAATTTCTTCTCCAGGATTATATCCTGCATCACGAATCGCTTCAATAATTATTTCTACAGCTTCTTCATTTGACTTTAGATTTGGTGCGAATCCTCCTTCATCTCCCACGGAAATGTTCAGACCACGGCTTTTCAAGACTTTTCTCAGTTGATGAAACGTTTCTGTTCCCATCCTTAATGCTTCAGAAAAGGAATTTACTCCATGGGGAATTACCATAAACTCCTGAATATCCACATTATTATCTGCATGACTCCCCCCGTTAAGAATGTTCATCATCGGGACAGGCAAAATATTGGATTTTGGAATCAAATATTTATAAAGTGAAATTCCCTGGCTTACAGCCGCAGCTCTGCATACAGCCATAGACACTCCCAAGAGTGCATTTGCTCCTAAATTAGACTTGTTCTCTGTTCCATCTAGTTCAATCAACAAGTCATCTAATGCTTCCTGATTAAAGGGATCGCATCCTTCAATTTTCGGGAAAATATTCTGGGTAACATTTTGTACAGCCTTAAGAACTCCCCTACCTAGGAATCGGTTCTGATCTCCATCTCGAAGTTCCACCGCCTCATGTTCTCCTGTTGATGCGCCAGATGGCACAACAGCCCTCCCAAGGCTCCCATCACTTAAATGGACATCTACTTCAATGGTTGGATTTCCACGGGAATCGAGTATTTCTCTAGCAATAATTTGAGTAATCGCAGTATTTGTCATTTTTCTTCCCGGAGCATTTTTCTAAATTAATTCTACGGAATAACGTATAACAACGTTGATTCTAATCCAGTATTGGATAAAACAATATAATCGGGTAATTTTCAATAGGTGATCAATAACCAATGGAAGTAAAAAAATACCGAACAGCTAACGTAAACACCTGGGAACAATTTCTAATACAGGAAAACATGGGGACGATATTTCATACAAGGAAATTTCTTAGTTATCATCCTAAGAGAAGATTTTTAGACCACAGTTTACTGTTTTACAAAAAGAATCATTTAAATGCTGTCTTTCCAGCTGCGGAAATAAAAAAACAAGACAAAAAAATTCTTATATCCCATCCAGGAGCATCATTTGGTGGATTTGCTACTAAAAAAAATATTTCATTGCGCGATACATTTAAATTGGTTAAAAATCTCAAATCCTATGCAACGGAACATAAATTCAATAAAATTTATATTACTCTACCACCAATTGTTTATAATCCACATTTATCAAATTATATTGATTTTGCCTTTTTGAAAAATGATTTCACTTATCAACACAGAGAGGTATCAAGTATTCTTCAATTGGAACCTTCAATAGAAAAAACATTAAAACATTTTCGTCCATCACACAGGCAAGCTGTAAGGAAAGCACAACGCAAAGGTCTCCAAATAAGAGAATCTGTCGATTATAAAAGCTTCTATAAAATTTTGAAAAAAAATCTAAAAATAAGACATGATGTAAAACCTGCCCATACTCTCAAAGAGCTTTGTCTCTTGAATAAGCTATTTCCTGATCGGATTGTCCTTCATTGCGCAATGCTAAATAATAAAATGATTGCAGGAGTGGTAAATTTTATGGTAAATCCTAAAGTTATCCTCGCTTTTTACATTTCTCATGACGAACGTTTTCAGGAGTTACGTCCTTTAAATTTACTATTCTATTCCATTTTCAATCAGGCGATAAAAAACGGTGTAACTACTTTCGATTTTGGAATCTTTACAGTAAAGGAAAAACCAAATTTTGGTCTGGCTCGATTTAAAGAAAATTTTGGAGCTACTGGTATTTTTCGAGATACACTTGAATTAAATTTGACAAAATAAATGTCTATTCAGTCACTTGGGAAACAATCGCTGATCTATGGATTTGGCCACATTCTGACCCGCCTAGTTACATTTTTTCTTCTTCCGCTTTATACACATATGTTTACACCAGAAGAGTACGGGCGGGTTTCCCTAGCCTATGCTTTTATGGGATTCGCCTTAATTCTTTACCGTTATGGTATGGATTCAGCACTCATGAAATATGCAGTACAAAAAGAAGGTCAGGAAAGAGGAGAATATATTTCTACGATTTATGGTTTACAGGTGATCAGTAGTGTAATTTTTTCTTGTATACTTTTCTTTTCCAGAAATAGTATTGCAAAAATCGTTTTAGGTGTGGATAAACCTGAATGGATCGCTGTGTTATCGGGGGTACTACTCCTAGATGCCCTTTGGAACCTGCCAGTGTTACTGCTTCGTACTGAAGAAAAACCTGTTTCGTTTATTGCCTTTAATTTGATAAACGTTCTCACCACGATAGGGTTTAATATCTTTTTTGTAATCATTCTCAAAATGGGTATTTTGGGGGTCCTTTTTGCAAATCTGGCTGCGTCCAGTATCGTATTTATACTCTCATTACCAATCATTATGAAGCGTGTCAGCTTCAGCACCATTCAGCCGTTAACGCTTAAGATCGTGTTCAAGTTTGCGATCCCTTTTTTACCTGCCGGGATTTTTACAATGATTATGGAACTGGCGAATCGTTATTTACTGTACTGGATGGCCGGTACACAAGAAGTAGGGCTTTATTCAGCAGGATATAAATTGGGCATTTTTGGCTTAATTGTAGTAATGGGATTCAATATGGGCTGGACACCCTATTTTCTAAAACGGGGTAAGAAAGATGGTGCCAGAGAGGATTTTTCACAAGCGGCGACACTTTTTCTGGGTTTACTAGGTTTCGTCATTGTAGCTGTAAGCCTATGGGTTCCTGAAATAATGCGTTTACCAATAGGTTCACGAACCTTGATCGGGGAGCAATTTTGGTCTGCTGAAAATGTGGTATTCTGTGTTTTGTTTGCCTATTTCTTTTTTGGAACCTATGTAGTCCAATTACCAGGGATTTTCATAAGAGAGATTACGAATTGGATTCCCATCTTTCGAGCAATAGGAGCTGTGGTAAATATTACATTGAATATTTTTTTGATTCCCAGATATGGAGTAATTGGATCTGCATGGGCAACAGTCTTTGCTTTTATGTTCATGAGTTTATCAGTTTTTATCCGTACCCATAAAACCTATCCAGTACCTTATAACTGGCGTGCATGGCTCTATCCTGTAATTTTTATGGGGATTGTTTTTGTCACAGGCGATGATATTTGGATTCGATTGGCGATAACTTTTTCCTACCCCGCTGCTTGGTTTCTATTTGTAATCAACAATGAAGAAAGGGCCGCTTTAAAAAGCTATATTTCATGATTGCGGTAGTTTCCTGTTTGCATTTTCCTGATGATGAAAGGGTATATCACCGGGAGTTGATTTCACTGAAAAAACTGGGCAAGTCTATCCATTATTATACGAGGTCTGATTCAGAAATGGATATGTCTGATGAGTTAATTACCCATTATAATTTTCCGTCTAAAGAATTTTCCATCCCTGAATATTTAAATATCTTAAGAAAAGAATTTAAGGTTTCTCCACCCACAGTACTGCATATTCATGAATATGAT
>Ga0066376_10003583_pt1 | contig 13800 bp, 13 predicted proteins | sample Knorr_S15_td_Bot_FD_77009 | JGI IMG/M metagenome (GOLD analysis project Ga0066376, IMG submission 77009) | Marine microbial communities from Southern Atlantic Ocean transect - Knorr_S15_td_Bottom_ad_5009_LV_A | ecosystem: Environmental > Aquatic > Marine > Oceanic | place: Southern Atlantic... | reverse complement strand
TCCCCAGTCGCAATTCGCTGCTGGGTGGCTAAGGTGTCTGCAGAATGATTTACAGCAGGTGTATGCTTTGATTGTGGAGCATGAAGCTGTTCGCCATTTAGCTTAGCCTTTATGGCATTGAGTCTAGCTAGTACATCCTCTGTACTCACAGTCGAATTAGCAAAGCTAATAGGGCTTAATAGCATAAGCCCTAACGCAAATAAGCGATTCATAAATTTTTCGCATTAATCCCTAATGTCGAATAGACAATGAATATGAGCCAAAATCGACGCCTTCATACTCATCTGCACCTTCATATTTAAGCTCAATATTCCCTTGTTTTGGCAGCTGTTTGCCAGAGAACAAATCTAACAATACTGTCGCTTGTTCAATTTCAGGATATAAACTTAGATTCCCGATTTCAGCGATTTTTTCTTGTTTTCCCGCCGAATTAGTGACATACGCGCTAAGTCGACCATAACTACTAAAACCTTGTTTTTCAGTTAATTTAACAGCAATTTTTGGTGTTTTATTTACCGAGTCTTCAACTATTTCTGCAGTTTGAAACGCAACTTTTGGCAGCTCACCTTGCTCACGATATACAATTGGAATACTAAAACTCAAAATCATGTTCACTTTGAGCCCGGCCTTAGCTGCCTTATCTTCATTTGGTAAGGCTTGAAATAATAAGTGAGAACGATATTCCCCTTTAGCCAAATCCTTAGGCTTTCTAATCGCTATTTTAATCGTTTGCCTTTCGCCCGGTGCTAAACGAATTTGCTTTGGTGATAAGCGCGCCATAGGAGAAAGACTCGTTGCTACTGGTTCACTCAGTGTTTGGTATCCCCCACCAGGAAGCGCTAATTTTTCGCTCCATACAACTCGGTATGTACGGTACTCTTCTGAGCTATTAATAACGGTGACTTTTGCGCTTCGTTGGCGCTCATCAAATGAAACACGCGTTGGTGAAATAAGTAAATTTGCCGTTGCACATTGACTGAAAAAAACAAAAAAAAGTCCACATAAAAGACGTTTTGCGAACATATCTATCCTTAGTAATTGACTGAAATTTCTAAATAAGTTGAAGAAGAATACTGACCATCCGCGTATGGTTTAGCACTACGATCTGTCGTTAAAGTACCGCCAATAAATACTTTTGCCTCACCAAATTCATTGGTAATCACATATTTAGGAAAACCATTAAGACGTACAGAAAATTCAGCACTTGTACTGCTATCTACATCATGTATTAGCTGAGTTGTCGAAAGTGGCTTTAGCTCTAACTGAGTTCTGGCTGGTAAGCCAGTGAGTAATAATTCTGCTGGGCGGCCATTTTTAAGGACATACACAGAGCCCTGTGTATTGATACTGCCATCATCTTTGACAATTACAGAACTAATATTTGTATTAGCTAGAATAACTAGAGTACCAAAATCAAGCGCTTGCTGCTCTGTACTCGCAGCTTGCAACGGCGTTGAGAACACTGTAAATAGCACGCTGGCTAAAAGCAAAAAGCGCATGATAAATTACCTAGAAATATTAGTAGGCAACTTCTAGTTGGAAAGTACCAGTGTATTCAGTATCACGATAGGGTTCAGATGATTCTGTATTTGCGGTAGATAAATTAGCACCAATGTTAAACTCAACACTGCCATCTGCATCAGCCGTTAGGTTTGGCGATGCTGTATTGTAATAAGCATTTGCATTTGGCCCAGAAGTAATAAAATATCTCCAACCATCAACAATAAAGTTAGGCTCATTTAAACCTTGGCCACTTGACTCTAATGTATTTGCTGTTGGATCGGTAATAGACAAACGCGCATTTGGCACCGCCTCTGATACCGTAAATGAAGCTGGTGCTCCTTGCTCTATAATTGAAATAATCGCAGGAGATAAATCTATTCTTGTCGAAACAGGGCTTGCATCAGGTTCTGGATTAATAGTTAAAACTGCTTGTGCAACACCTAAAGGGTCCGCTACAGCACGAATGGTACCAAAATCTAGATCATTTCCTTTTGTTAAAACAACTGAGTTTTGAACCTTTACTGTGGCGCTGAAAGATTCTGTAGTGGCGAAAGAAGAAAAAGCAGAAAATGCTAATGAGCATGCAATTAAAGAAAGAGGTAATTTCATATTAAGTCCTTATAATTAAATGGCTAAGCCATTTTTCTGTATCTTAAGCTTTATCGACCTCTAGAACAAATACTTTAAGATTAATTACCTAATTTTTAAGAGGAAAGATGCTTAAAGCATCTCTCCAATAAATGGTGCCGTCACACAGGTTTGCCCCATTCTTTTCGCTATCTCACAAAATGCTGTAGCCTGAGTATAATTTTCAAATGGACCAGCCCTTAATCCATACAAGGTTACGCCTTTTTGCTCTCGTGTTTTAAAACGAAAATCAAGGTCATTTAAAGCAGCAGGATAATCACGTTTGAGCTTTAAGACCTGATAACTAACTTTTTTCGGCGTTAAATATAAACCTAATTGCACGCCCGCTTCAGCGGCTTTATTTGCTGCAATAATCGCCTCAAGTGAATCTGTTGATGATGTTTGCTGCGCTTGCGTTTGTTCGCTTTGATGAATAATCACATCATTTTGTGGCTCAAATTGTGATGGCTTTGCGGTTAAATCACTATTAGCTGACAGCACTTCGATTAACAACGCAAGGTCTTTTTCCATGGCTGAAAGGCGCTCAATGCTCGGCTGTTGGTTTTGCCACTCGGCAGCAAATTGCTGTACTTGCTGCTCAGTATAAGCTGGCTGGGTTTGCTCTTGGCTCATCATACATGCTGTTAAAGCAGTTAAGCTGATGGTTATCAATAGATATTTAGAAAAAATAGAAAAATGCATGGTGACGTCAATTCTAAAAAACAGACTTAAATGGTAGCAATAAAAATGCCACCTTTAGCGCGAATATTTGACGCTAGAAATAAATTCGGTTGTCAGTGTAGTTGCTAACCCAGCAATCAATGCCTTGTCGCTTAATCGCTTCACAGTCAGCTTTGGCATTCTTCAAATATTTATAGCCACCAAATTTAAGTCGATAATAGGTATGCTCATTTACATCTGCGACTTCGACATTGAGTATCGGTTTTCCCTGAAAAATACTGGGTGCTCGTTTAGCCATTTTTTTTAATGTTGAAGCAAGGCCTTGCTCAGAATTAACCGATGCTAACTGTAGAGCAAATGCATAATCGGGTTTCACAACGTCTGTAGAGTCGTTTGACAATGCTTGCGACGTGTCTGCTTGATCAAGCATTGTACTGACAGGTTCATTTTGGGTTTGTGCCAATAAGAATGAGTTTTGCATTACCTTATTATTACTTAGGTACTGAAAAATATTGAAAACAGAAAGCGTGTTAAAGGAGATATTTGGAAGTGCCTTATTACTGCAACCAGACACAGTCAATAACACCAATAGGCATATACTGTAACGCAAAGGTTTTGAGCAATATTTCATAAGTAGGATTCTTAAACGTACCATTAAAAATTTGCTTCTTTTTAAAGAAGTCTATCTGTTAGCACTTGCCTATACAAAAGCCATAAACATCATTTGAGACGTTGCATAAGAAAACTCTAACACATTATTTGTTATTATAATATTTTCAGTACAGTGCTTAACTTACTGCAATAAAAACTTAATGACACCCTACTACTTAAGTTTTCATATTAGACAACCTAAAGCAATAAAAATCCGTTTTTACATAGGTATTTTTATAAGTATAGCTAAGTTTAACTATCCTACAGGGATATATAAGCATCTCACTGATCTTTAATCTTAACAATGCGTTAAGAGCTAGGTATATCAGAAAAATCCTTTATTGGGTAATAATCGACAATTGTGGGGATCATGTAAATAACAAAAAAGTGCCATATAGACACTTTTTTTACATAATTTTCAACTAGGTAATTAGAATTGATTATTTAACCAGCGACTTTATGAAGTCTGTAAGCTCGTCTTTGAATTCATCACGGCGTAGTGCAAATTCAACAATAGCTTTTAAATAACCAATTTTGCTGCCGCAGTCATGGCTTTTGCCTTTCATTGAGTAGGCATCAACTATTTCTTTTTCCATTAGCATAGCAATGGCATCAGTTAATTGGATTTCGTCGCCAGCGCCTGCTGGGGTTTTTGCAAGTAACGGCCAAATATTTTTGCTCAGTACATAACGACCCACAACAGCTAGATTTGATGGAGCTTGATCAACTGGAGGCTTTTCAATCATGTTTAAAATAGCTGCGCTCTCACCTTGATTAATTTTTACATCACCTAAATCAACGACACCAAATTTATCCACTTCGCTTTGTGGCACAGGTTCAACCATGATTTGGCTCTCACCGGTGTTTTCAAAACGCTGGATCATTTCAGCTAAGTTATCTTTTTTAAGGTCGCTTGCCACATCATCAATAATCACATCAGGTAAAATAACAACAAATGGTTCATCACCTATGATAGGTGCAGCACAATTAATAGCATGACCAAGGCCTTTCGCTTCACCTTGGCGAACATGAATAATTGTTACATCTTTCGGACAGATTGATTGTACTTCTGCAAGTAACTGACGCTTTACACGCTTTTCAAGCGTTGCTTCTAACTCAAAACTGGTATCAAAGTGGTTTTCAATTGAGTTTTTACTTGAATGTGTCACTAAAACAATTTCTTTAATTCCTGCTGAAATTGCTTCATTTACAACGTACTGGATCAGCGGTCGGTCAACAATAGGAAGCATTTCTTTAGGGATTGCTTTAGTCGCAGGTAACATGCGCGTGCCAAGACCAGCAACTGGGATCACTGCTTTCATTGATTTCTCCTTAAATTTTATTGTTGTTACACTGAAAACGGATACTTAATTGCATCGTGACACTGATAACCTACTACTTCAAAATCGTCTTTTGTAACCCAGGTTTCAATGTCTTCTAGTGATTTAATATTTGGGTTTATTTTTAATTCTGGTGACGCGAATGGCTCACGCTTGAGCTGCACATCACGCATCAACTCAAGTTGGTTTTCATAAATATGCGCATTTGCTATTTTATGATATGCCTTACCCGGTTTATGCCCGGTGATTTGTGCAACTAAAGCAAGTAACACAAAACATTGAATTTGATTAAAGTTTAAGCCTAGCGGTACATCGCAGCTACGTTGGTATGATGTTAAGTATAAAGTATCACCCAGTAATGAAAAGGTGTGTGTATGCATACAAGGACGTAAACAACCTAGTTCAAACTCACCCGGATTGTAAAAAGTCACAATTTCACCACGGTCATCAATCCCATTAGATAAGTTATCAATGACTTTTTTTAACTGATCAAGGTGACTGCCATCCGGGCGTTGCCAACTGCGGCCTTGCACACCATATACACGGCCCATATCATCTTCACCACGACGATGTGGGTTTTCAAGCCAAGCTTTGTTTTCGTTTGCGTTTGCATTCCAAGTCATGCAGCCGATATCACGAAACTGTGCAGCGCTGTCGTAACCACGTAAATAACCTAATAGCTCCGCTATCGCCGCTTTGTAAAAGCTCTTACGCGTGGTGATGAGCGGAAACTTGTTATTTGCCACATCATATTCAAGATCGGCATTTATAACGGTTAAACATTTGGTTCCTGTGCGCTTGTTCTCAACCCACACACCTTCGTCAACAATGCGCTGACATAAATCTAAATACTGTTTCATTGATTTGCTCTTGTTATGCTTTGCTTGCCACGCTGTGTTGCGGCTTTTTATAGGCCCATATTAACAAACCAAGGCCACCAATTACCATCGGCAATGACAGTATTTGCCCCATTGAAATTATGCCTGCAAATAAACCTAAATGGGCATCTGGCTCACGGAAGTATTCTACGGTAAATCTGAATACGCCATAACCGAGTAAGAACACACCTGCAACACTGCCCGCTGGACGTGGCTTTTTGATAAACCATTGTAAGATTAAAAACAGCACTAGGCCTTCTAAAAAGGCTTCGTATAATTGTGAAGGATGGCGCGGCTCTGGGCCACCTGATGGGAAGATAAATGCCCAAGGCACATCTGTGACTCGGCCCCATAGTTCACCATTAATAAAGTTACCAATGCGACCTGCTAATAAGCCTAGCGGCACGAGTGGCACTACAAAATCACCCACTTCAAGTAATGACTTTTTACGTGTCCAAGCAAACACCACAATAGCGGTGATTACACCTAGCGTACCACCATGGAACGACATACCACCTTGGTCAATTCTGAACAAATACAATGGGTTTTCAATAAAGTAACTAAACTGATAAAACAATACATAGCCAATACGACCACCGAGTATCACCCCGAGCATGCCGTAAAAGAGCAAGTCACTGACTTGTTCTTTTGTCCAACCTGAATTTGGTTTTTCTGCTTGACGATTAGCAAGCCATAGCGCCAAAGCAAAACCAATTAAATACATTAAGCCGTACCAACGTACGCTGAGCGGGCCTACCGAAAAAATAACCGGATCGATATCTGGAAATTGAAGAGCCATAAAAATAAAAACCTTTAACTAAACACCATTTTAAGCGCAATTATGACAAGTAATAGCGCGAATACTTTTTTTATTGTTGCCACAGGCAAATAGTGCGTGGCTTTGGCACCTATTGGCGCAATGAGCGACGAGGTAACCACAATCCCTACTAACGCAGGTAAATACACAAATCCGGCAAATCCATCACTGAAAGATGTTAATTGCCAGCCGGCAGATACGTAACCCACCGAGCCGAACAGGGCAATGACAATACCACATGCAGCAGCACAACCAATGGCCTTTTTAATATCAACAGAAAAATAATGCAGTAGCGGCACAATAAGCGCCCCGCCGCCAATACCAATTAGTCCTGACAGCGCCCCCATTATGGCACATAAAAAACCAAGAATAGGCCCTGATGGAAGCGGCTTTTCACTGGCTGCTTTTTTTCGTGTCGATAACACCATTCTGAGCGCGATAAACACCACGCTACCGGCAAAAACAAAGCGCAGTAGCTGCTCTGGGATAAAGCTTGCTGCAAAGCCACTGATTAAGGCCCCAAGGCCAACGCCAGTCATAACCCACGGGGCAATTTCCCAAGGCACGTTAGCATTGCGATGATGAGCAAGGGCTGAAGAAGTCGAGGTAAAAATAATGGATGCTAACGAGGTTGCTATCGCAATGACTAATACATGGCTTGGATCGGCAACATTAAACGACACTAATAGCGCACTAAGTACTGGCACGATGATAAGACCGCCACCAATGCCTAATAATCCAGCTAAAAAGCCAACCACACTGCCCAAAATGGCGCAGTACACCATTAAAAGTATTACGTCATGCATAGCACACTCATATATTCAATTTGTTATATACATATACTAAACTAATATATATACCCAAACCACCTCAAGATGCGAGTTTCAGTTGGAATTAAAAGCGATTTAGGCAAGGCATTGATTGCAAGTAATAGTGGTTCTATTGTTAAGATCAATAACGCAGTATAAATCGCTTTTAAACCAACCCTTTGGGCGTTTCACAGGCACTTACTCTCATCGTTGTTACTTCTTAAAAGGGACTGCCATTGTTGCAAAGTAACGCCTTGATATTAAGCACCTGTGAAACGCTGAATTCTACATCTTGAGGTGGTTTGGGTATAGGAGCTTCACAGCACAATTTTCCCTCATGATTGGCCTTGGCTTGGGGTGTAAAATAATTCACCGAGTTGATGTTCGATCATAAAGTTACGTGTCAACCTAAGTACATGTTTTGCGGTTGGTTGTAATAAGCATTCTGCAAGTAACTTTTCCATATCACTGACATTTAGTCGCCTAAGCACAAACTTAATTTTACTAATCGAAGCATAGTTCATACTCAAGCTTCGATACCCCATCGCAATAAGCAATAGTGCTCCTTCTGGGTCGCCGCCTAACTCGCCACACAAGCTAAATGGCAGCTCATGTTGCTGACACTCTTGTGCTATTTTTAACAGCACTCTAAGAACACTTGGGTGATAAGGGTTAAATAGCTCAGCAACACGGGCATTTGAACGGTCAACAGCCAGCATATACTGAGTTAAATCGTTACTACCCACAGAACAAAAATCGACTTTTTGCGACCACTCTTCAAGCATAAATACACTCGAAGGGACTTCTAACATCACCCCGATTTCTGGCCGTTCTATTGCCTGTTCGGGGTATTGCTCACTTAACTCAAAATAGGCTTGTTCGAGTAGTTTTAACGATTCATCTACTTCCTCTGAGCCACTGATCATTGGCAACATAATTTTTAAATTACCTAGACCAATGTTGGCTTTAAGCATTGCTTTGAGTTGATCTAAAAATAGCTCAGGATGATCTAAGGTCACACGAATACCGCGCCAACCTAAAAATGGATTTTCTTCCGTTATATTGAAGTAATCTAAAACCTTATCGCCACCTATATCAAGTGTACGCATCACCACAGGATTAGGGTGATAACTCGTTAGCACTTCGCGATACCACTTTTCTTGTTCTGACTGTGAAGGAAACTGGCCTTTTTGCATAAACCAAGCTTCGGTGCGATAAAGACCAACTCCATCGCAAAATGGCTTATTATCATGCTCAGTATTTAATTCAAGGCCCGCATTAAGTAACAAACTAATGTGTTCACCATCTTTAGTAACTGCATCGAGGTTTTGCTCTGCCACAAAACGGTCGTTCAATAATGCTTCTTGAAATTTAAGCTGAGTGTATTCCTCTTGCAGCATTTGCGAAGGCGAGATATATAAACGTCCAGAATAGGCGTCTAAGATCATCGGCTTACCTTCAAACTGCAATAGCGGCACATCTTCAATACCCCAAATTGCTGGGATCCCCATAGCACGCGTTAATATAGAAGCATGGCTATTTGCCGCACCATTAACACTCACGACCCCAGCAAGGTGCCCTTTTGGCACTTCAGCAAGCATGGCAGGGGTTAATGTACCGGCAATTAAAATAGTGTCTTTAGGGTAAGGCTTTGCCGCATGCTCGGTATTCACTAAATGGTGTAATACACGCAAACCAATGTCTTTAACATCAACGGCACGCTCTTTAATATAAGGGTCTTGCATCGCATTGAATTGAGTAACTAATTTCTCAATAACAATTTTCAGTGCGCTTTTAGCATTCCAGCCCTGTTGTAATTGCGCTTCAACATTTTGACCAAGACTTTTGGCGTCAAGTAACTGCTGATAAACATCGAAAACCGCGAGCGCCTCTTGTGGAATAGAGTCACTCAGCGTCATCGATAAGGTATTAAACTCGTTACGCGTTGCAGCGACTGCTTGTGTGAATAGTTTTCGCTGTGTGCCTACATCGTCATCTTTTTGTAATTCAATCGAATTGAAGTCGAGCTTAGGGATCACCACAAAGGCCTCGCCTATGGCAATACCTGGTGCACTTGATACCCCTTTAAGTACCGAGGTTTGGTGGGAAAACTCATCAACGCGTAATATTTCTTTTATTTCGGCATGAGCTAACTGAGAAGCCAGCTGTGCTGAAAGCGTAATTAAGAATGACTCTTCGTCAGGGCTAAACACACGGGCTAGTTTTTGTTGAACAACAATAACCCCTAAAACCTTTTTCTGGTGCACAACTGGCACTGACAAAAACGCGTTGTAGCCTTCTTCATTAACTTCAGGTGAGAGTTTAAAACGTGGGTGTGACTTTGCAAAAGCAATATTAATGGGCTCTTCACGCTGAGCAACAAGACCAACGAGGCCTTCGGTAAAGCCTATACGAAACTTACCCACTGCATCTGGGTTTAGGCCTTGGGTGGCCATCAATACAAAGTTGTCTTGGCTGTAATCTGCAAAATAAATCGAGCAGCACTGTGTTTGCATGGCATCTTTTACCATTTGCACAAAACACCCTAGCGCACTGTTTAAGTCCGCCTGTTGCGACACTGCCTCAGCAATTGACCTGAGCGTGGCTAACATGATGCTGCTCCTTTAATTTAGATAAGGCAGGCCTTATCGTTTTTGTCGCCAATGATCTTTTTGTTGCTCTCGTTTATTAAACGGCATTGCAAACGGAGCAAACTCTTTCATTACTCGACGATATACATCGCGCTTAAACGAAACAACTTGCCTAACCGGATACCAATAACTCACCCATCGCCAATCATCAAACTCGGGGTGATGAGTTTTAAGTAAATTTACATCTTCATCTTTACAACGAAGTTTCAGTAAAAACCATTTTTGCTTTTGCCCAATACACACAGGACTTGAGTCTCTGCGAATTAAACGTTTGGGTAATTTATAGCGTAACCAATGTTTAGAACTTGCGACGATCTCAACGTCTTCAGGAAGCAAGCCCACTTCTTCGTGTAATTCTCTGTACATGGTTTGCTCTGCTGTTTCACCGTCATCAACACCACCTTGGGGAAATTGCCAAGAGTGCTGACCATAGCGACGAGCCCAAAATACTTGTCCCTGATTATTGCAAATTACAATTCCGACATTGGCACGAAAACCTTCGGCATCAATCACCTTAGTGCCTCATTTGTAAGTCGATTTTTATTGATTGTTCCACATAACCTGCGATACAGCAAACACTTTACACCGAAGCCTAAATTAGATTGAAAATAAAATTTTCAACAAATGCTTTTAATCAAGGTGTTACGAAGTCATTTTTATAAAAATGCGGCGTTTGAATAAAATAACTATTTACAACCGTATTTTTATCAGCTTACCCACAGCTTGTGCATAACTTTTATAAACCATGCCTAAATTGCAAACAAATCCACAATCAACCGTTGAAATATCCACTTTCTCCACAGAAACTGTGGATAAACATGTTTATATATCTGTATTTATACAAACAACTGATTAATTAATGAAATGGAAACACCATATAAAAACATTAAATTAATTTAATATCAACTAGTTAGAGCTTAACAATCAAAAGTAACACTGGTTATTTTTAGCTCACACTTAACATGCGCAAAAAACACCCAAACACAAAGATATCCACTAAGGCGCGTATTTGCTATCATGAACGGGATAATTAGACAATCAAATAAACGCCTTATGCGACCAATAAAACCAGCCTCAGTAAACGAATTAATGCAACGTGTTGATGCTATTGCCGGCCTCACCTTAGGGCAATTAGCTGAGCAATATCAATTTAAAACTCCTGACGATTTACTACGTGAAAAGGGCTGGACTGGGCAACTTATTGAATATGTTCTTGGCGCAACAGCCGGTTCAAAGCCAACACCTGATTTTGAAGAATTAGGCATTGAGTTAAAAACGCTACCGATTTCATTTAAAGGCAAACCACTCGAAACAACCTTTGTTTCAGTCACGCCGCTTTTAAATGTAACAGGAATGACTTGGCAGCAAAGTACGGTTCGTAAAAAATTAAATCATGTTTTATGGTTACCGATTTTAGGCGAACGCGAAATACTGCCTTTTCACCGTACCATAGGCAGTGGCTTTTTATGGCAGCCAAGTGCAGAGCAAGATGCCCTTTTACAACGTGATTGGGAAGAACAAATGGAGCTCATCGCCCTTGGTCGCGTAGATGAAATTTCGGGTCATTTAGGTGATGTAATGCAAATAAGGCCAAAAGCTGCCAATAGCAAAGCGCTGACTGATGCAATTGGCCCGAATGGCCAGATAGTACAAACCTTACCTCGCGGCTTTTATCTAAAAACAAGCTTCACCAGCGAGATCCTAAAGCAACAATTTCAGCTATAAAAAAACCTCCAGAAGGAGGTTTTTTAAAGTCTTGATGAGCTAAGCCAGATTACTGACCTTTAACCTCTTTAAGACCGTTGTAAGGTGCTTTTTCACCTAATACTTCTTCAATGCGAAGTAATTGGTTGTACTTAGCAATACGATCAGAACGGCTTAATGAACCCGTTTTGATTTGACCAGCTGCAGTACCTACTGCTAAATCAGCAATTGTCGCATCTTCAGTTTCACCTGAACGGTGTGAGATAACAGCTGTGAAGCCAGCGTCTTTAGCCATTTTGATAGCAGCAAGCGTTTCAGTTAATGAACCGATTTGGTTGAATTTGATTAGGATTGAGTTAGCAATACCGTTATCAATACCACGCTTTAAGATCTTCGTGTTAGTTACGAACAGATCGTCACCTACTAATTGTACTTTGTCGCCAATTAGTTGTGTTTGGTGTGCGAAACCATCCCAATCCGACTCATCTAAGCCGTCTTCAATTGAAACAATTGGGTATTGCTCAGTAAGGCCTTTAAGGAAGTGGTTGAATTCTTCAGAAGTGAATTTTTTACCTTCGCCTTTAAGGTCGTAGATATTAGCTTCTTTGTCGTAGAACTCAGATGCCGCACAGTCTAGAGCTAGAGTGATATCTTTACCAAGCTCATAACCTGCATTTGCAACAGCTACCTTGATTGCAGCAAGTGCCGCTTCGTTTGATTCAAGGTTAGGAGCAAAACCACCTTCATCACCTACTGATGTAGAGTGACCTTCAGCTTTAAGTACTTTTGCTAGGCTGTGGAAAACTTCAGCGCCCATGCGTAACGCTTCACGGAAGTTTGTAGCGCCCACTGGCTGGATCATGAACTCTTGAATATCAACAGAGTTATCAGCGTGCTCACCACCATTGATGATGTTCATCATAGGTAATGGCATTGAGTAAACACCTGGTGTGCCGTTTAGGTCTGCAATGTGCTCATAAAGCTCAACGCCTTTAGAGTTAGCAGCCGCTTTAGCTGTTGCTAAAGACACAGCTAAGATAGCGTTAGCACCTAGTTTTTCTTTGTTTTCAGTACCATCTAAGTCAAGCATTACTTGGTCAACCGCTTTTTGATCAACTGCGTTTTGACCTTTAAGCGCTTCAGCGATTTCGTTGTTGATATAGCCTACTGCTTTTAAAACACCTTTACCTAGGTAACGTGCTTTATCACCATCACGTAATTCAAGCGCTTCGCGAGTACCTGTTGATGCACCAGATGGTGCTGCAGCACGGCCCCATGAACCATCAGCTAAATGTACATCAGCTTCAACAGTTGGGTTACCACGCGAGTCCATGATTTCGCGACCAATCACTTTTACGATTTCTGACATCTTGATTCCTCTTTTCCCGAAAATGGTGAGTTTGTGCCAATTTTATTAATTATCCTTAATGCCATTGGCTTATTAAAACAAATAAGCCGTGCATAAAGCACGGCCTATTTAAATTACGATGACGCTTTTTGGTGAGTGTGTGCAGCTGCAACAAACCCTTCAAATAGCGGGTGACCATCACGTGGTGTTGACGTGAATTCCGGGTGGAATTGCGCGGCAATAAACCAAGGGTGATCTTTATTCTCAATAATTTCGACTAGTTTCTTATCTTCAGATAAACCAGTGAAACTTAAACCTGCTTTTTCAAGCTGCTCTACGTAGTGGTTATTTACTTCGTAGCGATGACGGTGACGTTCAACAATTTCGTCACTACCGTATACTTCACTTACTTTAGAGCCTGGCGTTAAGTGACATTTTTGTGCGCCTAAACGCATTGTGCCACCAAGGTCAGACTGCTCATCACGTACTTCAACGTTACCGTCGGCATCTTGCCACTCGGTGATTAAGCCAACCACTGGGTGTGCTGATTTTGCATTGAATTCCGTTGAGTTTGCATCTGCAAGGCCTGCAACGTTACGCGCATACTCAATAAGTGCCACTTGCATACCTAAACAAATGCCTAGGTAAGGTACTTTGTTTTCACGTGCGTATTTAGCCGCTAAAATCTTACCTTCAACACCACGACCACCAAAACCACCTGGTACTAAAATAGCGTCAAGGTGAGAAAGCATCTCAGTGCCTTTGCTTTCTAAGTCTTGTGAATCAACGTA
>Ga0066376_10003582_pt1 | contig 13802 bp, 15 predicted proteins | sample Knorr_S15_td_Bot_FD_77009 | JGI IMG/M metagenome (GOLD analysis project Ga0066376, IMG submission 77009) | Marine microbial communities from Southern Atlantic Ocean transect - Knorr_S15_td_Bottom_ad_5009_LV_A | ecosystem: Environmental > Aquatic > Marine > Oceanic | place: Southern Atlantic... | reverse complement strand
GGCCTCTACCGCTGGAGGGTAAGGAATCCATTCCCCCTCAATCAACATCATTGAACCATCAGGGCTCAATATCCTCTCGGCCATGCCACATAAACATTCAAACTCCTTTATCGTGGTTGCCCTTGTTTGAACAAATACATCTAATCCTGTCGGAAAGAGTTCTTACAATTTAATCAAGATAACCAAAAATACTACTACACAATAGGAATATTATGGCCAACACAAATACGCTGATTGTGGGTAGTGTTCTGTTGATAGGAGGAATTCTTACAATTCCAATCGTCATCGGCCTATTCTGTGCACCTGCTGGGTGTTTAGTAATGCTAATTGGACTAATATCATCTAACCCTACTCCGAAACAGCAAGTTATGTATGTTCAACAACCGCCAAGATACTAATAAATACATTCTCAAATCTATGCAAGTAATATTTAAGAATATTCAACATCCATGTGTTTAAAGTTAGTGTTCACAAGGGCCCCTCGTAAACGACGGTATTCACAACGCTACCATGGTATTTGCGGCTAGTATTCCGGTACGAGCATTTTGTGTACGTAATATGCTTTTAGTACAGCGATTATAGAAAATAATACGAGGCAATAATCAGCATCATCTAAACACTCCTGCAAGAGGTTTTCTCAAGGGTTTGTAACACCTCAAATTGAGCAAGCCTTCTAAATAATACCCCACATCCATGTATATGTCCGACCCCATTCTCAGCCCAGATGGCAAAATGATGTGGAGTGGTACAGACTGGATACCTTTGGCAGCCCAATCAACTGCAAATGTTCAAGACTCCTTAGTCATGGGTGACATAAATACCAAAATAGAACATTCAGTACACAACACATACTCCGAAGATACTGAAAAGATGGTCAGAAATCATCTATACCTCGTTGCAGAAAAGATGGGTTTGGGCCAATTTATCCAGGCTGATGAGATGTATGAAAAGGCTAAACATATAGATTATGAACTGGCAACTGAACTTTACAGTGGAGAATTTTGTGGAATATTTGTGGCTGCACTGTGGAATGAATTATCTTCACACCCGATTGACAAATTTAATTCTTTGACCATTCATTTTATTGAAGATAGGGTATTGCGAATACTAGCATTTGATGAAGAACATGTTCCAAGTCTGTTATTATTAACTAAAATATTATTAAAATGGCTTACCGTAGATCTTTTTCACACGGGGTATGAGAAGGCAGAATTCAACTGTCGTCGTGTCTTGTCAGTAGAACCTGGCAATGAAGTCGCACTCAATGGCCTTAGAAAAATTGAGTTCCTGAACAAGTGTCATGTTATTAAGAGAGTTGTCCTCTCCCTTGTAGGACTATTCTTTGTAGCTGTTAGCATCTTTTTATAATGGACATGATTTTTCGAGCGTTATTAGTAGGTAGCCAAATACCATGGTATATGCAGATAGTTTTCCGGTACGAGCATTTTGTGTACGTAATTTGCTTTTAATGCAGGCCTTGTGAAAAGAAATATGAACTTGAAACCTAGTTTTTCAAGCAAAATCTCGTTCGTGTTTTACACTCAATAATTCAAGGTTTCGCTTATCCAAAGAAGTGAGAGTTATGCACTGTCATCGAACGTAATTGCTAATCATTTATAATCTAGCGATAGACTAAAATATTATTTCATGGAGTGATAATTGTGTCTCACAATCAACTGAACCCAATATTGACAAATAAGAACCCTCGTTTAGCAATAATGCTCGCAGTTCTTTGGCCAGGCCTAGATTATTTCTATCTCGGGGCTATATTGTCTGGTTGGCTCAGAACTTTCGGTTCAGTTCCTTTGATGTTATCTATCGTGATTGACGGGCATATATTTTTGCTACCCGTGGTTTTGATAATTTGGATCATGGGGGTAACCTCTTCTTCGAAACGTACAGAAAAATACAACAGTCCAGTGGCGAAGGCTATGCGATTAAAGAAAAGCCACCCTGTAGAAGAAGTAAACTTTCCGAGTGAGGCAGAACAGAAGTTTCTTCTAGAGTGGTTGAAAGCCAAGGACTGGTAATGATTCTGCGCCAAACAATCATCGATTATACAGTCACCACGCACTTTCTGAAATTTTGATGAGAGAATTTCTGATGAGAGAGAATATATGGCAAACTTTATTTGAATAACTGTTGTGGAAGCATTATGAAGATCGGAAAAATAACTAACGACAGTAATCAAAAACCGATTGACACAGGAATCAAAGTTAGGCCAAAAGTCTTTTCAGTTTTGATGTATTGTTCAGGGGGAAATGGTTCAGATCGTGTCACAAAGTTACTTGGCGCATTGGAAGGTTCAATTCTAGATATTAAATATAGACAAGATCCCAATGCTCAATCAAAGTCCGATATTCAAGTACAAAACAATCCTGATGAGAGCCCCCCGCGTAATGTTCAGTTGAGTGGTGATACAGGATGCTTGCACTGCAAAGGTGGACAATTGTCAGTCCATTGCAATGCTTGTGATCAATGGTATTGCAGCAATACTCTTCAACAATCTAAAGATGGAACTCAATCCCACACTTGTCCTGTACACGGTTTAGGTATGGTATCTGGAACACATGAGATTCAAGCAAAAAATACTGGTAAGAAGAAGTGATTCAATGGCTGTAACTATACTCTTTGCAAATAGGGTACTTGAAATTGAAGACACAGAGGATTTGACAATTTGGGTAGAACTATTCGATATGCTTTATGATTTTGATGTAATTAATGAAAATGAGTACCGTGAAGGATTAAATTCGGGTAAATTCTCAGAGGAAATATCAATCGTACTTGATTTGAAAAACTCCAATGAAGTGGGTGTGAAACCCAACAAGACTGGGCCCCAATCGATAACATTCAAGAAGACCGATAAGCAGCCACCTGCCAAAATCCAGCGCGAAAGCGAACCAAATTCATCTCGCAAACCAATTACATTTGGAAAAACACAAACAATAGTAGAACCTCCTTCAGTAATCAAAAAACCCTCAGTGACTCCACCTAATTCAAGATCTAATATCCCCAAGATTATTGTTCGTAATACAGGAGAACTTTATCAAATGTCACTCATTTGCTCTAAGTCCGGAATAAAATGGATTTCAACAATTACCAGTTCACAAAAACCACTGAACTTCGCACGCCAAAAGAATTCCATTAAGACCCAATTTGTGATACATCTTCTTCTAGATGATTCATCAAGTATGTACAAGAATAATGCTCATACGCACTTGATTTCTGCTGTGTCTAATTTTTTGGAACAAAGAACATCAAATGAGAAATTTAAGATACATTCTATTAATAATGGTCTTTTTAATAAATTTGCTACAAACCCCGTTGGAGCTAAAAAAATATTAGCGAAGTATAAGCCAGGGGGTTGGACTAATATGTGCGGTTCATTCTCTAATTTGAAAGTTGGGAAAGGAGATGTTTTAATTTTCTTTTCCGATGGAGGTTCTACTGATGGCAATCCGTCATCAATTGCATCAAAATTAAAGATAAAATCAAATTTGCGAATCATCTCTATTGGATGCGGAAATCATGTCGATAAAGTCTTAATGAAGGGATTGGCAAGCAAGAGTTCGGACTATCATCACGCCAGTAAGCCTAGTAATTTACTTGAAATTTTCTCCAATGTTTCAAAGTCATTGGTTCAGCGTCAAACTGTCGCGGAAGTAAGTACTAAATCTAAAAATAATGTCTCCATCGCAAAACAAATCAGCTCATCACTGTTTGATGCTAGTGAACCAGAAAGTACTTCTGTACAAAAACTAGGTTCCAATCAAGGGTTTTCAGTAATTGAAAATTTTGAGTGTCACAGTTGCTCCAATATGAAACGAGTTGTTTGTGGTTCATGTGGTGATAATCTATGTGGTGGGGGCATAAAGAATAGTGAATTGGAATGCCCTACATGCAAAGTTTCTTGCCAAATAGAAATTTCGGATTCAGCAATAGGTCGAGTTGGCGGAGTTGCAGGTAAAAAGAAGAGCTAATCATCTGTCATTGTCAATGCAGTCAGGTTCCCCGTTATCGTTTTCATCGATAGTATCATCCTCATTTTCACATTGATCTTCATCGTCAGATACTCCGTCGCCATCCGAATCCGGCGCATCATCCGTTTCATTATTGTCTGTTGAATCACTGGTTTCATTATTGTCTGTTGAATCACTGGTTTCATTATTGTCTGCAGAATCACTGGTTTCATTATTGTCTGCTGAATCACTGGTTTCATTATTATCTGCTGAATCACTGGTTTCATTATTGTCTGCTGAATCACCGGTTTCATTATTGTCCGCTAATTCATCATTGGTAATCCAATTCACATCATCAGTACTTTCCGGTGTTTTATCATCGACAATTGGTCCACTGGTGCAACCAGACATGGTTGCCGATAGCAGAAAAAGGATTACGAAGGGGGTAACACGCACAAAATTTGCTTTGAACCATCCCTGATAACTTTATCGGTAGCGGATTACTCGGCAACATTGTGAGAACGTGGCTGATATATTTTGTTGTTATCGTTTTAACAATTTACCCAGTGGAATCTAGTTCAGCGGTTCATGTTTTAATGAACCAAAATTCTAATCCGGATTGGTCAGTTTCTGAGATAAATTCCTTCCCATCAACTGGCGGTAGTAATATCATTAGTTTGTCATCGGATGAATCGGGGGACATTTTTGAGTGTATGGAATTTAATGGGACCCTCCAGCAATCCAATATTTCTTCAAGAGGATTTCAAGATGTTATGTTGAGTTTTAGCAACACTACAAATTCGTTTGAGGTTGTGCTCGATTCTACGGGAAATGTTTATTGTGAAGAAGTGCTGTTACTTTCTTCCGGATATTTAGCAGTAGTTGGGAGCTTTTCGGGAACTTCCAAAGTGTTGAATTATTCAACCACGAATTCTTCGGGATATTTGTATATACTTTCACCTGATTTTGAAACCAATAAATCATTTATTTTCGATACTGGTGGAGATGATAAATTTTATGGATTAACAGAACTTTCTTTCGGAGGGCTAGTTGTAGCCGGTTCTTCCGAGGGAAATCTTTCTAATTATTTAGCAGGTAATGGGGCGAATTGCAGTTCCCAGTCGAGGTGTGGGGTAATTATTTTCCTAACCCCTGCAGTAATATTTGAGAAACTGCAATTTGTTGAATCTAATCAATCGGTTACATGTATTGATGCGGTAGAGATAGCTTCGACAAATCAGGTGCTTATAACTGGATATTTCAGCGGGACTATGGCTTTTAATAATTCATCAATAACTTCAAGTGACAGTTTGGGAAGTTCTGATTTATTTATTAGTAAATTAGATCAAAACCGCAATTGGGCCTCACTGAATACAATCGGAAGTAGTGGTAGTTTTAGACCCAAAGACATCATATTCCATCAAAATAACGTATTATTACTCGCAGAAGGGGTCGTATCAGTTTCAAGTCCTGCAATAGTATCACCATCAGGTACCTCATATTCCGAAGGTTTAGGTTTACGTGATATCGTCATTCTGAAAGTAAATAATTTAGGAATAATTAATTCTCTAATCACCATCGGTACCAATGAAACTGATGGTGCAGGAGAGTTTGATATTTTGTCTGATTCCGAGTTAGTAGTAACTGGTTTTATAGGCACTAATTATTCACTCAATAATATTGATATGGGTACAGAAGACCGCAATAATTTTTTTACATCTATTTACAACTTGACTACAGATGAAGTTGTTTTTGCTTTCGTTTCTGATGGTTCTGAACAAACCAATGCCAGAGCTAATGCAGTGACGAAAGTATCGGAAAATGTATTTGTTGTCGCAGGGAGATTAAACCCCTTCCATACCACGATTCTGAATAATTCATTTCCCGGCTCCATTAAAACAGGCATCAGTGTGTTATTTGAGATTGATTCTGATAGTGATGGTTTAGTTGATTCATTGGATAATTGCGACACAATTTATAACCCCTTGCAAACGAATTTTGATGAAGATGAATTTGGGGATTTATGCGATGAAGATATTGATTCCGACGGATACGCTAACGAAGTTGATAATTGCATTTATTCCCCTATGAGTCTCCTACTATCGGATAGAGATTATGATGGATGCTATGATTTTGAGGATGAGGATATTGATGGTGATGGTATCGCAAATGAAAATGACAGTTGTGGTTCTAATGAAAGCATTACTCAGTTTACGGAATATCATGATCGAGATAGAGATGGATGTCATGATTCACTTCCGCTAGAATACGGAGAAGATGATGATGACGATGGAGATGGGATTTTAGATTATTTGGATGATTGTACTTCCAATACAAGTGTGTTGTACGATCAAAATACATGGTTAGATTTTGATTTTGATGGCTGTCATGATAGTATTCCTGGAATGTTTGGAGAAGATTTGGATGATGACAATGATGGTTTTACCGATGAAATAGATGATTGTGCAAATATCTTTGGCGACTCGAGTCTTGGAGAATTAGGTTGCCTAGATAGCGATGGAGACAGGTGGTCTGATAGTACTGATTCTTGCCCTATGGTTCACGGAACATCAAGTTCAGATATTTGGTTTGGTTGTTTGGATTCTGATAATGACTCTTATGCGGATATAATTGATTTTTTTGATAATGATTATTCACAATGGAATGACAGTGATGGTGATGGGTTTGGAGATAACTATTTCGGCAATCAATCAGATAATTGCCCGAATGAATATGGTAAATCGATCAACTTTTTACGAGGCTGTTTAGATTCCGATGGAGATGGGTGGGCTGATCTTGGCGATGACTTACCGTTAAACCCCACAATTTGGTTGGATTCCGATGGTGATGGTTTTGGAGAAAATCTTGGTTCAATACCAATGGACTTTTGCCCTTTGGTTTATGGTGAGTCGACAAAATCCTCTAGTGGGTGTTTAGATTCCGATGGAGATGGGTGGGCAGATGAAGAGGACTCCTTCCCGAATTTGCCAAGTCAATGGTCGGATATTGATGGTGACGGGTTTGGCGACGAAATAGATGGTTACATGGGTGATAGATGTAGTGAAATCAAAGGAACTTCATTTATTGACCGAATTGGCTGTTTGGACTCAGATGGAGACGGATACTCAAATAGTGACTTATTATGGAGTGGAGAGCAAGGTTCAGATTTGTTTCCAAATGATTCAAGTCAGTGGAATGACACTGATGGTGACGGGTTTGGCGATAACCCATTGCCTGCCAAGAGAGGGGATTATTGCCCAGAGGTCACTGGGACCTCTATCAATCTGGAACACTACGGTTGTAATGATTCTGATGGTGATGGTTATTGGGATGAAGATGACTACTGCGAAGGCCCTGAGAAATGCTTCACTGCTGTGCTAGAAGGAAGAGCTCTTCTTACCGATATTGCAATTGAACTTGTTGCGCTATCAATTATTATTTTGGCCGTTATACATATGTACAAAACCAAAAAAGGCAGAAATTAGTGCGGTGAGTGAATGGAAGTAGTCGTAAATATAATCCTCTTTTTGTTTGGGATATTTATGGTCGTAGAACTTCTAAAAAGACATAGTAGCATAACCACTTCTAGTAAAAAAGTAAATCCCGTCAATGATAATGATGAGGAGATGGTTTTGAGGAAGAGGCTTTTAGCCCTCGTTTTTTCCTTGTCCGCAGTAATTATTCTTGGTTCTGAAATCGCAATTTATTTAGGAGCCTACTCATATTATCTAGGCCAAATACCGGGTCCAATTGGGTATATTTCACTTATGATTGGCTTCATTTATTGGCGTAAAAGTGCTATTAATGATTTTGAATTATTCAATATTAAGATATATTTTCCTCCCTCATGTAGAACCTGTGGCTCCAGTTTGCATAGTACGATTTATTGCGAGAATAAATCTAGACCACAACCTATAATTGATTGGAAGCCGACTCTTAAGGCGATTTCCAGTGAGCCGCTTGGACCAAAGGGTGATGAGAAATTACGATTTGCTTATTTGGCTGAATTGAGTAAAAAGCGCATAAAGAAACCAAAATCAGATGATTCTCCTCAGTCTAAAAGTGTTGATGAGATGAACGATTCAGAAGTAATGAAAACTATAAGACTGTATGGAATAAAATTAAATGAAAATGAAAAAGAAGATATGAAGGCAATAAGAAAAACATTGAAACAGCATATCAAGCTCAATAGCGATCGGATCACTGAGACTCATATTGGGAAAGTAGATGCCGGCTTCCCGCTTAAGTGTTCTGGACCAACGAATGAGAAAGACTCCTTGAACCATTTAGTTAGTCTCATGGGTGAATGGAATCAGATGCCGTTGGAAGATAGAGGCTCCTTTTCTGACAAATATAAAAACCGACTTGGTAAATCTTGTGATGAAAACAATTGCATCGGAAAAATAGTATGGCGTGATTAATGTTTGATAATTTATTTAAATGGTGACAAATATGAAAGTCGGAAAAATCACAAAAAAGAGAGAATTTAAAGTTGGTCCGATAAGTAAAATCTACAATTGGATTGTGGGTTTTGAAGGGAAATCAGATTTCGATTTAGCACGAATTAGCATTATGAACGATTTCAATCTCAAGCAACCGACAAGAGAAAATATTTTGGCAGAGATTAATCAAAGAAGAAGTTCAAAACAACATTTGAAATTGGGATTAGGAAAAGTAACTAGAAATCAAAACATCAATACTCATCTTGGACTTGTACCGTTCAAAAAATTTTTACTTCGATGTGACAAAACTACCACGGATAAAGGAGCAGTAACTCATCTTTTTTTGAATTACGATTGTCTTACTGAACGTTCTCCCAGCAAAAGTATTCTTGGCTTAATCGGAAGTCAATGTTGTGAATGTGGGGGGCGTCTTTTGCCCAACACCGAACTCAAAAAGTATTAGATTAATCAAAACACAAATAAAGTATCAAAGTGTGGGAAATATATGGCTGAAATAAATTTTCATGTAGAGGATCAAATAAGTGGAAACAGCTCACCATTGGTGGATGTTGAGGACACATTAACTGTGCAACACTTTCTTATTGAATTATCCCAATATGGTTTCGTTCAATTTGAACAATTTGATAAGATCCATGGATTGATGGTTGATCAGAAGGCATATCCTTGGACTGCAGAACTTCAGAAAAAAAAACTTGCAGAGATTGGTGTTGTCGAAGGTTGCATTCTTTCGATACGTCCCGAAATCTTTGTCTAATCGGAAGTCAATGTTGTGAATGGGGGGGGCGTCTTTTGCCCAACACCGAACTCAAAAAGTATTAGATATTATCAAAACACTTATACCAAATCTTCAAGTGCCAAATTCATGGCTGGAATAAATTTTGAAGTAGATGATGAAATGAGCGGTAATCAAGCACCACTGGAAGATATTGAAGACACATTGAGCGTGCAAAACTTTCTCGCGAAACTTTCTGAACATGGTTTCGGTCCATTTGATGGATTAAATGCTGAATCTGGCTTAGTGGTTGATGAAAAGTCATATCCTTGGACATCAGAACTTCAGAAAAAACAACTTGCAGAGATTGGCGTTGTTGATGGTTGCACACTTTCGATAATGTTGAAGTTAAAGGTTGCCTAGGTGATTCATTGTATTCTCAAAAAGGGTGGACTCTCGTCCTAGAAAGTCAGATTAAGGAGATAAATGAACTCCCTGGTGCGAAAGTCACCAATTCCATCTATGTCGATAAATTCCCTGAATTTGATGTACACCAGCAAGACCAATACAAATGGAAAACCAGTGGATATCAACACATCCAAGTGGAATTAAAATGCAATGCTATTGTTGAATGTGATCCCCGAGGAACTCGAAAACCATATAAATTGAATACGAATGAGTTAACAAAAGTAAAAGTATTGGATAAATTCGTTCTTAATATGTTTTTTCCGAGAGGATTCCCTGAAGATAAACTTGCATGGACGATATTTTTTGATCCTAATTCGATACCATTGTACCCTAACATTGCTAAAACAAGACCTCCGGACCATCTCCTAAATTATTTTTCAGATTATGCCCCAAGAGGAGGCCCAGATGTATCGGGTATGCTTTGTCTTGCTACATCCACCACAGATTCAAACCTGTCAAGAATTCTAACGCAACTGACTCGATATCTCCGAATGGAGGAACTTCAGCAATATACAAAAGATACCGACTTTGGATTAAATGATGGAGGTTTTGATGTTGGTTTGCTGGAACACATGTTTATGAATTTCAGTGGATTTCAAACATTAATTAAAAACCATAAATCATCCGAGCGCAAAGTGATAAGATTTGAAAAAGAAAAGCGTAAACCAATAACTTTTTGAGGGTATAATATGGCGCGAAAAGATAAGATCAGTTTGAATGAATTGAAGGGTGAAAACCCCACTAAATCGGACAAATCAAAAAACAATGGTTCTCACCCCGTTGACCGTACAATAACATTTGTTGACCGTAAGGGAAAGATGTGGACTGCAGAGATGAATCTTCCAGAAAATACTACGTTGGAAACGATGCGTTCTATTGCTCAGACGAACATCTCGATGATGTCTAAAAAGACGATTACTAAAAGTGATTTGGTTGTTTTGATGCAGCCTAAAGACTTGAATGATTTTACTTTAGAAGATATTGGAGAAGATGGACACATAGTAATTTTTGATATAACTAAGTTACTCAATCTTACTGGTGGTTGAGAGAGTGGATTTCACTACCCTTCCGAGTCCAAAATTTTATGCCGGATTTTATAAGTCATGGGGCTATTCAAACGAAGAGCAAATGCCTATGACTGATGGTAAATGGACAAAGGAGAGGGATTTTGATAAAGATATCGACCATATTTATTCACAACAAAATATTAAAACTCTTAATGCGGATTCTTTTATGGCTTACAAAGGCAAAGAGATACTGCAAGACCCTTTCGTGAATCATAAAATCCATCCTATTGAAGTGGTAATTTCAGAGACAGTGGTACGTGAAATGCATGAGCATTCATTATTTGTTTGTCAAGATGAAGAGGGTAATTCCGACCCAAAAAACAGAAAGGAGACTGGAGGCTTTCTTGGCGGAAAGTTGATGGAGGATGATTCTGGACGATGCTGGATACACATTTTGGAAACCGTTCATGATAATCCCATCGCTACAGGTGAAAAAGATACGCTTACCATCGGGATTGAGGAGAAAGCAGCATGGAATTCAAGAATTAGAAAAGCCGGACTCATCAATGTAGGATTTTGGCATTCTCATCCCACCTATAGTCCATTTCAAAGTGATGAACGGTTTAATGGAGGTGCTGATGTCCAAACAACATTCGATTTCTGTAAGTCATGGTGGAAAGTAGCATTGGTCATAGATCCATTTTGTGGCGGTAATAGTCAAAAGAATTCTACCCAATTAGGTGCGTATAAAATTGTTAATCCTGGAATGATGAAATCGTTCCTTACTGAAAGTGATGAAGACCTCATGGGATGGAGATCAGTTGGTTTTGCAGTTGCGGCTGGTGAGGATTGATGGAAGAAAAAGATTCATTGCTAGTTGTTGATAAAAATGGCAATGAATATGACATTAACTCTCGAAATGAGCGTGCATATTTTGGGCGGATTTTTTCTTGTAATTGTGGTGTGGATTCTTCATTTGAAGGGTTGCCGTGGAAGTGCAAATCATGCGATAATATAAAACCCAAGACGATGATATTGAGGCCCTGTGATTGGTGGAATCAACAAAAGTTAGAGCATGCGCGTGTTTTGATAATTGGTTGTGGGGCAATCGGAAATGAAATTGTTAAGAATTTAGCTTTGCTAGGTGTTAAGAACATCACATTAGTTGATTTTGATACAATTGAAATTCATAATCTTAGCCGAAGTATATTATTTCATGAGGATGCACGTAAAAAAGCCGACTCATTATACAAAGTTGATGTGATGAAATCAGCGTTGCAAGGTATTGATCCAAAAATCAAAGTTACGGCGTTAAAGACCGGAGTTTTAGATAATATTTCGCTTAGAAAAGGGCGCCATAATGAATGGATAGACCCTCCAATCAACCGTGCTAAACTTATTGAATTAGGTTTGCAACACGATTTATGCATTGTAGGTACAGATGGTATCGCACCAAGTGCCTTCATTGCAGGAGTTTTATATTTGGTTTGCCCAATTGTTCAAACATCAATGAATGGTTCAGGCACAGTTACTCAGGTTAGAGTCTCAATACCAGGTTCTACTGGATGCATTCAGTGCCCGACGAAAACGACTCCACTCATTTATCACTCTGATGGCGAACCTAACTGGTCCAATTTCGACACCCAATACGGGGCTAATAAATGCAAAGATGCAGCAGAAGCGATGAGTGCGGCAAGTTTTGCTCACACGAATTCAATGGCTGCCTCATACGCTGTTTCACAGGCAATATTACTCCTGATGGGTTGGGATGATTACAGCAAAAAGAATATTTGGCCGAAGAATATACCTCTGCCGTTATGGAATGAGGTTGCTAAACCTCGTCCACTGAATCCAGGGGGGTCACGATTAGAGAATAAGACCTTTTACGAAGAACTCATTGTAAAACTAAGCCCCACAAGTGACCCGATATGCTTTTGCTGTCGTAAAGGATTTTTCGATGGCGGTGGATTATTTGAAAGAGCCATAGAACTCATGGAAATCGCAGAAAAGAATGAAATTCCTCTGTGGTTCGATGACTTGGAAAAGATACCTCGAATCGCGAATGGGCTGGGAGTAAGCCGCCCAGATAATACAATTAAGTTTGGGTGATATAATGGTATTAGATGAAGAACATAATCTTGAGAGTTACCCACCTACTCCAGCACTACCCGATTTAGAACCGGTGATTGAGAATAATCCGGGAATTGAAATAACACCAAAGAAGCATGAAGAGCCCAAGAAGGGATTTAATGTTGGAATAGCAAAGTTACCCGTTCACAAAATGAACATCGAAGACCTCAACATTAAGACGCTCATTCTTCCAGAGTATATCGGACAAGATTTAGGCTTTAAACCAATAAGAACAAGTAGCAATAGTACTAAAAAAATCGATATGGCCAATAATATTAGTCCGATTAGAGAAGCAGAGCCAGAGTCGGATACTGGAGAACCAAACACCAATTCAACTTTAAATTTTAGAAAAACATATATCCTTGGCGTATTTCATCGGAAGGTAAGATTGACAGGTCGTTCATTTAATTTAATTAGTCGATTATTTACTCGGAATATAAAATTTAGTGGTCGTAAACATTTATCTCTTTATAAATCAAGTCCTAGCAATTTCAATCAAGAAATCGGCGATAAATGGAAATTAAAAAGGTTTCACTTAAAGCACAACATTGGTAAACCTTGGAAGAAAAAGAATTTTAGTTTTATTAATTCTTCACAACAAATAAGTTCCGCAGTTCCGATCCAGAGTGCACCAACTATTATTTGTGAACATTCCAAGTCAAATCTTAATCGGATAAAAGATTTAAGAGTCGATGGAAAATTATGAGATTAAAGCTGTTTTAGGTGAAACTTTTCTCCAAGAGCCTTTCTTATTTTTCTGCAACCTTGATACGGGCAAAACCTCAGCCTATTGCACTCCTATATTGGAATCTATGCATCACCTTTGAGCAAACAGCGCAGAACACATTACCGGGTTCCAATTCATATTTCTCCGGCAGAAACAATGGGATTTCAGTGAGTCGGTAAAGTTGCACGGAATCATTTGAAATTGTCCGTAAGGAAGGTTCGAGTTTTCCGGTACGAGCATTAGTGATGTTAATTGTTGTTCTCATGCTCGCACCGACATTAGAATTTCATTTTGATTATTGATGATATTTTCATTCTAATTAAAATGTTCCGATGC
>Ga0066376_10003580_pt1 | contig 13806 bp, 12 predicted proteins | sample Knorr_S15_td_Bot_FD_77009 | JGI IMG/M metagenome (GOLD analysis project Ga0066376, IMG submission 77009) | Marine microbial communities from Southern Atlantic Ocean transect - Knorr_S15_td_Bottom_ad_5009_LV_A | ecosystem: Environmental > Aquatic > Marine > Oceanic | place: Southern Atlantic... | reverse complement strand
GGAACAACCTCGTCGATCTTCAACAGCGGGTCGTTCTTGGCGTCCAGCCCCGCATACCGCTGCGAGATGTCAAAAAAACCCATTTGGCCCATGGATGGTTCCTCTGCCCCCGTGTCAATTCAACAGGATTCTAACCCATGGAAACGAGGAAAAGTATTTTTAGAGATGCCCTTAAGCTTTAAGAGCCGGATAACAAACCAGCGTCGGGTACACATGACAGGCACCATGAGGGTCGTGCTCATCGACCACGATCACTCACCGGACCCCGCCTTGATCGCGGATCTAGAAGACCATGGCTGTGCCATAATATCGATGACGCCCGATGACGCCAATGCCGCGGACTTTCAGGCGCAAGGCGCCAATGCCATCGTCATCCGCGCCGGCCAAGAGCCGGGCGCCGCGGCCGAGACGGCGCGTCTTCTCAAGGCTGCGGATCAGACCTCGCGGTTACCGATCATCGTCATCGGCGACGCGGCGAACGACCAGCTTGACGACGCCTTCATCGACGGCGTGGTCGATGATCGCTTGCCGGCCGAATCCATGAAGACAGAGCTTCTATCGCGCCTGCGCTCGCTGACCCGGCTGCATGTCATGCAATCGGAACTTTCCCGCCGTGAAGCCATTGAACAGCTCTACGGGCTGACCCCCGATATTGTTTGGGATACGCCGGTCAATGCCGAAAACATGCATATCCTGGCGGCGGGAGATTTTGGCGGGGACAAGCAATTGCTTAGCGATTTGTTCGGCGACGATAAGCGTCTGGTGTTCTCCACCGACCCCAACATGACCATTGAAGAGCTTGTCGGCGGTCATTACGAGGCGGCCATTGTCGCCGTCAACGGCGCGGCCGACCGATGGCTGACCATGTGCGCCGATATCCGCGACAATCCCAGGCTGTATAATCTGCCGATCCTGCTGGTCGCCGATTGCGGCAGCTTCAGCGACCCGACGGTGCCCTTCAAACAGGGGGCCAGCGATGTACTGCTTCGGCCAATTGACGCCGACAATCTGCGCGCCCGCCTGTCCCTGCTCATCAAGCAGCAGCGGTATCGCGGCCGCATGCAGAAAGTCTATAGCCGCGCCCTGCATATCGAGACCAGCGACAGCCTCACCGGGCTGTACAGTTATGGTTTCCTGCACGATTATCTGGCCGAACTCATAGACAGCGCGGGCCGGGAGAAATGCCCGGTCGCGGTGGGCATGTTTGATGTCAAGGGCATGGCCGACATCAACAAACGATATGGTTACGCCGCCGGCGACAAATTGCTGCGACAGACCGGCGGCTTGATCGGCCGTCTGGTCCGCGGCGAAGACCTCACCGCGCGCTACGGCGGTCAGACCTTCTGCGTCATTATGCCCGAGACCGCATACGGCGACGCCATCATGGTCATGCGGCGAATCGTCAATATCGTCGCCATGACCGAACTCGGCGTGACCTCGGACGAGGCCCCGGTCAGCGGCCTTCTCAAGCTCGGCTGCGTCATGCTGGAGCCCGGCGACAACGCCGAATCGCTGCTCGCCAGGGCGCATGCCGTGGCAAAATAATCCACTCACGATCCCTTTACTTGAAGGGTGCGTCACTGATCAGGTAAGCTCGCGGCATGCTCATCGATATCGTTTCCGACGCCGTATGCCCCTGGTGCTACGTCGGCAAGCGCCGCCTGGAAGCGGCCCTCGCCGCGCGGCCCGAACTCTCCGTGGAAATCCACTGGCATGCCTTTCAGCTCAACCCCGGCATGCCCGAGGAAGGCATGGACCGCGAGAGCTATCTCACCACCAAATTCGGCTCGGCGGCCCGCGCCGCCTCGATCTATAACGACATCGAGCAAGCCGGCGCCCAAGAAGGCATCGCCTTCGCGTTCGACAGCATCCGGCGAACACCCAACACCATAAAAGCCCATAGGCTGATCCTGCTGGCCGGCAAACACGATATCCAGGACGCCGTCGTCGAGCTGCTGTTTCGGCATTATTTCACGCAAGGCGCCGATATCGGCGACACCGATAGGCTGGTCGCCATCGCCGCCGAGGCGGGCATCGAGGCCGGCCTTGCCGGAGACTACCTGAACTCCGACGAAGGCATCGAGGAAGTCACCTCCGAAGACCGCCGAATGCGCCATATCGGCGTCACCGGCGTACCCTGCTTCATCATCGACAAGCGCTTCGCCATCTCCGGCGCCCAGTCCCCCGAAGTCTTCCAACGCATTTTCGACACCGCCATCGCCGCCGCCGCCGAATAGAGGGCGCCCTCACCCGCCGGCCTTGGCGATTTCAGCGAGGCCGGCGAGGATTCCGCGCACGCCCTTGAGACGCGCCTCCGCGGCGCCCCAATCGACGGGAATAAGCAGGCTGTGGTCGGCGCGCAGCTTGGTGCCGAGAGATTGCCGGCCGATGAAGGCAACCAGCCCCGCCGGATTAGCGAAACGGTCTTCATGGAAGGACAGCACCGCGCCGCGCTCGCCGGCCTCAACCCGAGCAACACCGGCGTCGCGGCACAGGCGCTTGATGGTCATCACCTCGAGCAGGTTCTCGACCAGCTCCGGCAGCGGCCCGAAGCGGTCGATCAACTCGGCGGCGAAGGCGTCGATATCGGCGCCGCTTTCCAGCATGCCGAGGCGGCGGTAGAGCGCCAGCCTGACACCCAGGTCGGCGACATAATCCTCGGGGATGAGAACGGCGGCGCCGACGTTGATCTGCGGCGACCACTCCACGGCCGGCGGTTCCGTGGTTTCCCTCTCCCCGGCCCGCGCCGCGCGCACCGCCTCTTCGAGCATATGCTGGAACAGCTCCAGCCCGACCTCGCGGATATGGCCCGACTGTTCGGAGCCGAGCAGGTTGCCGGCGCCGCGGATATCGAGATCATGGCTCGCCAGGCTGAATCCGGCGCCCAGGCTGTCGAGCTTGTGCAGCACCTCGAGCCGCTTGGTGGCGGCGTTGGTCAGCCCGCCATGAGGCGGCAGGGTGAAATAGGCGTAGGCGCGCAGCTTGGAGCGACCGATGCGGCCGCGAAGCTGATAAAGCTGGGACAGGCCGAACATATGGGCGCGATAGACGATCAGGGTGTTGACGCTGGGGATATCGAGACCGGACTCGATGATCGACGTGGAAATCAGCACATCGTAGGCCCGGTCATAGAAGGCGTTCATGACATTCTCGAGATCGCGCGGCGCCATCCGGCCGTGGGCGACGGCGATCCGGACCTCGGGGACGAGTTCGCCCAGGCGTTCGGCGGCGGGTCCGATGTCGGACACCCGGGGACAGACGAAGAAACTCTGGCCGCCGCGGAAATGCTCGCGCAGGATTGCCTCGCGCACCACCACCGGGTCGTAGGGCATGATGAAGCTACGCACCGCCAGCCGGTCGAGAGGCGGGGTCGCCATGAGGCTGAGCTCGCGCACCCCGGTGAGGGCCATTTGCAGGGTGCGCGGGATCGGCGTCGCGGTCAGGGTCATGACATGGACATTGGCGCGGAGCCGCTTCAGGCGCTCCTTATGGGCGACCCCGAAATGCTGTTCCTCGTCGATCACCAGCAGCCCCAACCGCTTGAAGGCGATGGACTTGGCGAGCAACGCATGGGTGCCGATGACAATATCGAGCTGACCGTTCGCCATGTCCCGCCTGACCTCGCCGGCGCGCTTGCCGGTGACCAACCGCGATAACTGGGCGATGCGCACCGGCAGCCCCTCGAAGCGCTCGCTGAAGGTCAACAGATGCTGGCGGCAGAGCAGGGTCGTCGGGACCACCACGGCGACCTGCCAGCCCTCCATGACGGCGATGAAGGCGGCGCGCAGGGCGACCTCGGTCTTGCCGAACCCGACATCGCCGCAGATCAGGCGATCCATGGGCCGGCCCGAGGCGAGATCGCCGAGCACGTCTTCGATGGCGCGGCTCTGGTCCTCGGTCTCCATGTAGGGAAAGCGCGCCGCAAATTCCTGGTACAGACCCTCGGGGGGGCTCATGCGCTCGCCCGGCCGCAGGCGGCGCTCGGCGGCGACGCGCAGCAGCTCGCCGGCCATTTCCTTGATGCGCTCCTTGAGCCGGGCCTTGCGCGCCTGCCAAGCCACGCCGCCGAGACGGTCGAGCTGCACGGCGGCATCGGACGAGCCATAGCGCGACAGCAGCTCGATGTTCTCCACGGGGAGGTAGAGTTTGTCGTCGCCGTCGTAGAACAGGCGCAGGCAATCATGGCGCGCGCCGCTAAGCTCGATGGTCTCCAGGCCGTCGAAACGGCCGATGCCGTGGTCCCGATGGACGACGATGTCATCGATTTCGAGATGCGACGCCTCGGCGATGAAATCCTCGACGCGCCGCGACCGGCGCGGCCGCCGCGCCAGGCGGTCGCCCAGGATATCCTGCTCGCTGAGCACGATCAGCCCATCGGCTTCGAAGCCGTGATCGAGACCGAGCACCACCAGGGCCACGGCGCTCCGGGGAAGTCCTCGCACCGCCTTCCAGTCATCGGGCCGGGCGGTCTCCTCGACCCGGTGGTCGGCCAACAGCCCGGCGAGACGGTCGCGCGAGCCTTCGCTGTAACAGGCGATCAGCAGACGTTGCCCCCGCCCCTGCTGGTGCACGATATACGCACTCAGGGCGTCGAACAGGTTGGTGCCGGGGTCGGCGCGCTCGGCGGCGAAGTCGCGCGCCGGCCGCCCGCCGGCGTCGAACAGGGGCGTCGCCGACGATCCGGGTGGGTTGAACGGGGTCAATTCGGCGACCGCGCGGGGCGCCAGACAGGCCGCCCATTCCGCTTCGTCGAGATAGAGCCGATCGGGCGCCAGCGGACGATAGACGCTGCCCTCGGCGAGATCCGAGGCGCGCGATGTCCTGTGCCGTGTGGCGTAGTAATCGGCGATCGCCGAGAGCCGGGACTCACGGGCCTCGTCGAGCAGCGGGTCGAGGCTCACCGGCGCGTGCGGTACATAGTCAAAAAGCGTTTCCATGCGGTCGTGAAACAGGGGAAGCCAATGTTCCATGCCGATATGCCGCCTGCCGGCGCAGACCGCCTCATAGAGCGGATCGTCGCTCACGGTCGCCCCGAAAAGCTCCAGGTAGCCCTCGCGGAAACGCGCCACGGACGGCTCATCGAGGCGGAATTCCGTCACCATGGACAATGTCAGCGCCTCGACGGCCTCGCCGCTGCGCTGGGTCAGCGGGTCGAAGGCGCGGATGCTGTCGATCCGGTCGCCGAACAGATCGATGCGCAACGGCGCCGCCGCCCCCGGCGGGAAGATATCGACCAGGCCGCCGCGCGGCGCGTAATCGCCGGGTTCGCTCACCGTGCCGCTTCGCAGGTAAACGTTGCGATCGAGAAACCCGACCAGGTCATCGAGCGGCATGCGGCCGCCCCGGGTGAGTTCCAGGCGGCCGCCGGCCAGGGACCGCCGCGACGGGGTTCGCTGCAGCCCGGCGTTGATCGTGGTGATCACCAGGCGGTCGCCGGCGCCGGTTGCGCCGGGTTCGGCGAGTCGGCTCAACACCTCCATGCGCGCACTCACGATGGCCCCGTTGGGCGAGACCCGGTCATAGGGCAGGCAATCCCAGGCCGGGAACACAAGGCAGTCGATCTCGGGGTGGAAAAACTTCACCGCGTCGGCCAGCCGCGCAGCGCGCGCGTCGTCCCGCGCCACATGCAGCATGAGCTTGCCCGGCGATCCGTAGACTCCATCGCCGAGGATCATGGCGTCGCGTCCCTCGGGCGCCCCCGAGATCAGGAAACGGCCTTCAGTGGATAGTAATTTCTTGAGCAATTTCAGCTTATTCTATTTTTACTTTAATGTTTTTGATCATATCCAGGACATCCGTGTCATGGGCGGCGGGCGGCGCCTCGCCGCCGCTGAGCCAGCGGTAGATATCCGGGTCCGGCTGGTCGACCAGCGCCTCGTAGCGGTCGAGCTGTTCGGTGGTCAGGTCATGGATGAAGCGATCGGCGAATCGCCCGAGCATGAGATCGAGCTCGCGGGTGCCGCGGTGCCAGCTTCTGAAGCGCAGGCGTTTTCGGCGAATATGTTCTTCGGTCTCGGGCATGACTGATCCTTGGTATAAACTGTGACCATGAACCTGTCATACCAAGGAGCAATGATAAAGACCCATAGAGATCGTGTCCGCTTATTCCCGGGCAGGAAGGAAGCCGCGGGCGATGCAGCGCATCGTCAAGGCTTTCTGACGCACTCCGGGGGTGAGCGGACGCGACCGAGGCGGCGGCTTCCCGAGGCTCTCGGACGTCGTTCCGCCCGCCTTGCGATGCGCCGCATCGCGGCGGCGGACGCGCCTAGCCGAAAACCACGGGAAGCCGTCTCTATGGGTCTTTATCATTGTTCCTTGGTATCAGCCTTTTGGGGGCCTCGATGACGGCGCGGCCGGATATTCTGTTTCCGCTGTTTGCCGAGGTAACGGCCCTGAGCGGGGTCGGCCCGCGGATCGCCAAGCTGATCGCCCGGCTGGCCGGGCCGCGGGTGGTCGATCTGCTCTGGCATCTGCCCGGCGGCCTGATCGACCGCCGCTTCTCGCCCAAGGTGGCCGAGGCGCCGGACGGCCGCATCGCCACCATCACTGTGACCATCGACGCCCACTTCCCGCCCCCGGTCAAGCGCCGGCCCTACAAGGTGGCCTGCAGCGACGACTCCGGCAGCCTGCAGCTGGTGTTCTTCCACGGCCATGGGGATTACCTCGCCAAGACCCTGCCGATCGGCCAGACCCGCGTGGTCAGCGGCCGCATCGAGCGCTTCGGCAAGGAAATCCAGATGGTCCATCCCGACCACATGGTGACGGTCGCCGAGCGATCCACCCTGCCGACCCTCGAGCCGGTCTATCCCCTGACCGAGGGGCTGACCGCGAAACCTCTGGCCAAGGCCATCCGGGCCAGCCTGGAACGGGCGCCGGACCTCGACGAATGGATCGATCTGGCCTATCTCAAGCAGCAGCAATGGCAGGACTGGCGCGCCGCCTTGCGCGCCGCCCATGCGCCCGACGGCGAAGCGGCGCTCGATGCGAGCGGTCCCGACCGCGCCCGCCTGGCCTTCGACGAGCTGCTCGCCAACCAGCTCGCCATCGCCCTGGTCCGCGCCCATCAGAAGCGCAGCCCGGGGCGCCCGCTGACCGGCGACGGCGGCCTCAGGCGGCTGGTCGCCGCGGTCCTGCCCTATGAATTCACCGTTTCCCAGGGGCTCGCCATCGAGCAGATCGTCGCCGACATGGCGACCCCCCGGCGCATGCTGCGGCTGCTCCAGGGCGATGTCGGCAGCGGTAAGACCGTGGTCGCCCTGTTCGCCATGCTGGTCGCGGTCGAGGCCGGCGCCCAGGCGGCGATCATGGCGCCGACGGAGATCCTCGCGCGCCAGCATTACGATGTGCTCGCCCCCCTGGCCTCGGCCGCCGGCATCACCATCGAATGCCTCACCGGCCGCAACAAGGGACGCAAGCGCGAGGCCATCCTGGCGGGCTTCGCCGGCGGCCAGACCAAGATCGCCGTCGGCACCCACGCCCTGTTCTCCGATGACGTCGAATTTCACCATCTCGGCCTCGCGGTGATCGACGAGCAGCATCGCTTCGGGGTTCACCAGCGCCTCACCCTGGGCGCCAAGAACCAGTCCGCCCATATGCTGGTGATGACGGCGACGCCGATCCCCCGCACCCTGATGCTGACCGCCTACGGCGATATGGATGTCTCGAAGCTGACCGAAAAACCCTCGGGGCGCAAACCCATCGACACCCGCGCCCTGCCGCTGTCGCGCCTCAATGAGGTGGTCGAGGCGGCCCATCGCGCCATGAATGAAGGCGCAAAAGTCTATTGGGTCTGTCCCCTGGTCGAGGACTCCGAGAGCCTCGATCTGGCCGCCGCCAGCGAGCGTTACGAGGCGCTGAAGAGTCAGTTCGGCGACCGAGTCGGGCTGGTCCACGGACGCATGAAGGGCCCCGAAAAAGATGCGGTCATGGCGGCATTCTCGGAGGGCGCCATCGATCTTCTGGTGGCCACCACGGTGATCGAGGTCGGCGTCGACGTTCGCCGGGCCACGGTCATGGTGATCGAGCACGCCGAGCGCTTCGGCCTCGCCCAGCTCCACCAGCTGCGCGGGCGCATCGGGCGGAGCGACAGGGCGTCGACCTGCCTGCTGCTCTACGCCGCGCCGCTCGGCGAGACCGCGCGGGCGCGCATCGAGATCCTGCGCGATACCGACGACGGCTTCCGCATCGCCGAGGAGGACCTGCGCCTGCGCGGCGCCGGCGAGGTGCTGGGCACCCGGCAATCCGGCATGCCGGATTTCCGCCTCGCCGACCTGGCCGTCCACGGCGAGCTGCTGGCCGCCTCCCGCGACGACGCCCGCCTGATCCTGGCCCGCGACCCGAGGCTCGAGTCCAAGCGCGGCGCGGCGCTTAAGATCCTGCTCTACCTCTTCGAGCGCGACGCTGCGGTGAAGTACCTGCGCTCGGGGTAGTTCAGCTTCCGGTCAGCGAGGTCGGCTCCTCGGGCTCGCAGGGGATCAGGGGATGCGTCTTGAGCGCCTCGGGCCGGCTGTCGGGCGGGGTTACGACGCCGCCCGAGATCACCATCTTGACGCCCTCCTCGACGGTCATGGCGAGGAAGACGACGTCCCTGCGGGGCAGGAACAGCAGGAAGCCCGAGGTCGGGTTCGGCGTGGTCGGCAGGAAGATGTTGACCACCTCGTCCTCGATGATGTTCTGGACCTCGCCCTTGGTGGTGCCGGTGGCGAAGCCGATGACCCAGATACCCTTGCGCGGATATTCGATGAGCACGACCTCGCGGAAGGCCTTGGATTTTTCCGCGAACACCGTCTCGAAGACCTGCTTGAGGGCCGAGTAGATGGTCCGCACCACGGGCATGCGCGCCAGCAGGTTTTCGCCGGCGCGCATGAGCCAGCGGCCGACGAAGCCGGCGGCAAGGGCGCCGATGATCATCAGCACCACCACCATGACCAGCAGGCCGAGGCCGGGCAGGCCGAACGGCAGATAGGTCTCGGGATTGTAAATCGGCGGGATCAGCGGCGTGATCTGGCGGTCGATGAAGGCGATGAACTGCCAGGACACGTAGAGGGTGATGCTGATCGGCGCGGTGACGATGATGCCGGTCAGGAAATAATTCCGCAGCCGTGCCGCCAAACTGCGCTTATGGATTATCGGCGCGGGCGTTTCGCCGTCCTTGGGATTATCGTCATCGGGCATGTCGTTCATGGCTGCCCTCGAATAGCCCAGCCGGTGCGTTGCGTCAATCGGCGAAGAAATCGATCAAGGCGTCGGCGGTCTCCTCGGGTTTCTCCTCGGGCAGGTAATGGCCGCAGTCGAGGGCCTGGCCGCGCACCTCGGCGGCGCGCTCCCGCCAGGTCGCCGGCACGTCGTAGAGCCGATGCATGGCGGCGCGCCGGCCCCACAGGACGAGCAGCGGGCAGGTGATCCGGCGGCCGATGTCGGCCTCGTCATGGACCAGATCGATGGACGCCGCCGCGCGGTAGTCCTCGCAACTCGCGTGAATCATCGCCGGGTCTTGAAAGCAGCGCAGGTATTCGGCCCGGGCCTCGGGGCCGATCGCCCCGGCGGTGCGGCCCCAGCGCCCGAACAATTGCTCGAGGTAATAGGCCGGGTCGGCGCCGATCAGGGTTTCGGGGTCATCGTAAGGCTGGATCAGGAAGAACCAGTGGTAATAGGCGGTGGCGAACGCCTGATCGGTGGTCGCGAACAGCTTGTGAGTCGGCACGATGTCGAGCACCGCGAGGCGCGCCACCGCGTCGCCGTGATCGAGCGCCATGCGGTGGCCGACCCGCCCGCCCCGGTCATGGCCGGCGACGAAGAAACGATCGAAGCCGAGATGCTCCATGGCCTGGACCTGATCGAGCGCCATGGCGCGTTTCGAATAGCCGCCGTGATCCACGCCGCCGGGCGGCTTGGCGCTGTCGCCGTAGCCGCGCAGATCGCTGGCCACCACGGTGAAATGACGGGCCAGGCGTTGCCTGATCTTGCGCCACATGGTGAGATTCTGGGGATAGCCGTGGAGCAGCAGCAGGGGCGGCCCCCGCCCGCCCGTCACCAGATTGATTTCGGCGCCCTCGGTGACGACCCGCACAGACTTGAATGATTCCGCCATGGCAAACTCGATTGGGTATACTGCGACATTACAGTAACCATCCAACATTCCGGTCACAACGCTTATGCGCCACCCTCGCCTGCTCTCCATCGCCACGGCGACGCCGCCCCACCGCCTTGACCAGAAAGACGTCATGCGGCGTGCTGCCGAGGTGTTCGGCGGTGATTTCGCGACCCTCGAACGCCTGCTTCCGGTCTATGGCAACGCGGCCATCGACACCCGCTATTCCTGCGTCCCCATGGACTGGTTCATGACCGACCACGGCTTCGGCGAGCGCAACAGCCTGTATCTCGAGCACGCCGTCGATCTGATCGCCGAGGCCGCCGCCGGCTGTCTGGCGGAGGCCGGCCTCGCGCCGCCCGATATCGACATCATCGTCACGGTCTCGACCACCGGCATCGCCACCCCCAGCCTGGACGCCCTATTGATGGAACGCATGGGTTTCCGCCGCGATCTCCAGCGTCTGCCGATCTTCGGCCTGGGCTGCGCCGGAGGGGTGCTCGGCCTGGCCCGGGCGGCGGCCATGGCGCGCGGCCAGCCCGAGGCGCGGGTGTTGTTCCTGGTGGTAGAACTCTGCACCCTGACCTTCCGCCGGGGCGACCGATCAAAGAGCAATATCATCGCCACGGCGCTGTTCGGCGACGGCGCGGCGGCGGCGGTGGTGAGCTGCCGGGGCGGCGAGGACCGGCCCGCCATGGTCGCCTGGGGCGAACATACCTGGCCGGATTCCCTCGGCGTCATGGGCTGGGATGTGTCCGACGACGGCCTCGGCGTGCTGTTCTCCAGCGATATCCCGTCCCTGGTGCGCAGGGAAATGCGCGCCGTGGCAGAGGCCTATCTCGAACGCCACGGCCTGACCCTCGATCACATCGACAGCTTCATCTGCCATCCCGGCGGCGCCAAGGTGATCGACGCCCTCGAGGGCGCCTATGGCGTGCCCCAGGGCAGCCTCGTCCATACCCGCGGCGTACTGCGCGATTACGGCAATATGTCGGCTGCGACGGTGATGTTCGTGCTCGAGCGCGGCCTGGCCGACGGCAACGGCCCCCGGCGCCATCTGATGACGACCCTGGGGCCCGGCTTCAGCGCCGGTTTCCTGACCCTGGAGCAGCCTTGAGCGCTCTATTAGACGACTCCTTGAGCGCTCTTAATTGGAGGAATCCTTGAGCGCAGTCTATTGGCTGGTCGGCTTCATCGCCCTGCAACGGCTCGCGGAACTCGCCTATGCGCGGGCGAATACCGCCCGTCTCATGGCGCGCGGCGCGGTCGAGAGCGGCGCGCGGTCCTATCCTCTGTTTGTCCTGCTCCATGGCGGCTGGCTGGCGGCCATGCTGCTGCTGATCGACCCGGACGTCTCGCCCAGCCTGCCCCTGCTGGCCGGCTTCGCCGTCCTCCAGGGCGGTCGGCTGTGGATCATCGCCAGCCTCGGCCGGCGCTGGACGACGCGGATCATCGTGCCGTCCGGCGAGCCGCGGATCACGCGCGGTCCCTACCGCTTCGTGAAACACCCGAACTACGCCATCGTCATCGCCGAGATCGCCGTCGCGCCGCTGATCTTCAGGGCCTGGGGCGTGGCCCTGGTCTTCTCGGTCCTCAACCTGGCGCTGGTCGCGCACCGCATCACCCAGGAAAACGCCGCCCTCGATGCGGGCGAACGGGTCTGATCCGTCAGACGTAGCCGTCGGCGGGCCTTGAGAATATCCGGCGCAGCAGGGGTTCGAAATCTGCCAGCCTCATGGTTTGATAAGCGGGATCGAAGGAAACCTGGTCCCAGCGTTCGCAGAAATCCGCCGTCTTTTCGAACATCGCATGGCCGCGGAACCGTTCGCGGGCGTCGCGGTCGCGGTCGTAATGATGGAAGTAGTAATAGCCCTGGAAGATCCCGTGATGCTGCACCAGCCAGTGATTTTCCCGGGATATATAGGGGCGCAGCACCGCCGCCGCGAAGGCTGAATGGTTGGCCGGGGCGTGCAGGTCGCCGATGTCGTGCAACAGGGCGACGACCACCATCTCCTCGTCGGCGCCGGCCTTATGGGCGCGGGTGGCGGTCTGTAGGGAATGGGCATAGCGGTCGATCTTGTTGCCGTCGTTATGGCCGATCAGGCCCTTGAGCAGCGCAACCACATTATCGGCCACCGGCACCGGGTTGGCGGCCAAATTGGCGGCGAGCAAGGCGTAATCCTCGCGCGTGCCGTCGGCCATGTGAATGAAGCCGACGGTCTTGGCGGGCATGGTCGTCATGGGACAATCCTCTCGATGCATCCGACCGATACGATAGGGCCGGCGGCGGGCCGGATCAACCCACCGAGAGCGCGAGGATGCGGCTGATCTGGCAGAGCGGACGGCCGCTCTCGGAGGCCCAGCCGTTAAAGGCGTCGCCGGTCGCCGCCCTGGCCTCCCTGGTGGTCGGCTTCTTGGCGATCACCCCGGCCTCGACCAGGGCGCGCACCACGTCGCCGGTCAGCAGGAAGCTGTCCTTGCCCGCCATGCGCAGGAAATAGGGCCCCGAATTGCCGCCCATCTGCCTAAATCGTTTCGCCAACTCGGCCCACAAGCCCATGATGTCGTCTCCCGGCCAGGCCGCGAGATAGGCGCCGAAACCGCCGAATTCGTCGATCACCTTGACCATGGCGGCGGCGTTCTCGCGGGTCGCCTTGATCTTGCCCCAGTGGCGGATGATGCGCTTCTCGCCCATCAGGGCCTCGAGCTCCTCGTCGTTCATGGACCACACCCGGCGCGGCTCGAACCCGTGAAAGACCTCCTCGAAGGCCGGCCAGCGGGCATCGACCATGGCATGCCTGAGTCCGGCGCGAAAGATGCGCAGGCTCATGAGCGACAGATAACGGTCGTCGGAGACGGCCCGCAATTCGTCGTCGCCGGCGGGCGGTATCATCAGCGCTTCGAGGGATTGGGGCCCGCCGCAACGTGTTTCGGCGCGGGCGAGAATGGCGGCGAAGCTTTTCATGACGCGGGAACAGTATCGCCGGGACGGGCGCCGGGCAAGCCGGAGAAACTTTATTCCAGGCGGTCGATCTTGGCCGCCATGATGAAGTCGTTTTCGTGCAGGCCCTTGATCTTGTGGGTATAGAGAACGACGTTGCAGTAGCCCCAGCCGAAACTGATATCCGGGTGATGGCCCTGTTCCTCGGCCAGCGCCCCCAGCCGGTTGACGAATTCCAGGGCTTCGACGAAGTCGCCGAAGGCGAAGCGGCGCTCGATTCGGGTCGCCGCGCCGTCGAGCGCCCAACCCGGCGTCTCGCCGAGATAGCGTTTTGCTTCATCTTCGCCGAGCGGCGGCACACCGCCCTTGCATGGCACGCAGACCTTGGCTGTCAGGCCGGACATGATTGACTCTCCCTACTCCATCTCACCCGCTAACTTAGGGCGTGGTTGGATCAGATCAAACTGTCGTCGAACGCATCACGGATTTTGCGGAACCGAATTTGTTCGCGGGTTAAAGTGGCGATCGCCAAAAATACCGCGAGCGTCCGCGCTGTATTTTCGTTGTCTTCACCCTATTCGAGTTGTCGACAGCCACAACACAACAGGGGGTAAAATTTTCTCGACTCGGCATTTTTTGCCGACATGGCAGAAAATTTTCCGCCTTGGCGCCGTCATGCCATTGAAACTCATCGCTATAGTGAGACACTGTTGGTGTCGTAATTTTTGCGTCCAATCCACCAAGACATCTAACTCTGGAGTCGGAAGTTGCAAAT
>Ga0066376_10003579_pt1 | contig 13806 bp, 11 predicted proteins | sample Knorr_S15_td_Bot_FD_77009 | JGI IMG/M metagenome (GOLD analysis project Ga0066376, IMG submission 77009) | Marine microbial communities from Southern Atlantic Ocean transect - Knorr_S15_td_Bottom_ad_5009_LV_A | ecosystem: Environmental > Aquatic > Marine > Oceanic | place: Southern Atlantic... | reverse complement strand
GTCCCGCTAATCGGAGGCGGAGTACACCCTGGAGTACCCGGCCCGCTGCCCGCACTGTGCGGCGGAATTGGAGGTGCTACGGGCGGCGCGGCTGATGCGTACGAGGGTCAACTTTACTTCGACGTTGCCCCGCCGGGGCCACGTGATCTCCTGTCCTGAGTGCACGACGATCATTGCCGCCGAACTGGTGGGATTCGCCTAGCAGCCCGTGGTAGAAGTCGCGCGTCGCACCGAGAGCGGCGCTGGACCGGTCGAGCAAGGCGAGAAGAGGGAACATACCGGCAGTATGTGACCGATGAACAACGCGGATCGACCGGAGTCAGCGTCGGTCGAATGCAGCGGGACTTCTACCACGGGCTGCTCGTCGCGCGGTGGTCTCCGCTCACATCTACTGATGGGCGCCGGGACCGCGGTAGGCCTTTTCGCCCGCCTCTATTCGGACGTCGAGCCGGTTATCCGGAGGCGGCAACGGGCAGGTCGTGTGCGGGTTGAAAGCGCAGGGCGGGTTGTAGGCCCGGTTGAAGTCGACGGTCGTCCAGCCCTCGGCATCCGGCGCGTCCGCGTACAGAAACCGGGCCGCCGAATAGGTGTCCTCTCCGCTTGTCCCGTCCCGCATGATGAACCACAGCCGTCGTCCTGAATTGACCGGTAGCATCCGCATTTCCTGTCCCGCCACCGTCAACGTCACGTAGCCCGTGCTCGTATAGGTCTCGATGTCGCCCAGGATGTTCAGCGTCTTGACGGTCACCGGTTTGGCGTGCGGTGTGAACTTGCCACGCACCCGGTAGGCCTCGTCCACGGGAAACCAGTCGAGGCGCGTGAAATTCTTGCGAATCTCGGCGTCGGTATCACGTACCCGAATCGCCAACCGCTCCCCGCTGCGATGGACCCACAGCGAGACTGGTCCCAGGGTGACGATCGCGCGGGTCTCGGCCGGATAGAGCCGGGCGGTCTCCACTGCCTCGCCGTCGACCGTCAGGCGGCCGTTGGCCGGAGCCCGCACGGTCACGCGTCCGTCACGCAGTGCGAACACTCCCGCCTCGGCCGGGATGTGAGGCACGACGAAGTCATTGCGCTGGCTCGAGCCGAAGCTGGTGTCCCCCTCGCGGAGAAAGAACAACGCCGAGACTGTGAGCCAACTATCGTCGGCCTTCAGATTCGCTTCGCGCTCGGTTCGCCACGCTTCGATTTCCGCTTCGTAGTCGTTCGCCGCGCCGACCAGCGCCGTCACTCCGATGCTGGCCATCAGGACCGAGACCGCGAGCCGACGAATCTTCATTGACATGCCGGTATCGAACCACAGTCAATGGCAGCGGTCAACGGTGCCCACCCCGCTGGCGGTATGCCACAATCACGGTACCGAGTCAGTGTCCAGTTCGCAGCGCGTCGGACCGATTACCGGGGCCACCGCTCGGGGGCTCACGAATGACCACGGAAAGCACCAGCGGATGACCCAGCGCCCCCTTTTCCAGCATCCGCCCTGGATGGTGGGTGTCATGCTGATTCTCGGCGTGGTGTCGCTCATCGTTGGCCTGACGATTGACCCCTTCTGGCTCGTCATGGGGAGCCCGGCCATCCTGACGCTCTTCGTGTATGTCGGCGTGCGAGTCGCGTTGTCGTGGCGCCTGCGGCGACTGCCGACGGCAGATGCCGGCGTGGACCCTGGCCAAGACCCTGGCCCAGACCCCGGTTCTGACCCTGGCTCTGCCCCCGGCTCTGACGAGGATGACCGCCACCCGGCGGACGACCAGGAGCCCTCCGCGCGGCCGTACGCATGACCGACAGTCCCAAGGCGGCCCGTCGCGACCCCTCGTGCGTCGGCGCCCGACCGGCGGCTGTCGCCGGGACCTGGTATCCCGGGACCGAGGCGGCGCTGCGCGAGGCCGTCGTGTCGTGTCTCGCGACGACTACACCGCCACCGGGCGGTGACATCGTGGGGCTTCTCGCCCCTCACGCCGGGCTCATGTATTCGGGATCCGTTGCCGCCTGCGCGTATCAGGCCGCGGCGCGTGGCGCCTACGACGTGGTGGTGCTGGTGGGACCGTCCCATCACGTCGGATTCGACGGCGTCGCCATCGCCGACAACACGGCGTTCGACACCCCGTTGGGGCCCGCGCCAATCGCGACCGACATCGCGGCCCGGTTGCTGGATGCCCCGTGCATCAGGCGGCACCCGACTGCGCACGAGCGAGAACATTCGCTCGAAATGCAGTTGCCGTTCCTACGTCATCTGCTGCCGCGCACGCCAATCGTGCCGCTGCTCATCGGGTTTCAGGAGCGGGACACCATCCTCGCGCTCGCAGACACGCTTGCGGAGGTGCTGGCCGAGAGGACGCCCCTGCTGGTGGCCAGTACCGACCTCTCACATTTCTTCGAGGCGCGCCGCGCGGCCGAGCTCGACCAGGTCGTCATCGACTATGTCACCGGCTACGACCCGGACGGGTTGCTGGCCGAGTACGAGCGATATCCACCGCACGAGCGGGGACGATACGTCGCCTGTGGTGGCGGGGCTGTCGTAGCCGTCATGAAAGCGGCGGCGGCGCTCGGTGCGCGCGAGGCCCGAGTGCTTCGCCACGCCAACTCCGGCGACGCGTCCGGGGACACGAGCGCGGTGGTCGGGTATCTCGCTGCGGCACTCCTGAAGGGGTAAGGACCCGCTCAGGAATAACTTGACCATTCTGACCACCGATGCGTCCCGTCCGGCTACGTTGTTCGTCGCTTACATACTCCCGGCATGTGCACTCCTCACGCCTTGCCGGACGGGCGCCTCGACGTCCAGAATGGTCAACCTATTCCTGAGCGGGTCCTAAGCCTGACGAATGCTGGAGCAACACGAACAACAGGCACTGTTGACGTTGGCTCGGGTCGCGATACTCGCGCGGCTGGAAGATCGACCTCTGGCGACCGCCGATACTCCTCCCGCGCGTGGGGGGCTCGCGTGGCGCACCGGCGCGTTCGTCACGCTGACCCGTCAGGGTCGGCTGCGGGGGTGCATCGGGTCCGCGGCCCGTGACGAGCCACTGGTCGATGTCGTCGCTCGCTGCGCCGCCGACGCAGCGACCCGCGACCCGAGATTCACGGCGTTACCGCTGGCTGAGTTGGCCGAGGTCGAGTTGGAGATTTCGGTGATCGGTCCGTTCGAGCGTGTTGACGACGTGGCGCGAATTGCGGTGGGGCGCCACGGACTCGTCGTCGAGCAGGGCGCGCACCGGGGGTTGCTCCTGCCGCAGGTGGCCACCGAGCGCGGCTGGGACCGAAACACGTTTCTCAGCCAGACTTGCGTCAAGGCAGGTCTCGCCGAACACGCCTGGCAACAGGGTGCCGTGGTCTCTATCTTCGAGGCATACGTCTTCGGCGAGTGACTACCCGAAGCACCATGGTCGACCCCAGGGCCTGCAGTGTTCGTGGCGTGGGCTCGGCGGCATGACGAGACCAGTAGGGCCCGATCTGAGGAGAACGAGGCATTTCATCGTGGTTCGTTGGCGGAGCCGGATGCTGCCGGCGGGGAGGTGGCAAGGGCGGATGGAGGACGCGATCGCCTCAGCTGCTCACATTCCCCAAGGCGGCCATGACCTGATTGAGAATGCCAGTGGCCCGGGGATGCGACACCTCGAACTGCAGGATGGACAGGCGGAGGTTCTCCACGAGCGAGTGGTGGTGGGCGTGGTCCTCGGGCGTTTCCAGCCGCGTCTCGATCCCGGCGATGAGAGTATCCAGGCGCTCGCGTACATGCGCCTCCTCAGACTCCAACCGATCGAGTTCCGAGCGGAGTTCGGTCAGTGACCGCCGTAGCTGTTCGTCGGACATGCACCGATTCTAGTGCAGTGTCGGCGACGCGTGGACGACGGTACGGTCCCCGCATTCTGGCACGCCGGCGGTTGGTGCCCCTTCGGGAACCGAGACCGATAGCTATCTGGAGGCCGAGCAGATCGAACAGGCCGTCGTTGACGTCGCCGCGACGCCCAAGTGGTCAGCCTATTCCTGCGCGGGTCCCAGGGATATCTCGCCCGTCATCAGCTCACGCAGCATCTTGAGATTTTCGAGGTCCATCGGGTCCGCCTCGACGCTCGTTGGTGTGCCCGAACGCTCTTTCGGCGTTTCGAGGATCATCGGCAACGCCTGGAGTTTTGAATCCGTGAGTAGACGCCGAAATGCGCCGAGCCCGACATGACCGCTGCCGATATGCGCGTGTCGATCGACTCGGCTGCCGAGCGGTGTCTTCGAGTCGTTCAGATGGATTGCCTGTATCCGGTCGAGTCCCACGTGGTGCTCGAGCTGCGCCATGGTGTCGGCGTAGCTCTTGTCCGAGCCCAGGTCGTATCCAGCCGCGAGCAGATGACAGGTGTCGAGGCACACCCCGATCGACGGAGTGCCGCGTGCCTCGGCGTCGTCGATGATGGTGCCCAGCTGTTGGAACGTGTGGCCGAGGTTGGTGCCCTGACCGGCGGTGTGCTCGAGGAGCAGTCTGGTGTGATGGTCTGTTCGCTCGTTCAGCACCGCCACAATTCCGTCAGCGATCCGAGCCAGGCCTGCCTCCTCCGACGTCGTCGTGTAGGAGCCCGGGTGCAATACCACCCCGAGCAGCCCCAACAGTTCGGCTCGGTCCAGCTCTTCGCCGAGCGCGGCCCGAGACCGGGTGTGCAACGCGTCGTCCGGGCTCCCAAGGTTGATCAGATAGCTGGCGTGCGCGATCACCGGCTGCACGTCCAGTGTGACGCAGGCCTGGCGGAACGCGGCGACTTCCGCGCCCGGGAGGGGCCGCGCGCGCCACTGCCCGGACGACTTGGTGAACACCTGCAACGTGTCGCAGCCGGCGGCGTGTGCGCGCTCGACCGCGCGGGGCAGGCCGCCGGCGATCGACATGTGGGCTCCCAGTCTGGGCATGCTCCGATCCTGGAACAAACCGACCGATGCGGCAAATTGGCGTGGTTGATGTCCGGGTCGTCAGGACACCAGAACGGCCGTGGGCTGGCTTGCGTCAGTGTAGAACGGTGGGGGACAATCAAGATTTTCCACGGCTGCACGACTCCCCTCTGTTGTCCGGGCGGCATGAACACGGAATGCGTACATGAGCACTGAGAACAGCTTTGGCACTCGCGCGTCCTTGTCGGTCGGCGACACGACCGTCGCGTTTCACAGTCTGGAAACCCTCGAGCGAGGCGGATTCCCTGCGGTGGCCCGGCTGCCGTACTCGCTGAAGATCCTGCTGGAGAATCTGCTCCGCCGGGAAGATGGCCGGAGCGTGACGGCCGACGACATCCAGGCGCTGGCGGCCTGGGACCCAACGGCCGGCGACACGAAGGAAATCGCCTTCATGCCGGCGCGGGTGCTGCTCCAGGATTTCACCGGGGTGCCGGCCCTGGTGGATTTGGCCGCAATGCGTGACGGCGTCGTTCGGCTCGGCGGGAATCCCGATCAGATCAACCCGCTGCAGCCGGCCGAACTGGTCATCGACCACTCGGTGCAGGTCGACCACTTTCGCGAGACCAATGCGTTCGATCTGAACGCGCAGCTTGAGTTCTCGCGAAACAAAGAGCGCTACGCGTTCCTGAAGTGGGGACAACAGGCGTTCGACAATTTCCGGGTCGTGCCACCGGACACCGGCATCGTCCATCAGGTCAACCTCGAGTATCTCGCCCGGGTCGTCTGCCTCGACGGGACCGGCGACGACGCGTTGGCCTATCCAGACACCCTCGTTGGCACCGATTCCCACACGACGATGGTGAACGGGCTGGGAGTCGTCGGATGGGGTGTGGGCGGCATCGAGGCGGAGGCCGCCATGCTCGGTCAGCCGATCTCGATGCTCATCCCGGAGGTGGTCGGGTTCAAGTTGAGCGGTCGACTCCCGGAGGGGACCACCGCGACCGACCTGGTGCTGACGATCACGGAGCGGCTCCGTCAGCACGGCGTCGTCGGCAAGTTCGTGGAGTTCTTCGGGCCGGGGCTGGCATCGCTCTCACTGGCTGACCGCGCGACGCTTGGCAACATGTCGCCCGAGTATGGCTCCACGGTCGCCATCTGTCCGATTGACCAGCTGACGCTTGATTACCTGACGCTGACCGGCCGGGACGCCCGGCAGGTGGCGCTCGTCGAGGCGTATGCCAAGGCCCAAGGCCTGTTCGGCACCGGTCCTCAGGAGCCGGTCTACGCCACGGTGGTGGAATTTGACCTGGCGTCCGTCGAGCCGAGTATCGCCGGCCCCAAGCGCCCGCAGGATCGGGTCCCGCTGGGCGAGGCCAAGACCGCTTTTGCCGACGCGCTGGACGGCCTGCTGTCCGGGCGTCCGCGGCCGGTCGGTTCCGCGAACGGAAACGGGGCCGGTCTCGACCATGGCGCCGTCGTCATCGCGGCCATCACGAGCTGTACGAACACGTCGAATCCTAGCGTGATGATCGCGGCGGGCCTGCTGGCTCAGAAGGCGGTGGCGCGCGGTCTGGCGCCGAAGCCGTGGGTGAAGACGACGTTGGCGCCCGGGTCGCTGGTCGTCACGGAGTATCTCGAGGCGGCCGGGTTGATGGCGCCGCTCGCCGAACTCGGATTCAGGCTGGTCGGCTACGGGTGCACGACCTGCATCGGCAACAGCGGACCCTTGCCGGACGACGTCTCGGCCGAGGTGAAGTCGCGCGACCTGGTTGTGACCTCGGTGCTCAGTGGCAACCGGAACTTCGAGGGGCGCGTGCAGCCGCAGGTGCGGGCCAACTATCTGGCGTCGCCGCCGCTGGTGGTGGCCTATGCGCTGGCCGGTTCGATGACGGCCGACCTGACGACGGAGCCGCTTGGCCAGGACCGCGACGGCGCGGATGTCTACTTGCGGGACGTGTGGCCGTCGGGCGAGGAGGTGCAGACGGTCATGGCGGCGGCTGTGCGGACCGAACAGTTCACGTCGAAATACGCAGGGGTGTTCGATGGTGATGAACGGTGGCGCGGGCTGTCGGCCCCGGGCGGACAGCGGTTCGAGTGGGACGAGGCGTCGACCTACGTGCGAAACCCGCCGTTCTTCGAGAACCTGACGCCGGAACCAGAGGCGCCGACGAATGTGCTCGGTGCCCGCGTGCTGGCGAGGCTCGGCGACAGCGTGACGACCGACCACATTTCACCGGCCGGCACGATTCCCGAGGATGGCCCGGCCGGCACGTATCTGGTGTCGTGCGGGGTCGATCCCAAGGACTTCAATTCGTTCGGCAGCCGCCGCGGCAATCATGAAGTGATGATGCGTGGCACGTTCGCGAACATCCGGCTTCGCAATCAGCTCGCGCCGGGCACCGAGGGTGGCTGGACCCGGTATCAGCCGGATGACGAGCAGATGAGCATCTACGACGCTGCGATGCGCTACAAGGCGGCCGATGTTCCCTTGGTCATTCTTGCCGGCACGGAGTACGGGTCCGGGTCCTCTCGGGACTGGGCCGCCAAGGGCACCATGCTGCTTGGTGTCCGTGCGGTCATCGCGGCGAGCTTCGAGCGGATTCATCGCAGCAATCTGGTCTTCATGGGTGTCCTGCCGCTGGAGTTCACCGACGGAGCCAGCGCCGAGTCGCTCCAGTTGACCGGTCGTGAGACGTTCGACATCACCGGCGTGTCGGATGGTCTGGAGCCGCGCGGGAGCGCCGTGGTGCGGGCCGTGGCGCAGGACGGCGCGGTGACGGAGTTCACCGCGAGAGTGCGCATCGACACGCCGGACGAGATTGTCTACTACCGGCACGGTGGCATCCTTCAATACGTGCTGAGACAGCTCGTACGGGACGCGGGTCGATGATGTCGCACGACGCCTGGACCGCTTCGCCCGCCACGTTCATGGCCATCTTGACCACAGTGACCATCATGACGACGACAGTGACTGCCACCGCCCAGGATGCCGCATCGGATCAGCCAGATCAGATCGAGTGGGACCTCAGCGAGATCTACCCGACGTTGGAAGTCTGGGACACCGCGAGGGAACAGCTTGCGACGCGGGTCGAGGCGCTCGGCGCCTACCGCGGGAGGCTGGGCGAGAGCGCCTCGACGCTGCGCGAGGCGTTCGACGCCATCAGCGGGACGGAGAAGGAGCTCTCGCGGCTCTATGTCTTTGCGTTCCTGAAGGCTGATGAGGATCGCCGCGTTTCCGAGGATCAGGAACGTCGGGGGCTCGCCGCGGCGCTGTTGTCTGAATTCGCGGAGGCAGTGGCCTTCCTGTCTCCCGAGCTGCTGAGCGTCGGGTCAGAGACCATCCAGAGGTATCTGGCGGAGGAGCCGGGCCTGGCCAAACACGCCTTCAACATCCGGAATATCTTGCGACAAGAGCCGCATACGTTGTCGGACGAATCGGAGCAGGTGATCGCGGCCACCGGTCCGGTGGTGCAGGGCGCCGAGCGGATCTACGCGATGCTGACCAGCTCAGACCTGCCGTTTCCGACGGTCACGTTGTCGACCGGTGAAGAGATCACACTGGACCAGGCCGCCTACTCGTTGCACCGGGCGTCCGACAACCGCGAGGACCGGAAACTGGTGTTCGACGCGTTTTGGGGTGCCTGGAAGGGTTACGAGACGTCGATCGGGCAGATGCTCGACACCCAGGTCAAGGCGCACGTGTTCCAGGCGAAAGTGCGAAAATACGACAACGCCCTCGACGCGGCCCTGTCTGGTCCCAACATCCCGACCGCGGTGTATCACACCCTGGTCGAGGCGGCCCATCGCCACCTGCCCTCGCTCCATCGCTACTTCAAGATTCGACAACGGATGCTCGGGCTGACGGACCTGCACTACTACGACATTTATCCGCCTCTGGTCGCCTCCGATCGGACCTTTGACATCGATGAGTCCAAGGCGCTGACTCTCGCCTCGGCCGCGCCGCTGGGTCCGCACTATCTGGACCTGCTCAGCGAGGGGTTCGCCGGTAACTGGATGCATGTCTATCCGCAGACCGGCAAGGCCCCCGGGGCCTACATGTATGGCAGCGTGTACGACCTCCATCCCTTCCTGCTGTTGAACCACAACGGCCAGTTCAACGATGTGTCGACCTTCACCCACGAGTGGGGACACGCCATTCACACGATGTTGTCCACCGAGCACAACCCGTACGAGACGTCGAGTTACGCGACGTTCACGGCCGAGATCGCCTCGACCACCAACGAGGTGCTGCTGCAGGAGTACATGCTGGGTCAGGACATCACGGACAACGAGCGTCTGTTCTATCTCGGCACGGCCCTCGAGGCTGCGCGCGGAACCTTCTTCCGACAGGTGATGTTCGCCGAGTTCGAGTTGAAGATTCACGAGATGGTCGAAGCCGGCGAGGCGTTGTCCGGGCAGAAGATGAGCGAGGTGTATGAGGGGCTGCTCCGTCAGTACCACGGCGCGGACCAGAACGTGCTCACCATCGACCCGGCCTATGCGGTCGAGTGGTCGTTCATTCCGCACTTCTATCGCAACTTCTATGTGTTCCAGTACGCCACCTCGATCGCCGGTGGCACGATGTTCGCCGAACGGTTTCTCAACGGAGACCAACAGGCGCGCGACGACTACCTCGCGGTGCTGTCCGCCGGCGGCTCACGCCATGCGTACGAGCTACTCCAGGAATATGGGATCGACCTCGCCACCGACGCGCCCTACGATGCGCTTATCGCCCGAATGAACCGGGTCATGGACCAGATCGAGGCCATTCTGGACGCGCAGGACAAGTAGGCAACCGTGCGGGGCCTGCGGGGCAATTGACACGCTGTTGACCCCGCCGTAGAGTGGGGCCTTCGGGGGCAGTTCGCCTCTTCTAAACAAGGACCTGGGTCATGAGAATCTTCACCTCTCTGTTGGCGGCGACGTTGGTGCTCTCGGGAGGGAACGCGCGTGCGGGGCAGGAGGAAGGGGCTCCGACGTTCGCCAAAGATGTCGCGCCGATCCTGTATGACAACTGCGTGACGTGCCATCGGCCGAACAATATCGCCCCGATGTCGCTCTTCGACTACACCGACGCTCGTCCCTGGGCGCGTTCCATCAAGGACATGGTCGTGGCGCGGGAGATGCCCCCGTGGCCGGCTGATCCGAAGAACAGCCGTGAGTTCCGGAACGAGCGCTATCTGGCACAGGCCGATATCGACACGATCGCGGCGTGGGTCGACGCCGGGGCCCCGAAGGGGAACGACGCCGACATGCCGGTGAAGCCTGACTTCCCCGAGGGTTGGACCTACGAGGGAGGCGAACCGGACTACGTCTTTGACCTGCCGGTCGAGTACACCATTGCGGCCGAGGGCGAAGAGGACTACATCGACTTCTATTCCGCGATGCCGTGGGACGAGGACCGGTTTGCCGAGGTGCTCGAGCTGCGTCCCAGTGACTACCGCGTCGTGCATCACTCTGGGGCCTACACCGTCGATCTGCCCTGGGGCACGCAGGTCATCGACGGGGTGCTGCACGACCTCGAGGGAAACTCGCTCCTGCGCGCGCCCCTGCCGACGCGGCCGGCCCCTGAAGACAACGCCGAGAACGACGAAGCCGACGAGGGTGAGGACACGGGTCGGGTGGCGCAGCGCGTTTTCAACGAAGTGAACCTGCCTGGCTCGAGCAAGTTGCTGTCCTATGTTCCGGGTCGAGGTGTCGAACGGCACCGCCCGGGTACCGGCAAGCGATTGGCGGCCGACAAGTGGGTCCGTTGGACGATGCACTACAACCCGATCGGGGTAGAGGCCACCGAACGCAGCAAGCTGGGCATCTGGTTCAATACGGAACCGGTCACCCACGAGGTGCTGACCCGCCAGGCTGGCAACGCGTTTCCGACCGATCCGTTTGGCAACGACATCTACATCGTGCAGGGCGAAGAAGTGAAGCCGACAACGGATCCTGAGACCGGGCGCGTCCGCCGCGGCCGGATTCCGAACATCCCGCCCTATGAGGATGATTGGAAGATCACCGGGATCACGCCGATCACCGAGCCGATTACGCTGTATGGTCTGTCGCCGCACATGCACTTGCGAGGCAAGAGCCTACGGTGGGTGGTGACCTACCCGGACGGTCGCGAGGAGACGATTCTCGACGTACCGAAGTTCGATTTCAACTGGCAGATCCACTACGAGCTGGCCGAGCCGCTCCACCTGCCGGCCGGTAGCAAGATCAGCGGCATCGGCGTCTACGACAACTCGCTCGGCAATCGGTGGAATCCCGGACCACACCTGGAGGTCTACTGGGGACAGCAGAGCTGGGACGAGATGTATCAGGCGTTCACGGTGTATACGGTCGACAGCCAGGATCTGACCAAGCAGCCGGCCACGAACGACGAATAGTGGCAGCCACCCGCCCCTTGGTAGCCGTCATACCCCGGGTCATCTAGTGTCCTGTAACCGTGATTCGCTGCACAAGTCGGTAGTGCGGCGCGCGCCTGAAAAGGCGTGACAAGGGAGCAAATTGGGTATTTGTGACCGCGGAACAACGCATTCAGGCGTGATGCCCCGCTGGCGACGTATGTGGCGAACCATGGTTACAGGGCACTCGCCCGCCTGGAGGACCGTGTGATACCTGGTCGGATGTGGCGTGTTGCGACTTGGGTCTTGCTGGGAGCCCTCCTCGCGCCGGGCACGGCGTTGACGCAGCCGGCCCCACAGCGCCCGGAAGGCCAGATCCCAGACCGCGGTCGGCCAACCGAGAGCGGAGACGAGATCCCCCTCTTCGACTACGACGCCTATTTCCCAGGCACCTGGGAGTTCGAGTGGCGTGTCCCGGAGAGTCCGTTGGGTTCCGGCGGCATGATCGAGGGCACGGAGGTCTTCGAGCCCGGTCAAGACGGGCGCTATTACACGAGCCGCATCGTGGCCCGCGGTCCGGACGGTGAATTTACCGCCGACTCGCGCATCATCTACCTGGCGGAGCAGAAGGCGTTCAGCCGCTACGAAGTCGACAGCCGCGGCTTCGAGCTGTTCAAGGCCGGCCGCGTCGGCGGCGACCTCGGCGGCTTCTACACCGTGCACTACGAGACCCCGCCGTTCGACGTGAACGGCCAGCAGGTGCAGCTCCGGATGACGACACGGCTGGTGTCACCGGTGAACTACCGCGTTGAGTCCCGCATCTCGATCGACGGGGGACCCTTCACCAACTACGGCAACGCCTGGTGGACCAAGAATGTCCCCGGTGTGACCACGCCGAGGTAAGGACCCGATCAGGAATAAGTTGATCATTCTGGACGTCGAGGCGCCCGTCCGGCAAGGCGTGAGGAGTGCACATACCGGGAGTATGTAAGCGATGAACAACGTAGCCGGACGGGATGCATCGGTGATCAGAATGGTCAAGTTATTCCTGAGCGGGTCCTAAGGCCACCATGCTGAAGATGTCGACTACGGTGCGGGCGCTCATGCCCGTTCTCGTCAGCCTGGTGCCGGCGGGCGGCATTCCTGCCCTCACGGCGCAGACGATGCCGGTCGTCATGGCGGTCGGATGCGTCGAGATGGACGGTCGTGACGGCGTCCTTCTGACCCGCGCCACCGAGCCGACGGCGATGGCCGAGCGGGTGCCGGACCAGCCGCCATCCGACGCGCCCTTGGGCGCCGAGACCCTCGCACTGGTCGGCACGCTCGACGAGTTCGGTGTCGCGAATCACGAGGGCCACAAGGTGTGGGTCAAGGGGCTGCTCAATCCAGCCGCGCCACATCGTCTACTGAATCTCATCTCGATCACGCATCTGTCGCCGTCCTGCGACTAGCAGCCAGGGGGACCTATGGAATGTGAGTTGGCATCACACGCTCGTCCAGTGCGGCGCGTCGTGGGTGGCGCGCTCGTGTTGCTGCTCAGCGGATGCGTCGACCAAGGTGTCGTCCCGGCGACGCTCGATGTGTCCACGGTGCCGACACCGGCCCACCTTGTGAGCGGTGGCGACGCCCTGGTTCGGGTCCTCGTGCCAGAGGGTGTGGACCCAAACGACGCGGAAGTGCGACTCGCCGGCCGCGACGTCACCCACATGTTTCAGGAGCTGCCGCCTGACCGGTTGCAGAGACCGCAGCGGGTGCTGCTCGGGCTGGTGACCGGGCTTGAGGAGGGCGGGAACGACCTGCACGTGCGGCTCGGTTCGGCCGAGGCCGCGCTGACCCTGACCAACTACCCCATCCACGGACCGATTTTCTCCGGCGAGCATCTCGACCCCTATTTCTGTCTCGGCGACCTGGCTCCCGGTGCCTCCGGCGAGGCCCGGCGGTTCGCGATCGGCAATGGGGATGTCCTGGAGGGCACGTCGCAACTGGAGCACTGCGCGCTCGAGACGCGCATCGACGTCGTCTACCGTACGACCGGCGACGAGCCGCGCTTTGCGCCGTGGCCCGCCGGCGGGGTCACGCCGACCGATATGGCCGATACGACGACCACCGAGGGGCAGACCGTGCCCTATGTCGTACGGCTCGAGACCGGCACAATCAACCGCGCCATCTATCAGATCGCCGTGTTGGTCGACCCCGACGCGCCCGCCCCAACCCCGTGGACGCCGCCGTCGGGGTGGAACGGTCGACTGGTCTACACCTACGGCGGCGGATGCGAGGCCGGCTTCTTCCAGGGCACCAGTACCGGGGGCGTGTTGCGCGACAACATGCTCTCGCTGGGCTACGGGGTGGCGTCGTCGACGTTGAACGTCAACGCCCAGGGCGGATGCAACGACGTGCTTTCGGCCGAGACCACCATGATTGTAAAAGAGCGGTTCGCCGAGTTGTACGGGCCGCCGTTGCACACGATCGGCTGGGGTGGATCTGGTGGCGCCATGCAGCAGTTGCTCATTGCCGGCGCCTATCCGGGAATCCTCGACGGTATTCTGCCGACGCTGACGTTTCCCGACGCGATCTCGTATTTCATCGATACGGCTGAGTGTCGGTT
>Ga0066376_10003577_pt1 | contig 13808 bp, 13 predicted proteins | sample Knorr_S15_td_Bot_FD_77009 | JGI IMG/M metagenome (GOLD analysis project Ga0066376, IMG submission 77009) | Marine microbial communities from Southern Atlantic Ocean transect - Knorr_S15_td_Bottom_ad_5009_LV_A | ecosystem: Environmental > Aquatic > Marine > Oceanic | place: Southern Atlantic... | reverse complement strand
CAAAAAAAAATATAAGAAAAGTGAAAATATTTTTAAAAAAATAAAATTTAAGGAAAATGAAGATATTTTAAAATCTATATCAAATTTAAAAAATTTCAGACCAAAAATAGTTTGTGGATTTTCCGCTGAAACAAATAATTTAATTTTAAATTCAAGAAAAAAGCTTTTAGAAAAAAATTGTGATTTAATATTTGCAAATAAAATCTCTGACAAATTTAATCCAATGAATAATCAAGAAAATAAAATATCTTTAATAGGAAAAAATAGAATAGAAAAATGGAAAAAAATGACAAAAAAAGAAATAGGAGAAAAGATTATTAAAGAAATAAGTGCTTATTTAAATTAAAATTTTAAAAATTTTTTTACTAATGATAAAAAATATAGAAATAGAAAGATTGTCTTTTGCCAAAGATATCCCCCTTCCAAGCTACAATTCTAATAATTGTTCAGGCCTGGATCTATATGCTGCCAATAAAAAAGATATAACAATAAAGTCAGGGAAAGTAGAAATTATTCCGTCGGGTATTAAAATTCTACTAAAAAAAAATCTTGAAGGTCAAATTCGACCAAGATCTGGGCTTGCAAAAAAATTTGGCATTACTGTACTTAATTCACCAGGAACAATTGATGAGGATTACAGAGGAGAAATAAAAATTATTTTAATAAATCATGGAAAATATGATTTTGTTGTTCAAAGAGGCATGAGAATAGCTCAATTAGTTGTTTCAAAAGTAGAAAAAATTGGATGGAATGAAAAAAAAAAAATTAAATTAAATACCAAAAGAAATGAATCGGGATTTGGATCTACAGGTTTATAATATGATCTTTAATACTAAATTTTTATATGCATTAGAAGCTGTTTTAGACATTGCAATCAATTTTAAAGGTAAACCTATACAAGGATATGAAATAACAAAGAGACAAGGTATACCTGCTAGATATCTAGAAAATATTTTACAAGAACTAGTTCATAAAAATATTTTAAAAGGAACAAGAGGACCTAAAGGTGGATACAGCCTTGCAAAAGAAAAACGGAATGTTTCATTAATTGATATTTATAATGTTATTTTATCTATGGAAAGAAAAGAAAAATATTTCAATACACAAACAGAAGTAGGATCAAAAATAATAATGCCTTTTGTTTCAGATATATCAAATAAAATAATTATTAGTCTTCAATCAAAAACCTTGGAGGATTTATATTTAAAGGTAAAACATATAAATATTAATAAAAACAAAAAAATTGATTTTACAATTTAATAAAAATGAAAAAATTCAAAACTTTTCGAAATCAAATCTATGAAAGTATTTTAGAAACTATTGGAAATACTCCAATGGTTCGGGTCCCTAAAATATCCAAAAAGTATAATTGTCTTGGAGATTTAGTCTGCAAACTTGAATTTTTTAATCCAACTTCATCAGTTAAAGATAGAATAGGCCTTTCTATGATCGAAGATGCAGAAAAAAAAAAGTTAATTAATAAAGAAACAATTGTAGTTGAACCAACATCGGGAAATACTGGTATAGGTCTCGCCTTTATATGTGCAGCTAAAGGATATAAATTGATTCTAACAATGCCAGAATCAATGTCGATAGAAAGAAAAAGAATGTTGGTACTGCTAGGAGCTAAATTAATTTTAACTCCAGCTAAAGATGGAATGAAAGGAGCTATTGCTAAAGCAAAAGAAATTCTAAAAAAAAATGAAAACTCGTTTATGCCACAGCAATTTAATAATGCTTCAAATCCACAAATACATAAAACAACAACTGCTATAGAAATTTTGAACGATACAAAAGGAAAATTAGATGCAATTGTTATGGGTGTAGGTACGGGTGGAACTATTACAGGAGTAGCAGAAGTATTAAAAAAAAAGAATAAAAAAATAAAAATTATAGCAGTAGAACCTGAAGATAGTCCAATTCTTTCCGGTGGAATACCTGGTCCGCATAAAATTCAAGGAATAGGTGCAGGTTTTATACCAAAAGTATTAAATAAGAAATGGATTGATGAAATTATACAAATAGCAAATGAAACGGCTTTTTCAACAGCAAGAATTGCAGCAAAAATTGAAGGGTTACCAGTCGGTATATCATCGGGAGCAGCTCTTGCTGCGGGAATTGAAGTTGCCTGTAGAAAAGAAATGAAAAATAAAAGAATAGTCGTTATTATTCCTTCTTTCGCTGAAAGATACTTATCAACCGAATTATTTAATTCTAGTATAAATTAATTTGTCAAAACTTTCAGAAAATCAAATTCAAAGATATGCTCATCAAATAATTTTAGATGAAATAGGGATTAAAGGACAAGAAAAATTATTAAAAGCAAAAGTTTTTATATTAGGAGTTGGTGGTTTAGGGTCTCCAGTTCTTATGTACCTTGCATCTGCAGGCATTGGCACATTGGGAATTGCTGATTTTGATAAAGTAGAACTTTCAAATTTACAACGTCAAATTCTTTTCGATACAAAAAGTATTAATAAATTAAAAGTTGAGATTGCAAAAAAAAAAATTAATTCTATAAATCCAAATGTAAAAATAAATATTTACAAAAAAAAAATAACAAATCTAAACATTAACAAAATAATCCCCGAGTATGATATTGTTGTTGATGGAAGTGATAATTTTGAAACAAAGTATTTAATTAATGATGCTTGTATTAAAAATAAAAAAATACTTATTTCAGCTTCATTAAATGGATTTGAGGCCCAAATAATTACTTTTAAACCGTGGATTAATTCTACAAACAATCCATGTTACAGGTGTTTGTTCCCAGAAAATTATAAAAATACAAATACCTATAATTGTAGAGAAGGCGGTATAATAGGAGGATTAGCAGGTACTATTGGATCTTTACAATCAGTTGAAGTTATAAAAGAAATATTAAATATTGGAGAAAGTTTAAATGGTAAATTATTAATAATTGATCTTTTAAATGGAAACTTAAAAAAATTAAAAGTAAAAAGAAATAAAAAATGTCTAAATTATTGTAAATTTTTATTTAAAGACTAAATAAAATTGTATAAATGAAAAAAATTATTATCTTTACTTTTTTTGTTTTATTTTCCACCAATGTTTTCAGTATAATTTATCCTATTACCCCAAAATATGTCTCACTAAAAAAAAACGAAGTCAATGCAAGAGTGAATGCAAGTTTTGACGCACCCCTTAAATTTCTCTATCAAAAAAAAGGCTTGCCCGTTTTAACTATAGATGAATATGGCAATTGGAAAAAAATAAGAGATATTGATGGTAGAGAAAGTTGGATACACAAAAGCATGTTATCAAATAAAAAAACATTTATTAATATAAAAAAACAAAATTTAATTAAATATTTAGAAAAAAAAGATTTAGTTGTTGCAATAGTTAATGATGGTGTTGTAGGAAAAATTATTAAGTGTGACAATAGTCATTGTTTAGTTAAAGTAAAGGGTTACAAGGGATGGCTCGAAAAACAATTTCTTTGGGGTATAAAAAAAAACTAATTTTTTTTAGTTAAATTTATAACAACATTAATACTATCTATTTTCATGCCATCTGGAGCTGTTGGTACTGTTTTCAATTTTATTTTATTTTTTGGAATATCAGTCAATTGTCCAGTTACAGAATTAAAAAAATGGTAATGACTGTTCATATTGGTACAGAAAATTGTTTTACCGTCTTTAATTGAAACTTGCTTTAATAATTTTTTTTCGACAAAACTATGCAAAGTATTATAAATAGTAGCTAATGAAATTTTATTTTTTTTTAATTTAACTTTTTCATATAAATCTTCAGCCGTAAAATGTTTATTTTTTCCATCAAAAAGTAGTTCTGCTAACACAAACCTTTGATGGGTCGGTTTAAGTTGGTTTTTTTTTAAAAAATCAGTAAAATTATCACTATTTATTTTTTCTATTTTTTCTTCTACATCTCCTTTTTCAAAAAGATGTTTTTCTTTATCTATAAGTTTATGTAGATTATCTAAATCTTTCATATATATAGAGTATCTATTTAAATACTTATTTTCAAGATATTTTAGGTGGTTTTATCATTCCTATTAAATTATATCCACCATCAACATAATGTATTTCACCAGTTACTCCGCTTGATTGATTACTTAATAAATAATTACTAGCCCCTTGTAAATCTTTAAAAGAAATACTTTTATTTAAAGGACTATTTTTTAAAGACCAATTATATATATACCTAGCATCTTTGATTGCGGCTCCAGAAAGTGTCCTCATAGGGCCTAAAGAAATAGCGTTGACTCTGATATTATTATCACCCAAATCGACAGCAAGATATTTTACACTTGCTTCAAGAGCAGCTTTAGCTACCCCCATAGCATTATAATTTGGAACAACTTTTTGCGATCCAAAATAAGTCAGTGTAAGTAGTGATCCGCCAGGATTTATCATAGGTAAAAACTTTTTAGCAATTTCTGTAAATGAATAACAAGAAACCATTAGAGTGTTTAAAAAATTGTTTTGTGAAGTATTAATATAATCTCCTGCTAATTCTTTTTTATCTGAATATGCAATGGAATGAACGATGAAGTCCAATGATCCCCAATCTTTTTTTAACTTTATATATAATTTCTCTAAATCTTTGCCATTAGAAACATCACATTTTATTATTTTATCAACCCCACGTGGTTTAGACAGATTTTCAACTCTTGTTTTTAAAGTATCATTTTGAAAAGTTAAACAAAGTTCTGCCCCATTATTCAATAAACCTTCAGTTATTCCCCATGCGCACGAATGATCATTTGCCACTCCAAAAACCAATCCTTTTTTTCCTTCAAAAATATTTTTTTGAGTTTTAAATGAAGATTCTTGATTTAAAGAACTAGTTTTTTTTTCATCAAATTTTTCAAAAACTAAAGAGGCATTTGTGCCCCCAAAACCAAAACTATTACTTAGTATTGTATTAAATTTAAAATCTTTTTTTGTTTCTAATACAATTGGTAATCTTTCAACTTCGGAATCCAAATTATCAATATTGGCTGATTTGCAAATAAAATTATTATTCATCATCAATATAGAATAAATTGCCTCTTGAACGCCTGTTCCTCCTAATGAATGTCCTGTAAGTGATTTGGTAGAACTAAAGAGAGGCATTTCATCTTTAAATAATGTTTTCATGGCTTCAATTTCTTTTAGATCCCCGATTTGGGTACTAGTTCCGTGTGTATTAATATAATCAATTTTATTATCTAAATTATTTATTGCTTGTTTCATACATCTTACTGCTCCCTCACCAGATGGTTGAACCATATCATATCCATCAGAATTAGCACCATAACCAATTATTTCTGCATAAATTTTTGCTCTACGCTTTAATGCGCTTTCCAAATCCTCTAAAACTAAGACTCCTGCGCCGCCTGAAATAATAAAACCATCTCTATCTTTATCATACGCGCGTGATGCTTTTTCTGGATTTAAATTATATTTTGATGAAAGCGCACCCATAGCATCAAACAAAACTGATAAGGTCCAATCAAGCTCTTCTCCACCTCCTGCAAAAATTTTTTTTTGTTTACCTAATTGTATAAGTTCATAAGCATTTCCAATACAATGTGCGCTCGTTGAACACGCTGAGCTTATAGAATAATTAATTCCTTTTATTTTAAAATATGTAGCCAGTGTAGCAGAATTAGTGCTACTCATGGCTCTTGGAACCATAAATGGGCTTACTTTTTTTGCACCTTTTGTTTTTACAGTCTCTGCTGCTTGAACAATATTTTTTGTAGATGGCCCTTCTGAGCCCATAATTATTCCAGTTTCAATATTAGATACTTCGTTTTCAGAAAGTTTTGCATCTCTAATGGCATCATCCATAGCAATATGATTGTATGCAGCACCATTTCCCATAAATCTTAATGCTTTTCGATCAATTTTTTCTTTTAAGTTAATATCAGGTTTTCCATAAACATGGCTTCTAAAACCTAGCTTTTTATATTCATCGCTAAATGAAATTCCCGATTTGGCATTATATAAAGAATTAATAACTTCTTCTAAAGTGTTGCCAATACATGAAACGATTCCAATTCCAGTTACTACAACTCTTTTCAAATTAAGAACCTATTTATTTTTTTGATTGAAAAAGACCTACTTTTAGATCTTTAGCAATATAAATTTGTTTTCCATCCACAGACATAACACCATCTGCTACTGCTAAAGCTAATTTTTTTATAATTACCCTTTTTATATCAAGTTGATATCGTACTTTTTTTGCAAATTTTAAAACTTCTCCAGAAAATTTAACTTCGCCGACACCTAACGCTCTTCCTTTGCCTGGTGCTCCTAACCATCCAAGAAAAAAACCAACTAATTGCCATAAAGCATCTAATCCTAAGCAGCCTGGCATTACAGGATCTTTTTTAAAGTGACATTCAAAAAACCATAATTTTGGTTTTATATCTAATTCGGCAACAATTTGACCTTTATTATAAATCCCCCCATTTTTAGTAATTTTTAAGATTCTATCCATCATTAACATTGGCGGCATAGGTAATTTGGCATTTCCCTCACCAAATAATTTTCCTCTGGCACATTCTAACAAATCTTTATAACTAAAACTATTTTTACCTACCATTATTTAAGCTCTATTAAAATCTTTTTCTCTAGTTTGTTTTACTTCTTTCATGCTTAATTTAATTTTACCTCTGTTATCAAACCCTACAACCTTTACTTTAACTTTATCTCCTACTTTTACTATGTCAGTTGTTTTGTTAACGCGTCTATTAGTCAATTCAGAAATATGAACTAAACCATCTTGTGTGCCCTTAAAATTTACAAAGGCTCCAAAATCCATTGTTTTTACAACCCTTCCTGTATAAATTTCACCTATTTCTGGTTCTACTGTTATATCTTCTATTTTTTCTAACGCCAATTTTCCTCCCTCTGGATCAGAACACGAGATTTTTATTGTTCCATCATCTTCAATATCAATTCTTGCTCCAGTTTCCTCGGTGATTCCTTTAATTACTTTCCCTCCTGAACCTATAACATCTTTAATTTTTGAAGGATTTATTTTAATAATATGTATTTTCGGTGCATTTTTATTTAATTCATCCCTAGATGAGGAAATACCTTTATCCATTTCAGACAGTATTTTGATTCTCCCGTCTAGAGCCTGTTCCAAAGCTTTTTCCATTATCTCTTTTGTAATACTCGTAATTTTAATATCCATTTGAAGAGCAGTAATTCCATCCTTTGTACCAGCAACTTTAAAATCCATATCTCCTAAATTGTCCTCATCTCCCAAAATATCTGACAAAATTGCATATTTATCTTTTTCTTTAATTAACCCCATTGCAATACCCGCAATAGGTTTTGCAAGCGGTACTCCTGCATCCATCAAGGACAATGAGGTTCCACAAACTGTGGCCATTGATGAAGATCCATTTGATTCTGTTATTTCTGAGACCACTCGTATAGTGTAAGGAAATTTTTCTTTAGTTGGTAGAAATGGTTTTATAGCTCTCCACGCTAACTTTCCGTGTCCAATTTCCCTTCTACCTGGAGGCCTAAGCATGCTGGCTTCGCCTACAGAATAAGGAGGAAAGTTATAGTGTAGTAAAAAACTTTCTTTAAATTCACCTTCTAAATCATCAATTATTTGTTCATCTTGTGTAGTTCCTAACGTTGTGACAACTAATGCTTGCGTTTCGCCTCTTGTAAAAAGAGCGCTTCCGTGAACTTTTGATAAAATTCCAACTTCTGCTTTAATTGGTCTTACTGTTTTTGTATCCCTCCCATCAATTCTTTTGCCTGAAGTTAAAATATCAGATCTAACTAACTCTTTTTCTACTTTTTTTGTTGCAGTAGAAACAAAATTTTCAGTAATTTCCTGATCTTCATCGGTTATTAATTCTTCAAGAATATTATTTCTGATATCTTCTAGTTTATCTGATCTAAGGGATTTATCTTTTTCTTTATATGCTTCTTTAAATTTTGATTGATAATTTGTTTGTATTTTTTTATATAAATCATTTAAAAGATTATCGGTATTTTCATTTTTATATTCAATTGGTACGATTTTTCTTTCTTTAACAAATGTATCAATAAATTTTATAACATTTTGAAATTCTTTATGTGCAAACATTACAGCATCCAACATTTCTTTTTCAGATAACTCTTTAACTTCCGATTCAACCATCAATACCCCATCCTTTGTTCCAGCTACTATTAAATCTAAATCAGATTCTTTTAGATCTTCTTTAGAAGGATTTAAAATAAATTTTTTGCTAGAATATCCTACTTTAGCGGCTGCTACAGTTGATTCAACAGGGGCCCCTGCAAGAGCTAAAGCAGCTGATGCTCCTATAAATGCCACCACATCAGGACTTGTTGATTTATCAAGATTTAATAAAGTACAAATTATTTGAATTTCATTAAAATAATTATCTGGAAATAATGGTCTTATAGGTCTATCAATTAATCTTGAAATTAATGTCTCTTTTTCGGATGGTCTAGACTCTCTTTTAAAAAAGCCTCCTGGAATTTTTCCAGCTGCAAATGTTTTTTCCTGATAATTTACAGTTAAAGGTAAAAAATCGACATCTTCTTTAGGCTTTTTCGAAAGGACAACTGTGCATAATACAGAAGTCTCCCCATATGTAACAAGAACTGCTCCATTTGCCTGCCTTGCAATTCTACCAGTTTCGAGTGTTAATTTTTTTCCACCCCAATTAATTTCTTTTTTTAAAATATTAAACACAGTTTTGCTTATTTTCTCAAATTGAGTTTTTTTATAATCTCTTCATACTTCTTTAGATTTTCTTTTTTTAAATATGATAACAAATTTTTTCTTCTACTTATTAATTTTACCATACCAATTTTAGAATGATTATCTTTTTTATTTTTTTTAAAATGTTCTGTTAAATAACTTATTCTATTCGTTAAAAGTGCAACTTGTACTTCTGATGACCCTGTGTCTTTAGATTGTCTTTGATATTCAACAATAATCTTTTTTTTTACTTTATTATTTTTCAACATATTTAATTTTATTTAAAACAGAATATATAGGCAAAAATAAATTTTTCCAATCATTCTTTTTATATAAATATAAAAAATTATCAATAGTTACAGAGTTTTCAATTTTAAAAGGCTTTGATTCTATTCTCTTTAGTTTTACTGTATGACCATCAACATTTAGCTTTTTACAAATATCTCTAACTAATGCTCTTACGTAAAATCCCTTTCCACATTCAATCTCAAAATTACTTAAATTTTTCTTATTATAATCATTAATATTATCAATCAATTTAATTGTTTTTAAATAAACTTTTCTACTTTTCAATAAAAATTTTTTTCCTTCTCTCGCTAAATCATATGCTCTTTTTCCATTTACTTTAATTGCTGAAAATCTTGGAGGTTTTTGTAAAATTTCACCTTTAAAATCGTTTAAAATATTTTTTATTTCACAAATATTTGGTTTTTTTTTCGAAAATGATACAACTTTTCCATCTATATCATGACTATCTGTTGTTGTTCCCCATTTAACTGAAAACTTATATTTTTTGTTACCATTCATTATATATTCAATAGATTTTGTTGCTTTTCCTACTGCAATAACTAAGATCCCGCTTGCTGCTGGATCTAGTGTTCCCGCATGGCCCACTTTTTTTACATTTAAAGTTTTTTTTATTATGTTAACAATATGTCTTGAAGTGACTCCAATGTCTTTATTTATAATTAACCAGCCATCTAAAGATTTCATCATCTTATTAAAATATTTTATAAATCCTTAATAACCTTTGGATCTTTTAAAAGTTTCTCAATTTTATCGGCATAATCAAAAGTTTTATCTAATTGGAAAGTAATTTTTGGCACGTGCCTTAATTTTAATTTTTTTGCAATTTGATTCTGAAAAATAAATCTCTCTTTATTTAAATATTTTGCAATATTTTTTTTATTTTGCGATATTACGAAAACCCTAGCATTTTTTAAATCTGGACTAATACTAGCTTCTATAACTGTAATTAAACCACTACGTAATTCAGAACTTCTAAAATCTCCAAGGGTGATAACTTCTGAAATCAACTGTTTTATCTGTTCACCTATCCTTAGTTGTCTTTGAGATTTTAATGTTCTTTTCAATTGAATTTGATTCTTTATAATTACAGAGATCTTTTTTGTTCTTCTATGATGTAAGACTCTATAATATCGTTTTGTTTTATATCTTGAAAATTATTTAATACTATACCACAATCATTTCCTTTTTTTACTTCTGCTATTTCTTCTTTAACTTTCTTTAAACTATTCAATTTTCCCTCATAAATTATTTGATCGTCCCTAAGTAATCTAATATTAGCATTTTTTTTTATTTTACCTTCTATAACCTCACATCCTGCAATTTTACCTATTTTAGACATCTTAAAAATTTCTTTAATTTTAGCTTTTCCATTTACCACTTCTTTTTTATCAGGCACTAATAGACCACTCATAGTATCTTTTATATAATCTAATAATTCATAAATAACTGTAAAAAATTTAATATCTATATTGTCTCTTTTTGCTAAGTCTTTTGCCAAATTATTTGGTTTAACATTAAAACCAACAACTATTGTATTTTCTGACGCAGTCCCTAAAGCAATATCTGATTCATTAATTGCTCCTATACCTTTATGTATAATTTTTAATTTTATTTCATCGTTTTTAAATTTTTCTACACCATTAACTATTGCTTCTAATGATCCATGTACATCTGATTTTAAAATTAAACCTAATTCTTTAATATTTAGATTTGATTTGTCATCAAGCATCTTTTCTAAATTTTCCTTAGTGAGAGATTTGGTTTGTTTCATTTTAACTGAACGCAGTCTAAAATCTGCAATTTCTTTAGCTTTTGCTTCATCATCAACGACAACAAAGTCGTCTCCTGCTATTGGAGTGCCAGTTAACCCAATTATTTCAACTGGGATAGATGGTCCTGCATCAAGTATTTTTAATCCCTTATCATCTGTAATAGCTCTAATTTTTCCATATGCTGGTCCTGCAACAAATATATCTCCAATTTTTAAAGTTCCTTCTTGAATTAAAACTGTTGCAGTAGAACCCTTTCCTTGAACTATTTTAGATTCAACTATTGTTCCACTAGCTTTCTTTTTTGGATTTGCTTTTAAATTTAGCATTTCTGCCTGTAAAAGAATTGTTTCTTCTAATTTATCTAAATTCTTTTTCAATTTTGCAGATATTTCTACAAATAAGTTTTCTCCACCCATATCCTCTGCAACAATTTTATGCTTCATTAATTGATTTTTAATTTTTTGTGAATCAGCGTTATTTGAATCAATTTTGTTAATACATACAATAATAGGAACCTTAGCAGCCTTTGCATGATTAATCGCTTCTACTGTTTGTTCTTTTACTCCATCATCAGCAGCAACAACTAAAATTACAATATCTGTAATTTTTGTTCCTCTTGCGCGCATTGAAGTAAATACTTCATGTCCTGGAGTATCAAAAAAAGTTATAAATTTATTTAATTTAGTTTTGATTCTATAAGCCCCAATATGTTGGGTTATGCCCCCTTGTTCTTTTGCAACAACGTTTGTTGAACGTAAGGCATCCAACAAAGTTGTTTTTCCATGATTAACATGTCCCATAATTGTTACAATTGGAGAACGAGATTTTAAATCCTCATTTCTATCTTTTTCCTTCTTTATATTTATCAGCAAGTCAGAATCTTCGATTCTTTTAACTTTATGTCCAAATTCTCCAGCAATTATTTCAGCGGTATCTGCATCAAGGGTTTGGTTTATTGTAACCATAACACCCATTTTCATTAATGCTTTCATAACATTTGAAGATTTTTCTGCCATTCTTTTTGATAATTCTTGAACAGATATAACTTCTGGAATTTTAACTTCCTTTATAACTTTTTGAGTTATTTGATTTGATTTTTCTAAAAAACTTTCTTGTTTTTTATAACGTGCTTTATTTTTTTTAAAATTATTAACAAAATTTTTTCCTATAGTTAATTTTTTTCTTGATTCGTGTGGCTGTTTAATAAATTCTTTTTTAGATTCATTGTTTATAATTTTATTATATTCATTGGAACTATCCTTTTTTTTAATAATCTCAACAGTTACAGTTTTAGATTTTCCATATGAAAATGTTTGTTTAATTGTCGTTGTTGAACTCTTATTCTTTTTATCCATTTTTTTACATTATCCATTTTTTTAAAAAAATTAATAATTATTTTTTTAAATTTTTTCTTATATTTTTTTTTAAATTTTTATCCTCTTCATCAAACCAATGTTTTCTTGCATTCATTATTACCTTATCCGCATCTTTTTTTTTAAAATTTTCCCCAACAATTTCTATTAATTCATCAGAAGATAAATTTGCTAAATCATCTAATTTTTTTATATTTTTTTCTCCAAGAGAAATAAAATTTTGTAAACTAAGCCTTTTTATTTTTTTAATTTCTTTATCAAAACCAAATTCTTTTTTTTTCTCTTCTAATTCTTTATTTTTTATCTTAACACTTTTTATAGCTCTACCTTTCAATTCTGCAATTAATTTCTCGTCAAAACCTTCAATTACTTTAAATGCTTTAATATCAGAATCAGCAATATCTTCAATAGATGAAAAACCTTCAGTGCCCAATAAATGAGCAATTACTTCATCAACATCCAAATATTTCATAAACATTTCAGATATTCTTTTTATTTCTTCATTTCTTTTATTTTTTTCATCTTTCTCATCAACTATATCAATTTCAAAATTCGTTAAATTAGAAGCTAATCTGACATTTTGTCCTCTTCTTCCAATTGCAAGACTTAATTGATCTTCTGGAATAATAACCTGGATTTTATTTGATTCTTCTTCAAAAATAACTTTAGTAATTTGAGCTGGTGCTAAAGAATTTACAATATAAGCAGCTTTATCTTCTGACCATGGTACGATGTCTATTTTTTCACCTTGTAATTCGGTTACAACGGCTTGAACTCGCGAACCTCGCATACCTACACACGCTCCTACTGGGTCTATAGATGTATCTGATGAAAATACCGCAATTTTGGCTCTGGAGCCAGGATCTCTAGCAACGCCCTTTATTTCAATAATACCACTATTTATTTCTGGAACTTCTTGGTCAAATAATAAAGCCAAAAATTGAGGATGGGTTCTGGATAAAAATATTTGAGGCCCTTTTAACTCTTGACTTACATTATATAAATAAGCTTTAACGCGATCACCCCTCCTTAAATTTTCTCTTGGTATCATTTCTTCTCTTTTTATTACAGCTTCGGCATTCCCTAAATCAACAACAATATTTCCAAATTCCATCCTTTTAACAATGCCATTAATTATTTGCCCTACTTTATCTTTATATAATTCATAATTTTTTTCTCTCTCTGCTTCCTTTATTTGTTGAACAACAACTTGTTTTGCTGTTTGAGCAGCAATTCTTCCAAAATCACTTCTAAAATCAAAATTAGGTAACTTTTCTACTAAAAATTCTCCAATTTTAATATTTTTCTTTTTTATCTTTGCATCTTTTAAACTTATTTCTATAAAATTATCTTCAACATCTTTTTTTACTTCTAGATATCTTGCAATATTAATTTTTCCGTTATTTCTATTAATTTCTGCTCTTATATCATAGTTGTTTCCATATTTTATTTTGCTAGCCTTAGAAATTGCATTTTCTATAGCTTTAAAAATTAATTCTTTTTCAATACCTTTTTCCTTTGCTATATTCTCTGCTGCATTAATTAATTCTATATTTTCTAATTCCAAAATTAATCTCCATAAAAAAAAGGGGCTCTGCGCCCATTTTAAAACATAATGAAAAAATAATAATTTCTTATAATT
>Ga0066376_10003574_pt1 | contig 13809 bp, 9 predicted proteins | sample Knorr_S15_td_Bot_FD_77009 | JGI IMG/M metagenome (GOLD analysis project Ga0066376, IMG submission 77009) | Marine microbial communities from Southern Atlantic Ocean transect - Knorr_S15_td_Bottom_ad_5009_LV_A | ecosystem: Environmental > Aquatic > Marine > Oceanic | place: Southern Atlantic... | reverse complement strand
GTTTGGGAAAGTTCTTCCAGTAAACCTTCCGAAGTTATTTGCGGCAGACCACAGGTTTGACCTCGGCAAACATAGGCGGTTGGCTGGCTATCGATTTGCGTTTTGCCCTTTGCCGGATGATCGGCGGGCAGTTCGATCTCAGGCGTTAGGCAGGCGAGAATGAGATTGGGATCGCCGCAATTGATCGCTGTTCTGGCGAGATCAGCACCTTCATTTTCTTTTGCAATAATGACAACCTGTAATCCTGTTGCCAGTGTTTCAAACCCAGCCAGGAGGCTTGGCATATTTGCGCCTTGGTTGGGTGTTTTTGCGGTGAAGCCATTGATCAATTGGTCTGCCAGATCGCGGTAATGTGGCACGCCCGTGAGGTAAAACAATCGCGCCAAATTTTCCGCCATGACGCCATTGCCGGACGGCGTTGCATTATCAAACGCAGTGCGCGTGCGGGCAATTAGGTCATGAGCGTCATTTGGCGAGAGATAATATCCGGCCCCTGCGTCATCCCAAAAATGTGCTTTCGAGGTGTCAGCCCAGATTATCGCCTGATCGAGATAGGCCTGACTTCCCGTGACCTGATAAAGCTGCAGCGCCGCTTTGATCATGCAGGCATAATCGTCGAGCATATCAGCTGTTTTGGCCTCACCTTTACAAAAGCTATGCTTGAGACGCGGGCCATTGCTCATGTCTGACAGAATGAAATCGAAAGCGATTTTGGCGGCGTTGATCCAATCGGGCTCGTCAAAAACAGCGCCGGCATAACTTAGAGCGGCGATCATCAAACCGTTCCAATCGGCAAGAATTTTATCATCAAGGCCGGGCCGCACCCGATCTTCACGCGCCTGCCATAAAATCTGGCGGCTGGTTTTTAATTTACTTTCGGCGGCGTCTGATCCGAGATCGAGCGTATTGAGGCGGTTGAGGATATTTGTGTGTTCCCAATTGCCAGACTCCGAGACATCGTAGATGTCTTTAAATTCGGGGGCATCGCCGCCGAGCAATTGATCAATATCTGTTTCTGACCAGACGTAGAACGCCCCTTCCCGGGATATGCCTTCGGCGTCCGGACTGTCTGCATCGAGTGTACCGGCATAGGCGCCGCCTTCCAGGCGAAGTTCCCTGAGCGCCCAATCGATGGTTTCCCGAATTCTGATTTCAAATAAGGGCGATTTCGTTTTTTGCCAAACCAAAGTCATCACATAGAGAAGCTGGGCGTTATCGTACAACATCTTCTCAAAATGCGGCGCCAGCCAAATCGCGTCGGTCGAGTAGCGGGCAAAACCGCCGCCGAGATGATCGTAAATTCCACCTTGGCACATATGGATAAGCGAGGTTGTAACGGCGGCAAGGAATTGATCATTACCGGTTCTAAGATAAGCCCGCCACAGCATTTCCTGAAACGACGGCTGCGGAAATTTAGGCGCGCCGGTCATGCCGCCATTTTGAAAATCGACCATTGAGAGCGCTTGCTCAGCCGCGGCATCAATTTCAGCGATTGATTGTAGCCCGGTACCCGCTGCTTGAGTTTGGCTAAGATCGGCTTGATTGGCGAGGCCGTTTAATATGGCATCGATGTTGGCGTCTACTTTTTCACGCTGATCATGGAAAAGGCTGGAGACCGCGCGCAACACATCGGAGAAGCCCGGATGACCATACCGTGAAGTTGGCGGGAAATAGGTGCCGCCCCAATAGGGCTTGCCTTCCGGTGTCAGGAACATCGTCAATGGCCAGCCGCCCTGCTGGCCCATCATCGCCAGAGAAGTCATATAAATGCTATCGACATCCGGGCGCTCTTCTCTGTCCACTTTGATATTGACGTAGAGCTCGTTCATTAAAGCTGCCGTCTCGTCATCTTCAAAGCTCTCATGCGCCATCACATGACACCAGTGGCATGCGGCATAACCTATTGATAACATTATAGGTTTTCCACTTTCTTTGGCCATTAGGAAAGCCTCGTCACCCCACGATTGCCAATGAACCGGATTGTCTTTGTGCTGTTTGAGATAAGGGCTGCTTTCCTCACCTAGGCGGTTCGATGTCACTTGGATCTCCTGCGATACTCTGGAATCGTTTTAATCGATATAACAAATAACTGTGAAGGATTAATATAGTCAAACAACGTGACAGGCGAAAGTCATCTGCCTATACCTAGCTTTATGAATAGTCTGCAAGACAATCAAACGATATTTGCTTTGGCCAGCGGCGCCGGGAAGTCAGGCATTGCGGTATTTCGGATATCAGGGCCGTCTGCGACGGATGCGCTTCGGGCAGTTTGCAAAAAACAATTGCCTGAACCAAGGCGCGCCACTCGGGTGGAGCTCATTGATCCTAAAACGGAAGAAGTGCTGGATGATGGGCTGGCGCTATATTTTCCAGGGCCAGCGAGCTTTACCGGCGAGGATGTTGTTGAGCTGCATGTCCATGGTGGCCGGGCTGTCATTGCTGGAATTACCGAAGCCTTGGCGGCAATTGATGATGTGCGTCTGGCAGAAGCCGGTGAATTTACCCGCCGGGCATTTGATCACGGTAAATTTGATCTGACCTCTGCTGAAGGTTTGGCCGATCTTATCAACGCGGAGACCGCGGCGCAACGACGCCAAGCCCAACGCCAGTTGCAAGGTGATCTTGGCCTTATTTACGATGATTGGCGGGAGAGGCTGTTAAAAGCGATGGCTCTGTTTGAAGCAGAGATAGATTTTTCCGACGAGGATTTACCGCCGGGGCTGCATGAGCAGGTTGCCACCCAAATTGCTGATATCACGGCAGAAATTTCTGAACATCTCGACGACAAAGGCCATGGCCAGATTTTACGCGATGGTCTCTATATCGCGATCATCGGTCCGCCAAATGCTGGAAAGTCGAGTTTACTCAACAGATTGTCGCGGCGCGATGTCGCCATTGTATCGGAACATGCTGGAACGACCCGCGATGTCATTGAGGTTCATCTCGAATTGGAAGGTTATCCGGTTATTTTAGCCGATACCGCTGGATTGCGTGAGGCTCAGGATGATATTGAAAGTGAAGGCGTTCGCCGCGCCGAGGAACGCGCCGATCAGGCCGATCTAAAATTGGCGGTGTTAGATGGCGCAACCTGGCCTGATAAAGACAAAAAAACGATGGACCTTATTGATGATGACACGGTAACCGTTATCAATAAATCTGATTTAATGGGCGATGTCACCTCAGAACATCTTTTGATTTCGGCTGAAACAGGTGACGGTTTTGATACGCTGCTCGAAGTTTTAAAGAGAGAAGTCGGAGAAAGATGCCATTTATCCGCCTCCCCTGCACTGACGAGAACGCGGCATCGTTCGGCTCTTGAAGACAGTCTTTTAAATTTAAAACGTTTTCCGAATTCACCGGAAACCGAGCTGAAAGCCGAAGATTTGCGTTTAGCGGCACGCGCACTTGGACGGATTACTGGCCGCGTTGATGTTGAAGATGTATTGGATATTATCTTTAAAGAATTCTGTATTGGCAAATAATCGCTTAAATCGCCAATAATGTTTCACGTGAAACACACTCTCTATATATATGTCTATATAAATGAGTAACACAGCATATTGATTTCGATTCGGGGTAGTATTTATATAGTTTCAATTACCCGCATATATGTCGATGTCTTCAATTGACTTATTAGGCCAGCCCCCCTACATTCCCGCGCCTAATGAAAGAGACCCAATAACGTTATGAGCGAAGCCGTTTCCATAAACAATAAATTTGATGTCATTGTCGTTGGCGGTGGCCATGCCGGTAGTGAAGCTGCAGCGGCTGCGGCGCGCATCGGCGCCCGGACGCTTTTGCTTACCCATAAGTTGGAATCCATCGGTGAGATGTCTTGCAATCCTGCGATTGGCGGCTTGGCAAAAGGTCAGCTGGTGCGGGAAATTGATGCGCTCGATGGGATCATGGGCAGGGCGATTGATCGCGGCGGCATTCAGTTCCGCATGCTCAACCAAAGTAAAGGCCCGGCCGTCCGAGGCCCCCGCGCCCAAGCCGATCGCAAACTCTACCGCGAAGCCATATTTGATCTGTTGTCCCATCAAGATAATCTTGAGATGAAGGCCGGCTCTGCCGAAGACCTCCTGTTCGATGAAAAGGGTCAATTGGTGGGTTTAAAAACCGGCGATGGTGCGGATCTGCACGCGCCCAAAATTATCATCACCACCGGCACGTTTCTGCGCGGCCTCATTCATATTGGTGAAGTAAAAATTCCAGCTGGCCGGGTACATGAGCAACCCGCCATTGGCCTGTCTTTTACGTTTAAGCGTTTGGGTTTTCGCTTGGGCCGCCTTAAAACCGGTACGCCGCCACGGATTGACGGCAAAACCATCGACTGGTCTCAGCTGACTGAGCAACCTGGCGACACGCCGCCGGTGCCGTTTTCCTATTTGACGGATCGGATTACAACGCCGCAGATTTCCTGCTTTATTACGCAGACCACTGCTGCATCGCATCAATTAATCAACGCGAACTTACACCGGGCACCGATGTATTCTGGTCAGATTGACAGCACCGGTCCCCGCTATTGTCCGTCAATTGAAGATAAGGTCGTGCGCTTTGCCCACCGCGAACGCCATCAGATTTTCCTGGAGCCCGAAGGCCTTGATGACGATACGGTTTATCCGAACGGCATTTCAACCTCCCTGCCGAAAGATGTGCAGTTGGACCTGTTGAAAACCATCCCGGGCTTGGAAAATGCTCGAATGATTCAGCCGGGCTATGCAATCGAATATGATTTTGTCGACCCTCGGGAACTTCACCCGACCTTAGAGACCCACCGTGTTCCTGGTCTCTACTTTGCCGGCCAGATAAACGGTACAACCGGTTACGAAGAAGCCGGCGCGCAAGGATTGGTCGCGGGTATCAATGCGGCGCGGGCCGCTGGTGATCAAGATCCGATCATCATTGATCGGGCCGATGCTTATATTGGTGTGTTAATCGATGACCTCGTCACTCTTGGCACCAGTGAGCCCTATCGCATGTTTACGTCCCGAGCCGAATATCGCCTGCAACTTCGGGCCGACAATGCGGATCAGCGTCTGACACCAAAAGGTGTCGAAATTGGCTGCGTTTCGGTGATGCGCGAAAAAGCTTTTGCCCAAAAGTCAGCAGAGCTCAATCGAGCAATTGAATTGGCGCAGTCGCTAAACAAGACGCCGAACGAACTGGCCAGCCTTGGGCTTAAAATAAATCAAGACGGCGTGCGGCGAAATGTCATAGAAATTCTTCGTTATAAAGACATGAACATGAGGCGCATTGCCGAATTTTGGCCAGAGCTATCTGGCCTTTCTCCGGCAATTGCCGAGCAGATTGAAATTATGGGACTTTACTCTGGCTATATGGATCGCCAGGAAGCTGATATCCGTGCCTTCAGAAATGATGAATCTCTCCTCATTCCAGAGGACATCGACTTTAATGCAATTGGCGGTTTGTCCAATGAAATCCGCTCAAAACTCGAAGAAGCGCGCCCGACGACGCTTGGTGCTGCGGCGCGAATATCTGGCGTAACTCCTGCAGCATTAACGGCATTGTTGGGATTTGTCCGCCGCCGCGCTAGAAATGCAGCCTAAAAACGTACGAATGTTTCACGTGAAACATGCCCATGCCTAATTCGAAATTATCCCCTATTGAGACATTTTCAGAAACTATCGATGTTTCACGTGAAACACTCGACCGTTTGGGCATCTATGTTGATCTTCTCCAGAAATGGCAGAAACGTATTAATCTTGTTGGAGCTAAAACGCTCGATGATGTCTGGCACCGTCATATTCTCGATTCAGCTCAGTTGTTTTCACACATAAAAGACACTAAAGGCCGTCTGCTGGATTTAGGCAGTGGCGCGGGATTCCCAGGATTGGTGCTCTCAATTATGGGCGCGGCAGAAATAGCCTTGCTCGAATCCAATCAGAAAAAATGTAGCTTTTTGGGAGAGGTTATTCGCCGTACAGCCTGCGATGCTGAGGTTTTTCACGGCCGAATTGAAGATTATCCCGATAGCAAATCCGCAGATATTATAACCGCCCGCGCCCTGGCACCATTGGATGACTTGCTTAACTTGAGCGTTCCGCTCTTGGCCGATCACGGAATCTGCTTGTTTTTAAAGGGCGAGACCTACGAACAAGAATTGACCGAGTGTCAAAAAAGGTGGAATATGAATGTTCAAATTCATCCGTCTCTTACAGCTCACAATAATAGTGCGGATGAAGCTTCTCCCGGGGTTTTGATTGAAATAAGGAACCTATCACGCCGTGATGGATAATAATGCACACACCGATCCCAGTGAATCGCTCAACCAGCGCCCGCGTATTATTGCGGTTGCCAATCAAAAAGGCGGCGTTGGCAAAACCACCACCACGATAAATTTGGCAACAGCTTTGGCAGCGGTGCGTAAACGCGTCATGGTATTGGATCTTGATCCACAAGGAAATGCTAGCACGGGGCTTGGAATTGAACAGTCAGAACGTAAGATTAACGCCTATCATGTGATGATTGGTGAGGCCTCCTTGGATGAAGCCATTCTCGAAACGGCCATTCCTGGCCTTACCATTGTTTCTTCCGGCGTGGATTTATCTGGCGCTGAAATTGAGTTGATCGAATTTGAAGATCGCTTGTTCAGATTAAAGACTGCTATAGGCAGCCATCTAGATGGATATGACTATGTTTTGATAGACTGCCCCCCGGCGTTGGGACTTTTAACTGTAAACGCCTTAAATGCGGCGGATGCTGTTTTGGTGCCGGTGCAATGTGAGTTCTTTGCCTTGGAAGGTGTTAGCCATTTGGTTAGGACCATCGACCGTATCAAAAAAGCCTATAATCCAGACCTTGAAATCCAGGGTATTGTCCTCACCATGTTTGATTCCCGCAACAATCTATCCGATGCGGTTGCAGCAGACGTTCGGGAGTTCTTTGGCGATATTGTTTATGACACGGTCATTCCCAGAAATGTCAGAGTGTCGGAAGCGCCCTCCCACGGCAAGCCGGTATTGCTCTATGATACCGCTTGCGCCGGATCACAAGCCTATATTCATCTGGCGAGCGAAGTTCTGAAACGTGAAAAAATGTTAGCAGCATAATGGTCAAAAAACCCACCAAAAGTAAATTGGGGAAAGGCCTCTCCGCATTGTTGGGGGGCGATGACGCGCCAAGTGTTGCAGGATCAGCTAAGGCAGTTGCTGGTGCGGCGGCTTCATCCGGCGAACAAACCGCGCCAATCGAAAAATTGTATCCCGGCCGCTATCAGCCTCGCCAGATTTTTAGCGATCCCGAGATCGAGGAGCTTGCAGGGTCAATTCGCGAGCTCGGTATTCTCCAGCCAATATTGGTGCGGTCTCATCCCGATCATCCAGAAGGCTATGAAATCATTGCTGGCGAGCGCCGCTGGCGTGCCGCACAATTGGCCCAGCTTCATGAAGTGCCGATTTTGCTGCGCGATTTTTCTGATGTTGAAGCCCTTGAAATTGGCCTGGTGGAAAACCTGCAGCGTGAAAATTTATCGGCTCTTGAAGAGGCCGAAGGCTATCAGCGCCTGGTCGATGAGTTCTCCCACACCCAAGAAGTCCTTGCTAAAATTTTGGGTAAAAGCCGAAGCCATGTTGCCAATATGATGCGGCTTTTAAATCTTCCTGATCCGATCAAAGACATGTTGCAATCAGGAGACCTGACAGCAGGCCATGCCCGGGCTTTGTTAAACGCAGAGGATCCCGTTGGGCTGGCTAAGAAAGTTGTAAGCCGCGGTTTGAACGTTCGCCAAACTGAGAAGCTTTGCCAAGCGCCAGATACGGCATCAACTAAAAAAGCTTCTTCCAAGCTTGCGAAAGATGCCAACATCGTCGCGCTTGAACGCGACCTTTCAACATTGCTTGGCTTGACCGTTGATATTGATTTCAAAGTATCCGGCGGAAAGCTCACCATCATCTATAAATCTTTGGAGCAGCTTGACGATATTCTTCACCGGCTCAGCGATGGCCGGCATGGTAAGGTGGGTGCCAATGATCCGAGCGAAATGCCGATCGAGGGAGACCTAGAAGCTGCCGGTCTGGCTGATCTTGCATCGGCTGATGAGGTCTCTGGCGAGGAAAGCATAATTCCCGGCAGCGTTGATGATGCCATCGCTCAGCTTGAAGCTGGCGCGCAATTGGATGATGGCGAAGATACCGGCGAAGGTGAAATTGATCTCTCGGGAGATTTCAATTTGTCAGATGAAGACCTCACCAGCCTCATTGAAGATTTACCCGAAGAAATTTAGATATTTCTAATATACAAATTAGTGACGGGCGGCCTGGGATAGGCTCATCAAGGCGCGACCGCATATTGCCTCCGCAGGCAGGCCTGTTGACTTGCAATTTACTTCAGCCTCAGTCAAAACCGCCAAAGCCCGGCCGATTTTTTCGCCCGGCCAACGATCTAATTGCCGCTTAAACCGATCCGTAAACAGAAATAAGATCGGCGGCTTTAACGCTTTCACCGCTTGGCCGGATGACTGGCCTTTTTTCATATATCCTGAAGCCAGATGAAGGCGTTGATAATGTCGTATTGCCGCCCGCACAACTTGGATCGGCGAGGTCCCTTCCACAAAGGCGCGGCTGAGATTAGTTTCTAAAGACTCGCGATTGCCATCGGCCACTGCATAAATAATTTCATCAATGGACAGAGCGCCATTGTCACCGACGGCAGCTATGGCATCGTCCAACAGGATGTCAGTTTGATCGCCGGCATAGGTGACGAGCTTTTCTAATTCTCTTCGGGAGACCATCCGGTCCGAGCCCAGATTATTGATGAGATAATTCTTGGCTTCTGAGTTTATCGTTTTTTGGTGGTCCCGCATGACTGTGTCGATCAGTGAGGCAAGCGCTGACAGATTATCTGAATAGCATGCGATGGTGCCGGCGTTGTCGCTTTTCTCCATAAGCTTACGAACAGGTGAGCGCGGTGTTAAATCGCTGGCTTCGAGAATCACAAGTGAACTTTGAACCTCTTCGTCTAAATATTGCAAAAGCGGTTTTGAAATATCCTCGCCGCCCAGCTTGATTAGAACAACACGCTCACCACCTATGAGCGACTGAGCCGAAGCTTCATCGATCAAACGAGCTGGATCAGCTTTGATTTCAGTGCCGGTTAGTTCGCTAACCCGAAATGGATCGGACAAATCTTCGACGATGAATTTAGCAAGTGTTTGAACCCGCTCATGGACGAGGCCTTGATCTGTTCCATAGAGGAGGACAGCGCGAATGGAGGGGTCGGGTTGTGTTAGAAAAGCTGCTGTCTTACCTGCGTTAAATTTCACTTGGCTTCCGCTAGCTTGTTTCGGTTAAGCTTAAAGAAGGCTGCAACTTTACTGGTGATGTCTACGCTGATCTCGCGAACGCCGCGCTTTCTCGCATCTTTTTCCGCCATTAAAGTTGCAAATGTTTGGGTGAGAATATTGTAACTGGTGATCATGCGGCTGTTGCCGGAAGTGATATTTGCGCCATCGGATTTTCGGGTAACAGTGTAGCTTGCCCGGAGAATTAAATTCGCCCGAGTCGCAATTTCAGATTTTTTGACCGCCAATCCTTGCTTACTTTCTGTTAATTTAACGGTAAGAACGTATCGGCTGACGCGCGCCCGTCCCTTTGGCGTAATGCGTCGTTCTAATTCATTGCGCAATTGCTGGCCGATACGGTTCTCAATCGGCGCAATTGCAATTTCACGCATTTCAGCCCGAAAGACTGAATTGTTACCGGAACCATATATCGGCTGAAAACCGCATCCGGATAATAGGAGTAACGAAAAGACAGTGACTGTTTTTTTAAGCAACAACATTTAAAATCCGATTGGGCACATAAATTATTTTACGCACCTTTTTCCCCTCAATGGCCTTTACAACGGTATCCAAATTCATCCCTGCTTCTTCGGCGGTTTCCTGGCTACAATCTACGGGCAATTCAATGGTTCCCCGCATTTTGCCATTTACTTGAACACCGACAGTAACCATATCTTCGACAAGAAGTGTTTCATCATACTCCGGCCAGGGCGTTTCTATAACATATTTTTTATGTCCCAATGCATGCCACATTTCTTCGGCAATATGCGGAATGATTGGCCCAATTAATTTAACGACGGTTTCCATACCATCTCGGTATACCCAAGAGGCGCCGGCGCTTTCTGGGTCCATGCTATCGAGCGAATTGGTGAGCTCTCGGATGCGGGCAACGGCCTTATTGAAATGAAATTTATCGAGATCGTTACTCACCGCGTGGACGGTTTGGTGAATAAACCGTCTAATTTTCTCAATATCTTCTGAAATTTCTTGCGGCATTGGTGCGCCAAATTCACCGATAGGAATATTGGATTCTGAAACCATCCGCCACAATCGATTGATGTAGCGCCAAGCACCTTCAATACCAGCTTCCGTCCAATCCAGATCTCGATCCGGCGGGCTGTCGGAAAGCATAAATAACCGAGCCGTATCTGCGCCGTATTCAGAAATAATGATTCCCGGATCCACCACATTCTTTTTCGATTTGCTCATTTTTTCAGAGCGGCCGAGCTTAACCGGCTCGTTGGTCGCGACGCTCACGAAGGAACCATCATCTGCCTTTTTAACCTCATCCGGTAAAAGCCATGCGCCACTAGAATCTTGGTAGGTTTCATGGCAAATCATGCCTTGAGTCATCAAGCCGGCAAACGGTTCTTTGACACTTAAATAGCCGCACTTTTGCAACGCGCGGGTGAAGAAGCGGGAATACAATAAATGCAAGACCGCATGTTCGATACCGCCGATATACTGATCAACCGGCAGCCAATAATCGACAGCTTTTTTATCCAATCCTTCATCGGCGTGCGGGGAGCAAAAGCGGGCAAAATACCAAGAAGATTCAAAAAACGTATCAAAGGTATCGGTTTCTCTGATTGCTGCTTTACCGCAACTCGGGCAATCAACATGCTTCCAGGTTGGGTGGTGATCGAGCGGGTTGCCGGGTTTATCAAAACTAATATCTGTGGGCAGTTCGACCGGCAATTGATCTTCAGGCACCGGAACTGTGCCGCAATCTTCACAATTGATTGTCGGAATTGGACACCCCCAATAGCGCTGTCTGGAGATGCCCCAATCACGCAAACGGTAATTGATTTCGCGCGTCCCCGCATTCAAGGCTTCAAGTTTGTCGGCAACAACCGATTTTGCATCCGGTATAGAAAGTCCATCCAGAAAATCAGAATTAATGTGGATCCCTTCATCAACAAAGGCTTCATTGCCGATTTCAAAGGAACCAGCGTCGACATCTTTGGGCGCGACAACTGGAATGACGGGCAGATTATATTTTCGGGCGAATTCCAAATCTCGTTGGTCGTGGGCCGGACACCCAAAGACCGCGCCGGTGCCATATTCCATGAGCACAAAATTTGCGACATAAATCGGCAGGGTTTCGCCGTCAACAAAAGGATGCTTCACAAAAAGGCCTGTATCAAAACCTTTTTTCTCGGCCGTTTCAATCGCCGCTTCGCTGGTACCGAGGCGATTACATTCTGCAATAAATTCGGCCAGGTCTTCACGTTCCTTACCCAATTTTTCCGCCAGCGGATGGTTGGCAGAAATTGCACAGAAGGAGGCGCCAAAAAGCGTGTCTGCCCGCGTCGTGAATACCTCAATATAGTCATCGGTTTCGGTGAGTTGAAATTTAACCCGCATGCCTTCTGACCGACCGATCCAATTTTCCTGCATGATGCGAACCCGGTCTGGCCAGCGGTCTAATTCCTTAATTGAGGACAGCAGATCATCAGCATATTCAGTAATTTTTAAGAACCACTGGGTGAGTTGTTTTTTTTCAACCAGCGCGCCAGACCGCCAACCGCGCCCTTCAATCACCTGTTCATTGGCGAGAACTGTATTTTCTTCGGGGTCCCAATTCACCCAGGATTCTTTTCTGTAGGCCAACCCCGCTTTAATGAAATCCAAAAACATTTTTTGCTCATGGGCGTAGTATTCGGGCGTGCAGGTGGCGAGCTCTCTTTTCCAATCATAGGATAAGCCCATAGACTTTAATTGTTCGCGCATCGTTGCAATATTTTGCTGGGTCCATTCGGCTGGCGGCACATTATTGGCAATGGCGGCGTTCTCTGCCGGCAAACCAAAAGCATCCCAGCCCATCGGGTGAAGCACATTAAAGCCGCGCGCTTTTTTGTAGCGGGCAACCAAATCGCCCAAGGTGTAATTGCGCACATGCCCCATATGAATGCGCCCCGACGGATAGGGAAACATCTCTAAAACATAATATTTAGGCAAATCATCCGTTTCGGATACTTCAAAACATTTTTTGTCTTGCCAGGTTTTTTGCCAGCGGGTTTCCGCCTCTTTGAAGTTATAGCGGGCCATTCGAACTTAGTGTCTCCTGAGAGCCTGAAAGAATAATCAGATTACATATTTGTGCTGCTTGATAATCATTTGCGTCACAAAATAGCAAGCTTTGATGTGGCATGAGATAATTGATGGCGTGATTATTGGACGCTGCGATTCCTAAACTGCCGTGCGCGCATGAGAATTGCGTTCTCAAGTTTTGTCGCGGTATTGGCCTGTACAGTTGAATCTTGCCAATCGCCCCGGCTGTTTTTGACCTGCCTGAAAACGGAAACACGCACACCGTCGGCGCGCAACGCACGGCCCAGAATATAAATGTTCATTTTAAAGCGTTCGTTGGGAGCTGAAGGCGGCGCATACCAATCGGTGATGACAACACCGCCGAACGGGTCGGCGGATACAATCGGCCAGACAGACATTGTGTCCAAGGTGGCGCGCCATAAAAACGCGTTCACGCCAATTCCAGCAGTGCCTGCTCCTGCCGCAGGTTTGTCATCTCCCCCAAAGCTCAAGCCCCCATCGCCAAATATTGTCTCCCTTTTATCACCATCGACGACTTCATCACCATTGGTGACCGTACCGCCTTCACATGCAGAAACGGCGAGAATTAATGACAAAATCGCTAGAAATTTTATATTTTTGCGAAAACGTTTTTCGCCTTCGAAAAAGGATTGTAAACCGTTGATCATATTACCTAATTTTCTATTTTATGGGCATCTTTGAGCGCAAATATGGCGCCTAATCGTAAAATTCATGTGTAGATTGGCGTGTTATACTCCATTTCAGGGATAAAACCCAGTTATTTCAAGCTTTTTAGCCGATTCTGGATATATTTAGAAATGAAATCATTAGGCCTGAATGCCAAAAATAAAAAAGTGTTTAGAATCAGGCGGTTTCAAGATTGCCATAAAGGCACATAAATTGCCAATTAACACTGTGATAAAAACAACACATTTTCATAAATAAGAAAAAAACCATATAAACTCGTTAGTTAAACCTGTTGTATAAGTGCAACGACATTTCTGTTTAGTGTGATTTTAGTCATTCGCAACTTGACCGTAAACGAGGCTCATGGCCCTATGTCGTGGATTGAAGTTCTTCAACCTTTTTATTTGGGCAATTGTATGTCCAGGGGTGAGGGATATTTAGGAGAAGTAACATGAAAAAATCTCTTTATATGACGACGGCTCTTGCAGCTGCTAGCGTTTTGGCCTTTGGTGCCACTGGTGCCACCGACGCAATGGCTGCTGAAAAAGCCAAAGCTAGCCCCGTGAAGATTTCGCTTAGCGGTTTCCTCAACACAAGGGTTGGTTTTTCTGAGCAAGATGCTGCATTTGAATCGACAGCAAATTCAACGGCACGTGTTGGTTATGATTCATTCAACGTATATACAGATTCTGAGATATATTTCACGGGTTCAACGAAACTCGATAACGGCATTGACGTCTCTGTCACAATACAGTTGGAAACTGATT
>Ga0066376_10003572_pt1 | contig 13815 bp, 10 predicted proteins | sample Knorr_S15_td_Bot_FD_77009 | JGI IMG/M metagenome (GOLD analysis project Ga0066376, IMG submission 77009) | Marine microbial communities from Southern Atlantic Ocean transect - Knorr_S15_td_Bottom_ad_5009_LV_A | ecosystem: Environmental > Aquatic > Marine > Oceanic | place: Southern Atlantic... | reverse complement strand
TTGTAAATTCCAAAAAGCATGGTTCCATTGGCCAAGGTTATCCCTCCCAGATAAGCATTGGAGGCCATACCGTCGAATTGGTTCATTGCTGTATAGCTCAGTCCAATAGCAATTAAAAGAAACAGAATGGCCACCCTCATGGAATTTTCAATTCCGATACTGGCTGGAAGAGTACGCCTGCCCCTATCACCTTCCAGATCCTGTATGTCCTTGATAATCTCACGGGTTATCGTAGCAAGCACTGCCAGACTAAACATCCACAGAGTGGGCCCTGGTTCGTTGACAGCCATTCCTGCAAACAGGAATATTGCCCCCGACATCAGGCCGACAGTAATGTTGCCCGAGATTCCGGCTGCCTTTAGTCCGTTTTCGTATGCTATCAGTAGAATTATTCCGATTAACGCGATAACAAAGGGCATTTTATTCTCAAGAGCAAAAAGGAGTATTAGGAGTCCCGAGCCCAGAAGTGCCTGTGCACATACCGAGGCCGTATCTGCAGAGATGGATCCTGAAGGTATTGGTCGTTCGGGGTGATTCTCCTTGTCGGTTTCCCGATCATTGTAGTCATTTAGTGCATTACCTCCACCGACTAGCATCATTGAGCACACGCAACAGATGGCGATTTCAATCTGGAAGTCCATGATTTCAGGTCCAGCTGCAATGAACGACCCCGCGATTACTGCTATTGCAGTCAGAATCATATTCTCAGGCCTGGTTAGAGCAAGATATGGATTCATGCAACACGACTTCCTAATTCACAATCAGGGTCAGGTTTCAAAAGACGAACAGTACCATCCTTTTCCACACCTCCAAGAACCAGAATCTCCGACATTAGAGGGCCTATTTGTTTAGGTGGGAAGTTGAAGACTGCAACCACATCCCTACTCAGTAATCCTTCCTTTGCGTAGTTCGTGATCTGTGCAGATGTCTTACGGATGCCCAGGGGGCCAAAATCTACGGTCAGGATGTAAGCTGGTTTTCTGGCCTCTGGGAAATCCCTGACATCGACTATCCTCCCGATTCTCATGTCGACTTTGATAAAATCATTCCAGTCAATCGTCTCGCTCACAGGAGCGTATCAAGCCGTCAATACAAAGTCTTTTATCTCAAAAACGGGGTAATGGTCCATGACAGATCCTCTTTTTGAACCTTATAGCGGTTACAGACAATATCCCATAGAGGAAATGCAAAAACGGTCAAAGGAATTCTTGGAGGGAATTGTAAGAAGGCGAACCGTCAGGGATTTTTCCGACAAGTCGGTTCCTAAAGACATAATCGAGAACTGTATCAAGGCCGCAGGAAGTTCACCAAGCGGCGCCAATCATCAGCCTTGGCATTTTGCAGTGGTTACAGACCCTGACACAAAAACAGATATTCGTAAAGCCGCAGAAGAGGAGGAACGTTTACTATACAATGAAAGGGCTCCAAATGAGTGGCTGGAAGCTTTGGCTCCGTTGGGGACCGATGAAAATAAGCCATTTCTAGAGATAGCACCTTATTTGATAGTCATTTTTGCCGAGTCCTATAGTTTGGACACAGATGATAACAAAATCAAGAATTATTATGTTTCAGAATCAGTGGGTATTGCTACAGGAATACTGATCACGGCACTTCATAATGCCGGCCTAGTGACTCTGACCCATACTCCCAGCCCCCTGAATTTTCTTCGCCGTATTCTGCGAAGAGGCAAAAATGAACGGGCATTCTTGATTCTGGTCACAGGTTTCCCGGCCGAAGATGCGAAAGTTCCGGTTCTCGGAAAGAAGAATTTTGAAGATTACACTTCGTTCATCTAATCCAAATAGACGTTCAGAATCGGTTTTTCATCCATATGGAAGAAACTGTAGGTGGCCCACCAGGTTATCATATCCAGAGAATTAACCAAATTGTTCATTCCCGTTGCGTTATTCCCAAATCCTTTACTTTGAGTGTCCATCCAATCTTCCATTTCTTCTAAAGTGTCACAGGTCTGATGATAACACCAGTAACCGTCGACTAACCCACCATAACCAAGAGTAATGGTCCCTAAATTATCCTGAAAAGAGGCATGGTCACTACGTGCAGTAGTATCCTCATAAATTATTATTTCAGGTCGATTCTCTTCCAACCACACGTCGTATTTCCAGGTACTTTCTGTGCCATTGTCTGATCCAACCAGAATATCCTGTTGCATTGAAACATTGATCGCATCGGCCCCAATCCACTGACTGAGATAAACCATATCGGGCTGGTCGATTTTATTGTAGTTCAGTGATGGCCCAATGTAAATTCTCATAGGCCACACCTCACTATCTTTAGGGTAGCCACTCTCATCTGGCTGTGGGTCAGGATCACAACTTCCATCCCCTCCATGTTCACCACCACAGGGAGCGCCACCACCACCTGGCCAGTTGACTCCGGCCATGTCAAGATTAATGTAATTCGTTACAGTCACTCCTGGATGATTATCATCCAATGTCTTGGTCCAATAGTCACTGCCTCGTTTTCCACCTTCCTCACCAGACCATAGGCAGAAGACCATCGTCCTTCGAGTATCATAGGGCATGTCAGCCATGGCCTCCGCAGTGGCCAGCACCATAGATATTCCTGCCGTGTTGTCATAAGCGCCATATCTGGTTCCATAAGTTCTTGAACCAGTGTCATGCGGATCGACCAGTCCAGCGTTTGTAGGAGGAGCTATATCAAAATGGGCTCCAAATACCAACCATTCATCAGTGTATAGAGTTCCATCTCTAAACCCACAAATATTGTATGCTTCAGGATTTTGATTTCCCAAAACATCAGTCAAATCAAATCTCTGCGTTTCTACGCGAAGACCATAAGCCGTCATTTCAGCAATTAAAAATTGTGCAGCGTCTTCATAGGCTAAATTTCCTTGTCCAGCCCATCTGTCTAAATATCCCGTAGCAAAATCTGGAGGTGCCCCCAAAGAATCATCAGTTATTCTAGCGATGTTGTTGTAAACAGTTCGACCATCTACAAAACCAGTAGAGAACAAGCCCCCCTCATCTATAGAATATGCTGCCGAAATCGGCCTTTTCACAGAGATTCTGACGGGAACGACAGTTGCACCCTTATTTGTTGTCAGATTTAGACTATCAAGCGAAGTTCCTTCGGACGGTGCTACTCTGGTAACTGCCATACCATCTTCCTTCATCCCATTCCTATTGACCCATTGATCCCAACTCTCATTTGAATTTCTAATTGGCCAGTTAACTGTGCCATATCCTGATAGAAAGACAAAAGTGGAATCAATTCTTGGTGGAGCTAATGAAATCAGCTGCTGGGTTTCCCCAATCCTCATATCCAGCACAGTACCGTTCTGAACATAGTTGGACACTGGATCAATAACTAAATTAGGAATGAAAACCGAGAGGTCCTTTTTTGCAGTAATTACGAGCGGCTGGAATTCACCTGCAATCATAGTCCCAGGATTTACAGTAATATCATTCACTGAGATTCCGCCCGTGCCTTCATTTTCAAGACAACCTGCCAACGCCGGCATCAAAAACAGAAATGCAATAGCCACCGAATCAAAACGTTTCATTGTTTCTCCAGAAGAGCAGTGATATAAGAGATATCACTCTTCTAAGCAGTCTTCGTACATACAGACAGGAGGTTCGAAGAATATCTTATTGCCGACGTTTATCTCGTGCAACCTGAGTACACTATCCTCTCCCAGTTCGATGTCTACTGCAGCCTCAGTACTGGAAGGAAGGTAATCCTCCCCGATATCTCTCAAAGAGAGACGAATATAGTGACCTTCTGGAATCAATACATCCATAGCAAAGAATTCCATTTTGGCAGTAATCTCGACACCGGGAACGATGACCTGGTACTCAGTTCCACCTTCGTGATATCTAAGATCCATGATTGCGTGCCCCATATGAATGCATTCGTCATCAGCCGAACAATCCTCCATATAGGCGTAGAGGGACCCACCGGAACCCTGAGGTGTTACCTGCAAGTGTAATTGAGGTAATCCTCCGAATCTGAAATCATAATCAAAGGTTCCCGTTTCAAACACTATCCAGTCGTCTACGGCTTCCATACCTGGGTAGACAGTTGTTCCGAATCCACCTTCTTCCACAAGTGCTAAATTCCCTCCCAGATCAAATTCAATGGCCTTTGAATCGGCTGCCGGATATCTATCCTCGACTCTCCATTCTCCACGATTGTTCTGTATCTCAAGGTAGAGACTTGGTTTGGGTCCTTTTTCCTGTAGATAATAGGTGAACCATTCCAGCAGATCCTGCATCCAGTCAAATCTTACCATCTCTGGATAAGCCTCAGAACCTCTTCCAGGATCGGACCGGTCTTTCTGGTAATCAGGCCGATCAGGATAATCATGGTCCCACTGCCCCATCAGGACCTTTGCTTCTATGCCGTGATCCAGCAGAGTATTGATGGTTGGAACTGCCATGTGCGGGTCCACATTCCAATCTTGGAATCCTTGAACAATATATATCGACCCCCTGTAATTTTCAAGTACCCGGTCCAGGAAATATCTTTCACTCCAGTAACTTTCAACGAACTCATTTCCGGCAAAAACATAGCCATTGGTAGCGTGTATCGGCCCCAAAAGGTAGTCTTGACAAGCATTCTGCAGGTTTTCGCCCCCTTTTTCAGAACTGAATCCATAGGAACCATAAACGACATTGTGCATGAATGGGGCTCTAGCTTCTGACGACCCATTCTTCCACATCAATTCCCTGACTCCAATCAGTCCTGAGATAGGAACGATAGTCTTCAGGTATTCATTACCATACATTGCTGCCTGCCAGGGAGTTGACCCATCGTACGATTTTCCGATTAGGCCAACGTTGCCATTGGACCAATCCTGTGTCCCTAACCATTCCACTGCTGCATTGATTCCCTCTTGTTCAGAGAATCCCATCAGGTCCATACAGTGATTTGAAAGCCCAGTCCCACTCACCGAGACCTGGGCAAAGGCAAACCCGTGAGGTAACAGATTTTGTAATATACCTATCCCAAGCCAACTACCGGGTGTTGTGATATCTGGAGTTCCTACAGATTCTTCACCGAAATAGGGTCCTATCTCAGCAATTACAGGAACTCTCATTCCGCTAGGTACTTCTGGTCTCCAGTAGGCTAAACTGATATGGGGGCATTTATCAGGATCAAAATTCAGAACGCACTGAGGGTCTACAGCCGCCCCCCCTTCCGTTTCAGGTAGGTTGTAGGGAATCATAACATGTTCCAGAGCTTCCCATGAATCAGCGGGTCCCATTCGCTCGTAAGGCCCTTGGCGAAGCACGAAACTATACGCTTGTGCAGTATCGAAAGGTTGTTGATTTCTGGCCCAGACAGGGACATTCATATCATAATTTGTCTCTTCAACATCCTGCATATAGAGCAGGTATGAACTGCTAATCATGACGGCCACAGTAACCAGTGAGAAAACTTGGGTAGCTAGACTATCAGTTCTGCTGACTTGGGTTACCATTATTTTTCAGGATTCTTAGCAACAACCGCCATCGCCGCAACCACACTCTCCCTTCTTTCCCTCTGGTACAGGATTTGGATTGTTGACCCGGAAACCTTCTCCCATCTCAGATACAACGTAATCTATTTCAGCACCCTTGATTTTGTCGACATCATCGCAGTTTACAATGAGTTTCAAACCCTGTGATTCGAAAGTGCTATCTCCCTCACCCTGAGAATCAAAACCTAGGGCATACTGATAGCCACCACCACAACCACCTGGAAAAACACCGATTCTGAGATGTTTTCCTTCAATATCTTGCTCACTAACAGCCTTGTTTATTTTCTCGGCTGCCGATTCTGTAAGGCTAATCATAATGTTTGGAGCAGATGTTTGATTTTATAGTTTGCGGATGCCGTAATCTGCAATCCGAACCAGATCCAAGATACTCCAATACTTTCTGTTTAGATGTTTTCTTTTCTTTATCCCATTTACTCTCAACTAAATAGGCATATTTCTTTCCTTTTATTTTTTTAGTACGTATGTAGGCTATGATAACACCCCCGTTTTGCATTGAAGGTCCTCTTCTCTTTTCATACCCAAAATGTGTCTAAGCCCATTTTCTAAATTCTCAAACCTGAATTTATATCCGGAATCTATTAACTTAGAGGAATCAATTCTATTGCTAGATAATAGTAATACATCTCCCATTTCTCCCATTATGGACTTAACAACAAAAGCAGGTAGTGGAATTAAATTAGTCATAAATCCTAATCTAGGGCCCCACATTATTTTACCAAGTGTTGAAGCAAAATCTTTCTGTTGAATAGTATTAGGAGAAGCGACGTTTACAGCTCCAGATAGGCTTTCAGTAGTAATGGCATGATATATACTTCCTATCGCGTCATCAATAGTTAGCCAAGACCACCATTGTTTCCCACCCCCAATAGGAGGATTTCCTCCGAATTTAGCAGGTAATAACATCCTCGGTAGAGCTCCTCCTTTAGGACTCATAATAATTCCAAATCTAAGAAAAACAACCCTTATTCCAGCATCTATTGCAGGTTGCGCTGCAGCTTCCCATTCCTTTACAACATATGAGAAATAGTCATCGCCATTTTTACTATCTTCAGTTAGAATATCGTCCCCGTAACTTCCGTAATATCCCATAGCCGATGCACAGATGAGTACTTTTGGAGGATTTTCTAGAGACGCTAAGTGCTTTGCCACAAGTGCAGTACTTTTAACCCGGCTTTCCAGAATTTCTTTTCGTTTCCATTTAGACCACCTGACTAAGCTACCAATGTTTTCACCAGCCAAATGAACTACAGCATCTTTACCGTTAAGGCTACTTATTTGTTGTTTCCGTATGTTCCAGCACAGTTCACCTTTTTTCGGTCTTTTTCTAACCAAATTTTCGACACTGTGCCCAGCAGTTGTTAGATAAGGTCCCAATTCTTTTCCTATTAATCCAGAACCGCCCGTAACGGCAATGTCTAATGGTTTACCACTATACTTTGACAGTGCATACAGGTCATTTTCGGTAATGTTTCTTCGATATGCAAACATTTGGTCTAATTTTTTCTTAGTATACCTGCCACCAAGCAAGAAGCCAAATGGTTTCATTGGAAAATCATATTCTATTCGGTCAGTTACCAAAGAATTATCTTCATCTATTTTCTCGAAAAGGTGTTTATGATGCCAGCCTCCATTCCAGAAAGGTAGTGGTCCAACAAAAGGCCCACTAGTTTGATCTTCCAGGAACTGGACATTTTTCTTATAACCGTAATACTGGGTTACCCAAGTAAGTGGTACAGGCCCTGCCTTCATTGCGATGTAAACAGTACCTCCATCAATACCTCCAACTCTTCTAGTTACATTAACCGGATCAAATGGAGGAGTCAACCTCTCAAAAGCACCTTCATTCTCGTGCCAATTGAATAACTTTTCAACGGGAACATTGAGTTTTAGCGTCGACTCGAACAAGTGTTTTCCTTTCATTTTATCCATAGAGCCTAATTATGAGATATCTTAGTGCACAATCCCATATATAAAAACCTCAATATAGTGCCTAAAAGTGTTTAGACAAGTCTTAATCCACCCTCTTTATCGTATCGATACTTGACCGGGAAAAACCATAATCCGTCAGTAGCCAGAAGGATTTCCAGAGAAATCAAACGTGGAGAATCACCCGAAAGCCTTTTGCCTCTGGCGAAAAGTATCAATGACCCCTATTATCGTTCCTTGAGCCTCGTTTCCATAGCGTCTTCAATCAGTAGTAAGAAATCTAAAAAGATCTTCGAATCAGCTTTTAGAGAAGTTAATAATGTAAACGAGGAGTGGCGCAGGACAGAACTTCTCGGTAAGATTGCGAAAAATCTAAAAATTATGTCGGATGGCAATCAAAAAAGCAGGATGTTTGAGAAAGTTCTGGTACTGTCCTCAAAGGGAAAAGAGGAAGCCACGAAGGATTTCGTCGTAAAATATTCTAAAAATTATCCTGATGAATTACTTGAAACGTTGCTTTACCACACTATAAATCTGAAACAATATTCGTTTGAGTCCTCCAAAGCCGTTATCAGGATCTGGGTCAAGAGAAAACCAGTTGATTCGTTATTAGCTCAACTATCAGTTATCAAAAGCAATCTCAGAACTAGACTATTCGGGTATCTACATTTTCAATTAAGCAAATCCAAGATTCAAATCAAACCCACAGCTCTGGAGACAGCACTTCAAGCTGATAATTCCGAGGAAATGCTAAGATATCTGGTCCGAATCTGCTCAAGCCCTTCTGATTTAGACCTGGTTGCTTCATCCGTTTTGGACCAATCACCAGCAATAATGCTGGCACTTACGGCACGTGCGGATCGTAAAGGGTGGGCCAAGGAAGCTAGAGCGTACGCATCTCAAGCTCAAGAGACGATAGATCATCTACCAATCTCAAACGAAAAGGAAGGATTGCTTTCCAAACTCAAAATAACACTGGATAGATTGGATGCCCCTTTGCCTGAAAAACCGGCAATTCCATTTGAAGATTCAGATATGGTTAGTAAGGGTAAACACACATTGGGACTCTACAATACGTATGGGGGCAAGTGGAATCATCCTCATTTCAAGGCAATTTTCAAGGCTACCAGCCTCTGTTCGGCCTTTGATCTGGACTTGGCATTGATAGGTTTTCCAAGCATTGAAACTGAAAAATTAATAAGGGAGGTAAAGAAAGAGATGAGATTGCCCAACGATGGCCATCTTTCGATATTGTTAGCTCTTGATCGTGTAAGATTTTTTGGCGATGAGATAGACGAAACATGGGCAGGGACCAAAGTGGTCACTACTGCAAACCCGGATGCAAATAAGTTAGAACTTCCAGATGGAAGATTGTGCATGATCATGGGATTGGGCCCCAAGGGACTTCCCAAGCCTTTCCTGAAGGCCTCGGATCATCATTTTGAATTGACAGGCTCCAACATAGCTTTCGAGACCGGAACGGCCATGGGTTCGATTGCAGGTCATTTGTACCTGATGTAGAGTCTATAAACACGTCGCGTTTCCTCTACTATGGAAGATTGCCTTTTTTGCAAGATAAGGGATGGCAAGATTCCGGGAGATATAGTGTATGAGAACGAGCACGTACTGGCATTCAATGATACCAGTCCGGCAGCTCCCACCCATATTTTGATAATTCCCAAGGAACATATTTCCACCCTGAATGATTTGGAAGAGGATCACAAGGAAATTATTGGCGAGATTTTTCTGGCCGCCAAGGAAATAGCTGCTAAGAAAGGTTTTGCGGAATCAGGGTATCGCACGGTTTTCAATTGTAATGGCCATGGGCAGCAAACGGTATTCCATATTCACCTACATTTAATCGGTGAAAGGCAGATGACCTGGCCCCCGGGCTAGAATCCAATCTCTTCAAAAATGGAGTACATACGCAAACCCTTTTACGGTCGAAGCCGACGGTAAAGTAGCAGTTGTGACTATTAGTAACCGACGGGCTGAACACCTCGAAGTGTCACCTTTCACCTCTACCGAAGTAGTGGTTTCCAGTAACACTGATGCTCTCGGTGCTTACACCCCGGTCCTATCTAACTTATCTTCTATAAGTGTCATAATACCTCGTTTTGAGGCGGGTTTCGAGCTTAGATGCTTTCAGCTCTTATCCCTTACAGCGTGGCTGCCCAGCAGTGCCTTGTCAGACAACTGGTAAACTAGTGGCTGCGAACCCTCGTTCCTCTCGTACTAGAGGGTCCTTCCCCTCAGGTATTGGACAGTCCCAGCACATAGCAACAAACCTGTCTCACGACGGTCTAAACCCATCTCACGATCCCTTTTAATGGGCGAACAACCCCACCCTTGGGTGCTTCTGCACACCCAGGATAGGAAGAGACGACATCGAAGTAGCAAGCCTGGAGGTCGATGTGGGCTCTTGCTCCAGACAACTCAGTTATCCCCGGGGTAACTTTTCTGTTATCAACCGCACCTACTAACGGCGCTGGTTGGTTCGCTAGGCCTTGCTTTCGCATCGTGGTTTGTTGTGTTGCCAAACCACGTCAAGCCAGCTTTTGCCCTTGCGCTTAACGGTAGATTTCTGACCTACCTAAGCTGACCTTTGGGCTCCCTTGTTATATTTTCGAGGGAGTGGCGCCCCACCCAAACTGCCCGCCTACCGGGGTTCCTCCGAAGAGGTGAGTGGGACGAGTCGAAAAGGACGGTGTTTCATCAGTGACTCGGCGACGAGCTAGCGCTCGCACCTGTGTAATGTCTCCCGTCTACTCTACACAAAACAACTCGTGCCACAACGGCAGGTTGCAGTAAAGCTCCACGGGGTCTTCGCTTGCGGCTGGGACGTACTGGACTGTGCGCCAGTAAGTCAATTTCATCGGGCTCCGGGCGGGGACAGTAGAGCTCTCGTTAGGCCATTCGTGCAAGTCGCCAATTAAGCGACAAGGTATTACGCTACCTTAAGAGGGTCATAGTTACCCCCGCCGTTTAGCGGTCCTTCGTCCGGTTGTAACCGGGTTTCAGATACCGCCACTGGGCAGGATTCAGCGGCTATACACATCCTTACGGACTAGCAGCCACCTGTGTTTTTAGTAAACAGTCGGAGCTCCCTAGTCACTGCGACCAGCTCTCTACAGAGCTGGCACCCCTTATACCAAAGGTACGGGGCTAATTTGCCGAATTCCCTCGCCCGGATTCTGCCGCGACGCCTTAGGCTACTCACCTAGGGGCACCTGTGTCAGATCTCGGTACGGACAACTCACACGGCTCCAGATCCCTTTTCACGGACACCAGGCTAGAGCAGAAGCGAAATACTTCGCCTCCCAACAGCTTAGTTTGTTTCTCACCATTACGGTACTCCACAAATTTATTGCTGAAGGCAACACTCAGACAAGAGTGCTCCACTGGACCCGATGTGTCAGGAAATGGACAAAATGTGAATTGGTGCAGGAATTTTAACCTGCTTCCCTTTCGATTCCTCCTGTTAGGGGGAACCTTAGGACCGACTAACCCTCGACTGATGAACATCGTCGAGGAACCCTAGCCCCTCCGGCGGATGGGATTCTCACCCATCTACGCTACTACTATTTCCATGATTATCATTCGAACGCGGTCCACAGGACCTCACGGCCCCACTTCCACCCGCGCACGACGCCTCTCTATCGCATCACCTTTCGGTGGCCCAAAGTATCGGTGAACAACTTAGTCCCGTCCATTTTCTAGGCTCAGAGACTTGACTGGTGATCTGTTACGAACTCTTTAAAGGATGGCTGCCTCTAAGCCAACCTTCCAGCTGTCTATGCCTTCAAACACTATTTGTTCTTTAACACTTAGCTGTTACTTAGGGACCTTAACTTTGGTCTGGTTTGTTTTCCTTTTGGACATCAAGCTTACCCCGATGCCCTCACTGCCCAGCTTCTACGACGGACACACATTCGGAGTTTGACAGCATGCCGAAAACTTTCGCTTCCTAAACACGCAATCAGTGCTCTACCGCATGCCCCGTCTCTGCTGAGGTCTGCCTGCGAGCAGTTTCGAGAGGAACCAGCTATTGCCGGTCTAGATTGGTCTTTCGCCCCTATACCCAGGTCATCCAAACGATTTGCACATCAGTACTGGTTCGGGCCTCCACCCTTCTTCCGAAAGGCTTCACCCTGCCCAGGCATAGATCGACCGGCTTCGGGTATCCAACCATTGACTTCAGGCGAGCACACCTTGCCCCTCGCTTGCGCTGCGGGCTATCGGTTTCCCTACGGCTTCGTACCTGCGTACTTAACCTCGCCAATGATAGGAACTCCACGGATCAATTTTCGAATCGAACGGCATGACGTCGGTGCGGCGGTGTTACCGCTTAATCCCTTGCACGCCATACCAGTCTGTAACCACCTGATTTCAGGGTCTTATTAATCTCCCGCCAGGGATGCTTTACAACTTTCGCTCACGCTACTATTGCGCTATCGGTCTCGGTTTGTATTTAGGGTTGGAAGTTAGTACCTCCCGTATTCACGCGCAATATCCAATGCACGCTACTCTTGGGTCCTGAAAATCATCTTTCACGGTGTCTCCTACGGGGCTATCACCCTCTATGGCACCGGTGTTCCACACGAAATTCGGATAACAGTGTTAAGATGTAAACAGGCCAAACTCCACATTTCTACTGATTTTCATCAGAAGATTCGGATTGCCCTATGAGGTGTTCGATCGCCTTTACTAACCTCATCTCATTTGATTTCTTTTCCTGCCCTTACTAAGATGTTTCAATTCAGGGCGTTCCCCATCCTTTCGGATTGAACCACTAGGGTTCGGGAAGTCCCATTCGGCAATCTTCGGATCAAAGGCTCCATGCGCCTCCCCGAAGCATATCGCTGCTTGGCACGACCTTCTTCGGCAACCGAGCCTAGTCATCCACCAGGTGGCGTAGTAACTGCTGTAGCCGTCGGCTTCAACATTCGTCCGGGTTTGCGTATGATCTGACAATCATTGATGCGTTAATATCCTCACTGAGAAGAGATTAGCGTCTATGCCAACTTCCCCGGTCTATAAGCTTCAAGATCGAGTGCACTTAACGTTCCCTGCGTCATAGACTAGCATTAAATAGTCGACACAAGGGTTTGTCTGGAGAAAAGAGGGGTATATAATGTTGCGCGAAGAATCTACAATTATTGACTTGAATTCTACTAGGGCGCCAGCCTTTCTATCTGCCAAATGGTGCCATTCTTAGTGTAGACGAATCGGTCATGCATCCGATCACGCCTTCCTTGCCAGAATTCTACGCTTCTATGTTCCATCCTGTAACCGCCCCAATTGTCAGGCAGTGGGATGGTTTTTCCCTCAAATTTCTTTCCCAGCTTTCCAAATTTCTTCTTCATGGCGTCCCGGTTCTCGATCACTCCGCTCTGGTTGGATGCCAATGCCGAGATCTGGCTCCGAAGCGGCCTCGAATGGAAATATTTTTCGGATCTGGAACGGGAAACCTTCCTTAATTTCCCATTTATCCTGACCTGCCTTTCCTGACTTGGCCAGTAGAAATTTAGGGAACCATATGGATTCTCCTCTATTTCTCGACCTTTTCTACTCTCGTAATTGGTATAGAATACAAATCCATCCTCATCGTATCCCTTCAGGAGCACGACTCTGCTGGATGGTTTCCCATCCTTGTTCGTGGTTGACAAGGTCATGGCCGTCGATTCAAATCGGTGGATGCCTTCCACTTGCTCAAACCATATGCGGAACATTTCCACCGGTGATTCGACCAGATCCTTTCGCCTTAATTCAGAGGCTTTGTAATCAGCACGTTTATTTTTCACAGTTCACCTTCAGAATCATTGTTTAATAAAGGTGTACTATATTCAGTTCAAAAATTATTTTTGAAAATTCCTTATATAGTAAACACATTTAGGAAGTAGTATGGACCAGACCCACCCTTCCGTAGGTCAGTTGCCGAGTTATGCTGGAGGCAGCCCTTTCAAAGGATTCTGGATACGATTCGTGGCTGCGATCGCAGATTTTGTGATATTAGTGATAATGACCTTGGCCATTGCATCTGTTTTAGCAATAATCGCCGCCGCTCTTTTAGGAGAGGGCGCTGCTGTCGCAACATTTATTCTGACCCTAATTGCCTTTGGTATAGCTTTGATTCTTTACAAGCCCCTGATGGAAGCTTCTGAGTATCAGGGAACTTTAGGTAAACACATTCTAGGTATGAAGGTCGTCAATCAAAGAGGTGAAAGAATAACTATGACTACATCTTTTGTTCGAACTATAGTGTATTTAGTTTTGACCACAATACCTGGCGTTAATGTTGTGGGGGTTTTAGGACTTATTATGATTGGTTTTACTGAACAGAAGCAGGGCTTACACGATAT
>Ga0066376_10003570_pt1 | contig 13817 bp, 7 predicted proteins | sample Knorr_S15_td_Bot_FD_77009 | JGI IMG/M metagenome (GOLD analysis project Ga0066376, IMG submission 77009) | Marine microbial communities from Southern Atlantic Ocean transect - Knorr_S15_td_Bottom_ad_5009_LV_A | ecosystem: Environmental > Aquatic > Marine > Oceanic | place: Southern Atlantic... | reverse complement strand
GGGTTTGTTGCTGCCTGCGAGGTGACAACGCCTGTGCCGGGGAGGATCTGCGGGCAGGTTGCGCCGACGGCGAGGGAGTAGGTGGCGATTGCGATTCCCAGTTTGCCGTCTGTGGGGTCACGTCCGAGGATGGTGAAAGTCATCGGGGTATTATGCTCCGGGCGTCGTCGGACGACTTTGTCGCGCAGGAAGCTCCGCGGGGCACGCCAGAGCCTGATGACATCGGAATCAGTTTGGGAGTTTGGGAAGTGGGGGTTTGGCCCCTTCCCGAAGAAGGGGGGACGCGCGCAAAGGGCCGGGTGGTTCAGGCTTTGCCCCACCTGCGGTTGATGACCACCAGCGAACCGATGACGAACACGGTGGCGATGATGCCCCCGATTCCAGTTCGACGGGGGTGATCTGGAGTTCTGAAATGGTTCCGTTTTCGACTTTTTCGTGGAAATCGTCGGCATCTACACGGAACGCAATGACGGGCTTGAAGTCCTTGCCTGCAGTGATGATCGTGACATTGGCGTCCTGATCGGAAGCCGGAACCGCCAGTTCCACGCGCCCTGAACCGTCGAGGGACGTAATGTAGGCGTAGCTGCCCGAGCCCCCATCGGCGGGCACCGAGATTTGAATGACGGCGTCGAGGCTGGCATCACCTGTGTTGATCGTGATGAACGAGCCGTCATACCCATCGGGGTCCCGGCGTGGGATCAGTGCCGGGTAGGAAGTGTCGCCGATCTGGAACACTGGGTGGGCGCTCTCCCCGATGGCACCATCGACATCGGGGTCGTACATCCTGTCGCCGTCAAGATCGGCGAAGAATCCGTGGTTGATGAAAATTTCGTCGATCTGGGAGGATGTGGCGTCGGAACCCCCGGCGGTCAGCAAGTCGTTGACGAGGGCGTCGTGCAGTTCGGCGATGTTTGACACACCGGTGTTGCCGCCAGCGCCTGCACCGGCATCAGGTCGTTCGTAGCCGGTGATAATGCTGACAAGCAGACGCAGGTCCAGGGTCACGTCGTCATCATCGGTCCTGGCAATACCCCCAAGTGTTGCTGTGGCCGATACGACTTCGAGTCCGGCCGGGGGTGCAGCGAAGAAAGTTCCTTCGCGGGTGGGTGCGATAACCTCGGGGATGACCCTGGTCACCTGGGTGCCGACCACTTCCCCCGCGCTGTTCATGTAGCGGACCGTCACATCGGTGTTGCGGACCAGTATTGGGCTTGTGTTTATTACCGTTCCAAGCACGATGGTCCCTGACGGTTCGGTGATAATCGAGACTTCGGAAACGCTAACGCCCGAGGGTCCGTTGGCACGGTGCGTGTAGTCTTCGTCGGCGTCGACCAGGTCGAGCAGGAGGCCAGCAACGGTGAATTCTTCCCACCAGCCTTCAGCCTCCCAGGGCAGGCGGTCGGCTTCCAGGTCGTAATCGGCGCCGATCGAGTACATCTCGGACCGGTTGTCTTCATCTATCTGCCGCGAGACCATCATCGAGTAGAACTCGGCAAAGCCTTCCACAAACGAGTCTCTGGTGGAGGTATTTTCATAGTAGCCGCCGTGGTTGGTGTCGCCGGCTGGCAGTTCATAGGTCTCTCCGGTTTGGAGCCAGAGGAAGTAGTGGCCGTATTCGTGATATTCCCTGTTGTCGGGGACCCTTTCCGAATTCGCTGAACTCCTGGGCCGGGGTCATGGCGATGATTGGCGGTGAGCCGGGTTCCAGGCCGTTCTCTGCCACAAAGAATGAACCGGTTCTCGAACCGTCGCAGCCCAGGGCGGGGTCTTCACACCAGACCTGTAGCTGGAGCGTGGTTGCGCCGTCGATTTCCGCACCCAGGCTGATCGCCAGTTCTTCGGCGTTGAGCGTGTACTGGTAGATGGAGGTTGCATCGGGCCACAAATCCGTGCCGATAGGTGTCACGGCCATGGCGCCTTCGAGATTCCAGGCATCGAAATTCTGTTCGCACCCATTCGGGTTGGACGTATCGGGGCGGGTGACAGACGCGGTGAGCGCGATGATGGCATCGCTATTCATGACGGCGAAAGACGAATCGGCACCTGCACCGTGAGAGAGGACGACGCTGACTTCGACCACGTCGGGACCGGCGCCGGGTTCGGCATCGGGGTCAAGTTGTGGCATCGCGCCGGCGAGCGTGTACCGACCCCGTTTATCGGTGACGGTTTCGATGATGTTTCCATTGGGCGTCAACGCTCGGACCACCACGCCGGCCACTGGCGATCCCCAGTCATCGGTGACCCGTCCCTGAATGGTGCAGGAAGTGTTAACGGCCACTATCGCTTCAGTATCGGACCCGGCGGCGCTTGAACCTTCATCGCTGCCGGTGCCGGAAAGGTCTCCGCCAGTTGTACTGCCCGTGCTGCTCGTCGGTCCTTCCGGCGGTCCGGTTTGGGAGCCGTTTGAACTATTGCTGCCGTCGGCTTGAACAATTGCCTCGTCCAGACCGCCAAGAGCGCCCCCAAATGAGCTTCTGAAGTTTCCGACGGTCGGGGTCAGATCGTTGTCGGGCGAGGGGGCGGTCCAATCGAATTCGAACGAATTGGCCAGTACCAATGAAATAGTTACCACGACAATCCCGAGTATCAGCGCAATTGCGATCCTGGCCGCGTTTTTGCTGCCGCTTTTCGAACGGCGATAACGCGGTGTGGCCTCGTGGCCCTGTTGATTAGGCCGCACCGATTATCCTGCTTTCAATCGAGTGGCGCGTACGGAACCTCGGGATCGAGATCTGAATGCTGGTACCTTTGCCCTGGCTACTTTCGAGGGTGAGTTCGCCGCCGTGCAGCTCGACGATTTGCCTGGCCGAGACCAGCCCGATTCCGGTTCCTGCAACTGATCTTGTCGATTCGTTGTCGGCCCGGAAGAAGAGGGTAAAAAGCTGTTCCTTGTCGTCGTCGCTAATGCCGATTCCGTTGTCGGAGACCTCGACCGTGAAAAGGAGGTCGCTGATCCACGCTGAGACCGCGATATCGGTGTTCTCGGGCGAATACATGATTGCGTTGGTCAGCAGGTTTGAGATCACCTGCCTGATGCGTTCGTCGTCGGCTTCGACAATTGCGTCGGCACCGTCGTAATTGAAGTCGATATTCTGGTTTTTGCGTACGATCGCGGGCCTGAACGCTTCGGTTACCTCTTCGAGCGTCTGGCGGAGGTTGAACCTGGAATACGAAAGTTCGTATTCGCCCTTGTTCAACACGGAAAGTTCGAGGAGATCGTCGAGCAGGCGCTGGAGCTGGACAGTGTTGCGCTTGATTATCTGTAGGTGGTCGATATCTTTTTTGCCCAGGTTGCCTTCCCGGTTCCTGATGATGATTCCGGCGAATGCGGCGATTGAGGTGAGCGGAGTCATTAGCTCGTGGGTGATGGAGGATAGGAACCGGTCTTTCATTTCACCGACGCGTTTCATTTCCAGCGAATCGAGCATTGAGCGTTCGGACAGCTCGCGTTCGATGCCGATTTTCTGTCTGGTCGCCCTGAATACCTTGAGATCGGCGACAAAAATAAACATGAGCAGGACCAGGAACACACTGAGCAGGCTCACGATTGTTATGGCAGTCACGGATGCGCGCGTTTTCGCGATCTGGGCGCTGAGGATGCCGGTGACGTCCCGTGTGACCCCGATCACTCCGACAACACCATCGCCAGTCGCCGCCAGCAGCGGCAGGTAGGTCTCGATCACATCGGATTTGCGCGGCTGTGCGGCAGAACTCGCCAGGCCGGGGTCAGAGACCTGCGGATCCTGAATAACAACGGTTCCGAGGTTGGACGAAATCTCGCCGTTCGAGGCCGCTTCGAGAACGGATGGGGGAACGGTTCGCATGGCGATCAGGTCCGCCGATGTACTCCAGAGACTTTTGCCTGTGTTGTCGTAGAGCGAAATGTCGATAACGCGCAGGGAATCGAGCAATGTTTGAGATTCGATGGGTATCGTGTGAGCGAGTTGTGCCGGTTGGCTGGTCGATTCGGTTCCCTGTTCGACAAGCAGTTGGTTGACGATGCCGGCGATGATCGAGGCATCACGCGTCGATTGTTCGGTCGCCAGTTCGACCAGGTTGTTCTCGGCGGTCCTGGCGGCAAGGTGGTTCAGTGCGAACGCGGCCGTCCCCAGTGTTAAAACACTGATGAGAACGAACATGATTGTCAGCCGGTACTTATTCATAAGTTTCGCTGGAGAATTGCCGGTCATCGCGCACTGATTCAGCTACATCCGATGCGGCGCTGACATTTGCCAGCCCGGCCCGTGAAGGAACTATTGCCGCACACGCGTGCCACCGAAACAGACCGGCGATCTCCCTTACAATCGTGCGGTCACGATGCGAGTAGTGAACGGGTGCGTGCCGTAAGCGCTGATGGGAGCAGTCCCCGGCAGGAGATGCGGGCGGGCTCTATTGGTTGAATTCAGACCGGGACGATTTACCGTGTAAAGAGATGATGGCTGAATGCCGGATTCGTTCTTAGCCGAGCGGGGCCTAAAACGCTTGCTGGGGGGTGTGAATTCGGCTCGAAATGGGACCGGATTCTGTGGGACCAGCCGGCAGCGCCGGGTTCAGATGGTGGTTCAGGCGAGAATTTTCTACGTTATGCGCCGCCAGACACCAGTTGGGTCGGCTAGTATTCGTCGGCACGTTTCTAACACTTTTGGTGCCACCGGCTGAATTCGATTGGACATGACCGGGCTTGCCGTTATTTCGTCGGCGCCTGCTCGCTGATTTCCCCCAGATGTTCGCCCTGGCCCTGGGCGTGCTGGTGATGACGGCGATACTTGCTGGCACACCGATGTACCTCAACGTGATCGAGTCGCTCGGCCTCCGTTCGACGCTGGTAACGCTTGCGCCCGCGCACAGGAACCTGCAGGTCGTCGTCGAGGAACTTCCGCTCACCGAACGGTCGGTATCAGCGGCGACGGGTCAGGTTGAGCTTGCGCTGGCGGAACTGGGCGACCTGGTGTTGGGTATCGGCCAGGAATCGCGGGCGCGAGACCACTTCTGGGCCGACGACCCAGAATCGATAGTGGGCGGCCCCGCGGCCGACGTGGCGGTGCTCCAGCGGTTCGAGGGTTTTCTGGAGCGGGTGGAGATCGTGGACGGGAGACCTCCGGTCGCGACGGTACGACGGGAAGATGGCACGGTTGTCGTCGAGGCTGCGGTGCCCCGGGGTCGTGCTGAACTGCTCGGTCTGAGTACCGGCGACGAGGTTTGGCTTTCACCTTCGCCGGCCGATCCGCCGTACCTGCTGGTTCGGATAGTTGGCTTTTTCGAGCCACACGACCTTGAACAGGAATTCTGGATGGGGCTGGGCGGGGAGGTGATGGAACCCGCGCGGCCCACGCCGGCTGCGCGACACCGCCTGCCACTGTTTATTGTTGGGAATGGCCTGTTTGACGCGGTTACAGGCGGGTCGGCCTCGATCGGCAGCAACCGTTGGTTGGTTCAGCTGGACCTTGAAAAGCTGGAACGGCAGAGCCCTGCATACACCGCGGAACAAATTGGTGCGGTGGGCGATCAGCTGAGGAGGAGGTTGACTGAATCGCGGGCTGTTTCGGCGCTCGAAAATCGTTTGAGTGCACTGGGTGAAAAGATCAGTTTCGCCCGAATACCAACGTTGATGATGGGCGGTGTGCTGCTGCTGGCGGCGGCCTACTACTCGGTTATGGCCGCGGGGGTGCTGCTGGCTCGCCGGCGGGTCGACACCGGGCGGCTGTGGGTGCGTGGATCGGGCAGGCGGCAGGTTTCGTTGCTGTTCTTGAGTGAAGCGGTTTTCCTTGTGTTGATTCCGGCTCTGGCATCCCCTTTCGTGGCTCTGGGGGTGATCACCATGATCGGCTGGATTCCGGAATACGCGTCGGTAACGCTCGGTTCGGGGATGCCTGTGCACCTGAGCTGGCAGGCGTTTGCGTGGTCGCTTTCGGGCGCGTTACTGGTGCTCGTTTACATGCAGTGGACGGTCTGGAAAGACAATGGCAGGGAGATTGGCGCGGCACAGTTGTCGTCGCTGCGCGCGGAAGGGAAACCGTTCTTTCAGCGCCAGTATCTCGACCTGCTGTTCCTGCTTTTCGGGGGGGTGGTCATTTGGGACCTATCTACGGAGTCGTCGGTAGTTAATGAGAGGGCCGGCGAATCGGCGGCGGTAAATCCGCTGCTTGCGTTTGCGCCCGCCATTTTTCTTGCGGTTTCCGTTTTGGTTTCGCTCAGGGTCCTGCCGCCGCTGGCGCGGCTTGTTTCAAGCGGTTTTGCGAGGCGGGGGCCGGTGTGGGCGCATTTGATTTCGGCGTTGTTTGCGAGGGTGCCGATCACCTACGCCTGGCCGGTGGCGATTCTTGGCATTGCGGCGGGCACTGCGATGCTCTCGGCGACTGTCGCCGCGACGTTGCAGCAGAGTGCCACCGACCAGTCGGGCTACGAAGTTGGGGCGGACATTCGCATTACCCCGGTCGACCTGAAGAGCGGTCCCCGTTCGAAGATATTGCGCGAGGTCAGGGAAATAGCGGGTGTGCAAGACGTTTCAGCCGGGTTGCGTGCCACGGGCGATATTCGTGCGGGAGGGCAGGGCGCTCCGTTCAAATTCCTGGCTGTCGAACCGTCCGAATTTGCCAGGATCGGCGTGTTTCGCGATGACTACGCTGGCACGCCCCTCGGCGCACATTTGGTTCAACTGGACGAAGAATCTGAACTTCCGCCGCTGATCGTCCCCGGGACCGCAAAACGGGTCGGTATCCGAATGCGATCGGGCAGTATCGAACGGAATATCCGTGCGAGTCTGAGATTGCTCGATGCAGACGGCCTTTCTTTTACAGTGGACCTCGGGTCGGTGACGAGTCTCGACTGGCAGGTGAGAATGGGCTGGGTTCCACAGGTGGCGGCGAGGCCTGTCGAGATTGTTGGCCTGGTCTTTTTTGAACTGACGCCGGACGAACTCGGGACGCAGGTGAGGATCGAGATCGACGACGTGATGTACGAGCCTGAGATAGAGGGCGAGGGTGCCAGCACTGCTACAGTATCGGCGGTCGTGCTTGAAGCGTTCGACGAGGCTGGTAACTGGCACCCGCTGGCGTCTCCCAGGGGGGTGGATTCTTCGACGACCGGGTTTGAGTACATGCGCAAGGTCGACTTTCTGGATGTGGTCGACCGGGGGCTGCGGATCGACCTTGGGATCGGCACCGACCTTGGAGTGAGGGGCATTGTTCGTGCTAGGTCGGGCATCATTCCGGCGCTGTTCAGTCAATCTGCGCTCGAATCGAACGACCTTGCGGTTGGGGATGCTACGGTGGTGCATGTATTCGGACGGTCGATTCCGGTGGAGATCGTGGGCGCAGCCGAATACTTTCCGACGCTGGACCCGGCGGATGGCGGGTTTGTTGTGGTGGACGTTGCGCAGCTCTGGAGGCACCTGGCTTTGAGTAGCGCGAATTCGGCCGGTGTGACGGGCGAGGTGTTCGTTGGCCTTGACGATTCCGATGAAACGGCGGCGTTCGCAAGGGTGTCGTCCACGGTAGGCGGGCTCCGCAGTTTCATAAATCGAAATGAACTGCGGGAGTCGTCGGTGGTCACTCCGCTGGCGGTTGCGGGTTGGCGTGGCGCTTCTGTGGTGACGGCGGCGCTGGCGATTGTGCTGGCGCTGCTGGGATTTCTTACGTTCGTACCGAACCGGCCTGCCAGCGACCGGTTTAATCTCGGTGTGTTGAGAGCTCTTGGTGCGGGCCGGTCCGGGTTGCTTGTGGTGATTGCTGTCGAACAGTTGGTCGTGCTGGTGGCAGGTCTGACGGCGGGGGTCGGTGCGGGCCTTGTGATGGCGCGGCTGGCGGTCGAAACCGCGTCACAGACGGAGATCGGTGTGACGGTCCTGCCCCCGATCGAGTTTTCAACAAACTGGAATTACCTGTTTGGACTGGCGGGTGCTCTCGTGGCAATCGGTATTGCGGTGATGATAATCGACGTAATTTCGGTCGCCAGAATCAATGTTGCGAGCAGTTTGCGCACCACCGGGAAGAGTGTTTGAGTTGCGCCCGCTTGCCTATCTAAAATTTGTTGGCCGCAGGACGCGGTCGCACTGGTCGATGTTGGCTGTCGTTTCGTTGGGTGTCATCGCGGCGGTCGTGACGATCGCGGCCAGCGTCATCTACTTCGATACCCTTGGCGACATAGCCCTGACGCGGGAGATAGCGAGGGACACAAGTCCCAGTCACGACATCGTCATCACCGGGCGGCAGCGGAACTTCGACGCGGCCAGCAACGAGCGGATGCTGGCGCTGGTCGAGTCGGCTGTGGACGAGTTTGCCTCTTCGATCGTTACCGGCCTCACGGTGGCTTACGGGTCGCCGACGCTGCTGATCGAGAGTGTGGAACAGCGGGGTGGAGCCGCGCCCTTGACGAACGTGGATGCCGACTGGCGGGCGGTGCTGATCAACGCACCCGGATTGCGGGGCTCCTCGGTGCTTACGACCGGGGCATGGCCTTCTGCGGGGGCGAGTTCGGGTGGGCCGGGTCAGCTGACGATCGAGGCTGCGATCGATGAGGTTGCTGCCGGGACGTTTGGAATAGGCGTTGGCGATGTGGTGGTTGTCGCTCCGTTCTGGGACGAGATCAACGATTCGATAGAGGTCCGGATTTCCGGGGTGTATTTCCGCAGTGATTCCGATCTGCAGTTCTGGACGGATATCGACGGGCAGTTCGGGCTCGACGACCGCGACCTGAGTTTCCTTTCGCTCGTTCCCGCCCCCGAAGCGTTTGAAAGGGAAGTCGGTCCGTTCATGCCGGGGATGGCGGTCAGGTATTTCTGGCGGTTTCATGTCGATTCAACGCTTGCGAGGGCGTCGGGAGCGGATGCGCTGCTGGAAGGGTTTGACGACCTGAAGATCAAGCTCCAGTCACAGATCGGGAGTTATCTGCAGTCGGCCCCGCTGCAGGACGTGCTCGCCAGGAACCAGCGGCAGACGTTCTTCAGCCGCCTGCCGATGACCGTGGTGTTTTCGGTAATTGCTGCGGTCGTTCTCTACTTTGTCGCGATGATGTCGATCTTGATGGTCGAGACGCAGCGCGACGACATTTCCAGGCTGCGCACAAGGGCTGCGACGGCCCGCCAGGTTGTTGGCGCGTTCGTTGTGGAGGGTGCGGTGATCAGTTTGCTTGCGATAGCGATCGCCCCTCCGGTGGCGGCATTGCTGGTGAAGTGGATCGGCGTCGTTCCGCTGTTCAGCGGGTTGAACGATGGGAATCCGTTGCCTTCCTCGCTCGGACAATCGGCCTACCTGGTATCGGTCCTGACCGGCGTTGCCGGCTTCGTTGCGATGGTCGTTCCTGCGTCGATGGCTGCGGGGCGGAACGTGATGAGCAGCGTTCGTGAGTCGACGCGGCCAACGCCGCAGGGGGCGATGCAGAAGTACTACCTGGACGTAGTTCTGTTTGCCCTGCTCCTGTTATTTGCATCGCAGCTCACAAGCGACGGTTCGTTCGTTGACGTGCCGGGAGTCGGGGCGGCACAGATCGACAAGATCAATGTGGCGATGCCGGCGCTGATACTGGCGTTTGGCGGTTTTGTTGCGCTGCGTGCGTTCCCGGCCCTTGTCGAACTGGTCGCGCGGATTACGTCGCTGCCCCGGATATCGGGGCTGGTGTCGCCCGCGATCACGCTGGTGCTGTGGCAGATGGCCCGGAACCCGCGGCACTATTCACGGCTTTCGCTGCTGATGATACTGACCGCCGGCCTGGGGGTCTTTGCATCCAGTTTTGCCGGCACGCTCGATGTGAGTGCCTCCGACAGGGCGCGGTATCAGTCGGGTGCCGACCTCCGGATCAACGGTATTTCGTACACGAACCGGGTCCGGGCGGGTGAGCTGTTTGCGCAGATCGCCGGGGCCGACGGCATCAGCCTGGCCGCGCCGGCGTTCCGGGCTGCGGGAGTCGACCTGACGGCCGAAGCCGGGAGTACTTTTTCTTACCTTGCGGTCGACCCGGTGCCGATGTCGGATATTGCGTGGTCGCGCGCCGATTTCGCGTCGGTTTCGCTGCGCGACCAGATGGCGTTGCTCGCGGGCTCGAGAACCGGGATTCCGATACCCGCGGATGCCCGCTGGCTTACGCTGAAGATCCGCCCGACTGCCCGGCGCGCCGAGTCGCGGATCTCGGCGCGGTTGAGCGATTCGACGGGCCGGCTCTTTACGTTGACGCTTGGATCGCTGCTGCCGCGCCCGGCTGCCGGTCGGCCGTTTTCATGCGATGTCGCCCAGGAACACCAGCCGCCGAACTGGTGCACGATTGCCGGTTCGCTCGATGCGATCGACTTCACCGGTATCGTCCCGGTCCCGCCGCTCCAGCTGGAGTTCATCGGGGTTGGCCTGCCGAACGTTTCGCGCGGCAGGTTCAGCCGGTCGGACCCGCCGACCCTCGATCCGGGGTCGCTGGAAATTGACGAGCTTGCGATGGTGATGGAGAGCGGTGAGACGGTGATAATCGAGGGGTTCGATGAGGACTCGCCGTGGATGACCGCTGAGCCGGGCTTGAACCAGTACGGTGCCCGCCTTGAGCCGTTGCTGAGAATTGCGGAAGACGGTTCGGCGGTGGTGGAGCCGGGCAAGGCGGTGCTGACATGGGACGAAGTGGTTATCGGCTGGCTCAGCGGCATGACTGTGGGATCGGTCAGCGCGGCGGTGCCGGTGATAGCCAGCACGGGGTTTATGGAGCGCGGCGGGTACGATGTCGGTGAGCGGATCAATGTCGATATCCTGAATCGCACGGTACCGGTGCTGCTGGTGGGAACGACTGACTACTTCCCGACCCTGGACCCGGAGTTTTCGACGTTCCTGGTGGGGGATATCCGTTCGACGTGGCTGTCGCTCAACGCAAATCGCATGTTTATTGCCGAGCAGGCGAACGAGATCTGGATCGATACCGGGCAGGTCCAGGCGAGTGAGGTCGAGGACGGGCTAAGACAGATCGGGTCGGTCCCGCTGTCGATCATCGTGCAGGACCAGCTGTTGCTCGATGCGGCAGTCGACCCGTTGATATCGGCCGGCTGGCGTGCCCTGCTGGCCATCGCGTTCACCACGGTCCTGGCGGCGAGCGCGGTTGGCTTCCTGGTCTATTCGCAGGTCACTTTTGCGTCGCGGATGGTCGAGTATGCGGTGGTGAGGACGCTCGGGCTCACAACACGCCAGGTGCTTGGGCTGGTGACCCTGGAGCTGACGATGGTGCTGGTCCCGGCTGTGATTGTGGGTGCGGTCCTGGGCATGCGGATGGGTGCGACGATCATTCCTTTCCTCGTCACATCGGGTGAAGGCGTGCGGGTCGTGCCCCCTGTGGTGCTCGATATCGACTGGCGGACGATCGGTCTGCTGGTCGGGGTTGTCGGTGCGATTTTCCTGGCTATTTCGATTGGCCTGATCTCGTCGGTGCGAAAAATATCCCCCCCGAGAGTGATGCGGATGGGCCAGAACTAGGTATCTTCGTTGTGGGTCGGCGAGCAGATCGACCTCGAAATTAGTTTAAGATTCGTTTCCGTGGAAGCACTACTCAGCGCGCAAAACCTTACGAAGCACTACAAGGATGTGGTGGCGCTTAACAATGTGAGCTTCGACATTTCGGACGGTATCACCGGGATCCTGGGCGAGAACGGCGCTGGCAAAAGCACCGCGATCAAGATATTTCTCGGTCTGCTGAAGCCGACGTCTGGCTCGGCGTTGATCCTGGGGGAGGACGCTTCCGAGAATATCGTGATCCGGTCGAGGCTCGGTTACATGCCCGAGCACGATTGCCTGCCGCGCAATGTGACGGCCGCCGAGTTTCTTACTCATATGGCGGAGGTTAGCGGGCTCCCGCCCTCGAACGCCCGGTCGCGGGCCCGCCGATACGCTGAGGCACGCCGGCCTGTTTGAAGAGCGATACCGGGCGATGGGCGGTTATTCGACCGGCATGAAACAGCGGGTGAAGCTTGCCCAGGCGCTGGTGCACGACCCGGCGATAATTCTTCTCGACGAATCTACCGCGGGTCTCGACCCGGCAGGTCGGGAGGAGATGCTTGACCTTGTGCGCAAGACGCACCGCGAATTCGGCATCAACATTCTTTTGTCTTCCCACCTGATGGCCGATGTCGAACGAACCTGCGACCGGATCATCGTGTTGCAGGGCGGTCGGCTGGTGCAGTCGGGCGAAGTGCGGAGTTTTACGGAAGAGACCGAGACGGTGTTCATCGAGGTCGATACCAATCACGATCAGTTTGTCGAAGCGCTTGAAAGGCGTGGCGTGGTGGTGACGGCCGATGGCGGTGGGATATATGTGGAAGGTTCAGATGAGACGGTGTACGACCATGTGCGCGATGCACTGGTAGAGACGGAAACGCCGCTGCGCCGCATGGGGCCCAGATGGCGGGCGCTGGCCGAGCTTTTTGAGCGTGAGGGCGACGATTTCAGTGATGGGGCCAGATTATGACGACTTTGCCGGACCCGGCCAGGGCCGAAGGCACGGTCTTCGATATCGGCTACCAGCATTACGATGGCCCGCGTGAAGGCCGGAACCGTGCGCGGCTTTCGGTTTACAAAGACGGCCTGCAGAATTCACTGGGGCTTGGCCGCGGTGCGCGTGCGAAGATCCTGCCGTGGCTGTTCATTGGGGTGCTGGCCATGGTTGCGCTGGTGTTGGCGTTGGTGGCCGGAACGGTTGATCGGCTCGCAGGTGCGGGAGCTGCGGAAGCGCTGGACCTGCCGTCGCACTCTGACTACTACGGAATCGCATCGATCATACTGTTTATTTTCGCGGCTATCAGTGCACCAGAACTGCTGTGCCCCGATCGCCGTGACGGTGTGATTAGCCTTTATCTTGTTCGGCCCCTGACGGGCTCCGACTACATAATTGCCCGGTGGGCTTCGTTTTTCACGGTGATGTTGCTCGTTGCCTGGCTGCCCCAGCTTATTTTGCTGACGAGCCTTGTGATGGGTGACCCGGTGCCGGCCGATTATTTCATCGAAAACTGGCTCGACATCCCGAGATTCCTGGCCGCGGGGGCGGCGATAGCTGCCTACACCACCACGCTCGCGTTGCTCACTGCCGGGTTTACAACGCGTCGCGCTTACGCTTCGGCGTTTCTGGTCGGGCTGTTTGTTATATCGACCCCGTTCACGACCGGTCTTGCCGAGGAAATTGGCGGCACGGTCGGACAGTGGATATCCATGTTCAACCTGAGCAACATCCCGGTGCACGTCAACGACGTGATCTTCGGTGAGATCAGCGGCGTGACGAGCAATGCGCCCGCTGGCGAGTTCGCATCGTGGATCCTGGTCAGCTGGTTCTTCGCCTGGACACTCGTTCCCGCCGGGATTTTGTGGATTCGCTACCGGAGGTTGTCGCCATGACGAATTCTGAAACTCCGGCGACAGCCAACGCAACGGCAAGTGTGGGTACTGCAAACCCCGTCATACGGGTCGATCACGTTTCACGATGGTTCGGGAACGTTGTGTCGGTCAGCGATGTCACGTTCGATATCAGGCCGGGAATAACCGGTTTGCTGGGCCCGAACGGTGCTGGCAAGACGACGTTGCTAAGGATGATTACCGGCCTTGCTGAAGTTTCCGACGGGACCATTACGGTTTTCGGGGAGCCGGTCCGCAACAATTCCAAGATGTACAGCCGTATTGGGGTGATGTCGGAGCACGAGACGGTCTACCAGTTCATGAAGGGCCGTGAGTTCGTGAAGATGATGGCCCGCCTCAAGGGCGTGGACGATGTCGATGCCGCGAGTGACAGGGCCATCGACCTTGTCGACCTTGCCGACGCGGCACTGCGACCAATGGGTACATATTCGCGGGGGATGCGCCAGCGCATGCGGC
>Ga0066376_10003569_pt1 | contig 13818 bp, 18 predicted proteins | sample Knorr_S15_td_Bot_FD_77009 | JGI IMG/M metagenome (GOLD analysis project Ga0066376, IMG submission 77009) | Marine microbial communities from Southern Atlantic Ocean transect - Knorr_S15_td_Bottom_ad_5009_LV_A | ecosystem: Environmental > Aquatic > Marine > Oceanic | place: Southern Atlantic... | reverse complement strand
TCGGTATCGGATGCAGCTTTACACGAACACCTTTCGGAATTTCCTTTCCGAAAGACAAGACTATCATTCACGCCACGGTTGATCCGGGAGACATTAATAAAGATATCGAAGTGACCCATGCGATTGTGGGCGATGCGGATTTGATCCTGAACTCGCTGCTTGCAGAAATATCTGATAGATTACACGGCACGCCCCGAGGTCGTCTGGATACGGTTACCCAGAAAATCAAGACCATCAAACAGGCCTGGTTGAACATGTGGATGCCCAAACTGAAGGACACCTCCACACCGTTTTCACCTTATCGCGTGATCTACGATCTCATGCACACCGTAGATCCGGACAACACCATCATCACTCACGATGCCGGAAGCCCCCGAGATCAGTTATCTCCGTTCTGGACCGCGACGACTCCGCTCAGTTACATCGGCTGGGGTAAGACCACCCAACTGGGCTACGGTCTGGGTCTGGCCATGGGCGCCAAGCTGGCCTGTCCGGACAAGCTCTGCATCAATGTGTGGGGTGATGCGGCCATCGGATTCACCGGTATGGACTTCGAAACCGCCGTGCGCGAGCATATCCCAATACTATCCATTCTATTCAATAATCACGCCATGGCCATCGAGATCCCGATTATGCCCATCTCTCAGGAGAAATACCACGCCACCGACATTTCAGGCAACTATGCGAAAATGGCGGAGGCCTTCGGCGGGTACGGCGAACGGATCATCTCATCGAACGACATCATCCCGGCCATACAACGCGGCATCCAAAAAACACAGGACGGCGTCCCGGTATTACTGGAGTTCATGACCACCAAAGAAATCGATTTCTCAATCTGCTGAGGATCAATTGTTGATTTATAATTTTCAATTCAGGAGCTTAACATGGTTATTCAGAAGTGGACTGCAAAAATGAAGCACATGCAACGTCCGGTATTCATTGAGACGTTGAAAGAATTAAACCACCTGTACCGGAAACACGGACGTGTGGCATGGAGCCGGGTTCATAACGAGCTCTACGGCGGCCATGTCATCTTTATGGAGCGAGACTTCCCCGACATCCAGGCCCTGGATACGGATGAAACAAATTCGCTCGAACCGGATATCCGTGAAACCAAGGTTCGCCTGCTGGAATCGGTCGTCCCCGGCTCTGTTGTCGTCACGCATTATCATGCGGTTGATATGGCGTAACAGCATATTCACTGCCTCACCAACTTCTTCGGATATGTTACCTGATTGATGAATATATTTACCTGATGTTGCACAAGATAGAAATCAGAGAAGACATGCGGGCTGGATAAGGCATGGATTTGGATTGGAGGATTATCTTGCAAACGGCACGGGATTGATCCAATGAAATCCTCTGTTTAAGAGAAGGAAGTTATTGAGGTCATATCGCTTCATCCCTATATAGACGGAATCCCCTTGCAGGATCCCCTTGAATACCATAGCATTCGGTCCCGGCTGTTCATATTCGAACCTGGATATTCGGGTCGAATCGGCAAACGAAAACATGGTGATGGTTCTGTTTGACAGGTCAGGCTGAAAAGCATAGTGATCTGACTGGTCATTCATACGCTTTATAGTAACCTGTCCCGGCTTATCTACAATCATTTTTCGCCAGCGTGATACTTCGGCAAGAAGGGGGGAAAGCGTATCTCCATTTTGGACGAACACGTCCACATCGTAAATCCCGTACAAGGGTGGCCTGGGACTATCATCGCCATGTTCAATCCGGTTTTTCGCACTCGCCTGTATATACGTAAAAAGGGCAACGCCGATAAATAGCCCTTTTAATGCGAATCGACCCCGGCCAGCCAGGACATTTGACCTATGGTCAGTTAACCCGGCAGCTTCTACAGAACGATTCAGTATAAAAAAGTTGATGATCCGACGCGTGTCCCGGACCAATAGAAATATAGCCATAAGGAGCAGATGCGAAGAGATGAGTTTAACCGAAACATCGTAGCTGAAATTCATGACGACCACATTACTCATGATGCTGAAGGTGGTCAGGGCCCCCAGGATGACCGTGTGTTGAAAAAACAACAGCAGCCCGGCAACCACCTCTCCGAGCCCTGTGAAAATGGTGTATTCGGCCGAGTAGCCCATGACATTCCACAACAGGCCCATCGGTGAGGAATCACCGAACGGCTCAGTCAGTTTTGTTAAACTTGGAAACGGAAATTGTACTTTAAATACTTTGGCAAAACCATATTTTAGCATCGCGCAGGCTAAGTAATATCGTACAGAAACGGTAAACCAATAACATAATGTGTCGTAATTGCGACGCGTCCGATCGATCACGGTCCATAGGAGGGTTAAGACGGCCGATAGGATGAGCATGCAAAAGACTAAAACATAATTATAAACCGTATCATCTTTAATCACAGGCCAGACCGGTATGTCGGATCCCATATCCAAGACGTGTTTACCCAACCACGGTACAAACAAATTCCAGAACAGACGGTCATATTCCATGATGTGTGCGCCCAGAGGCATCACATAGAAGAACGCAGGCATGAACATCAAGAGATAAACAAATAAAAAACGGAACAGGACCTTCTTTATAAAATGCCAGTCTGAGTCTGTGATTTGAGCATCCATAGTCAGCTCCCGAACGGATTATTTAATATAAAAACAGAGATTGTGCTTGACATATTCTATAAACACCTACTATACATAGGTTGAGTTTTTTTGACCTTGATCTCCCCATTTTTCCATAACCCATAGTTTAAAATTCACAACACCCATGCCTGCTCCCGCCATCCACGTTCAAGACCTTTCCAAGACTTTCAATGTACCGGTTCGCGAAGCGGGAGTCAAGGCTGCTTTACGCAGTCTGTTTAAGCGTGAACACCGGGATGTCAAGGCGGTTGAAGCCGTGTCGTTTGATGTATCGCCGGGGGAGATCGTCGGATTTCTCGGTCCGAACGGTGCGGGAAAAACCACGACGCTCAAGATGCTTTCCGGCCTGCTGCATCCTACGGGCGGGACGGCCAAAGTACTCGGCCATGTGCCCTTCCGGCGTGAGAAGGATTACCTCAGTAAAATTACCCTGGTAATGGGCCAACGCAATCAGTTGGTGTGGGACATTCCGGTGGTGGATTCCTTCGAGCGGAATCGGGCTATTTATCGGATGGACGCTGGCGAATATCGTAAAATGCTGGATGAGATGACGGACTTGCTGGATCTCGGCCCTCTGCTTCAGAAACCGACTCGTAATCTGTCCCTGGGTGAGCGGATGAAGTGCGAGATTGCCGTATCGCTTCTGCACAAGCCTCAGGTCCTGTTCCTGGATGAACCCACGATCGGACTGGACGTCACGATGCAGCGCCGCATCCGATCCTTTATCCAGGAATACAACCGGAGTACAGGCGCAACCGTACTCCTGACCAGCCATTATATGGCCGATGTGGAAGCGCTCTGCAAACGGGTCATTATCATCCATCACGGCAAAATCCTGTTCGACGGCGACCTGTCGGAACTGGTGCAGCAGTTTTCAGCTTACAAAACGATAACCATCGACTTGGAAGAGATGGACGGCATCAATTTTACCCGCTTCGGCGAAGTCGTGGAAATCGAAGGGTTACAGGTAAAGATACGTGTGCCCAAGGCCGATACGCCAAGGATTACAGGAGAAATTCTGGCGGAACTGACGATCCAGGATCTAACCGTAGAAGATCCCCCGATTGAGGAGATCATAGACCGGGTGTTCAGCCAAACGGAGATAGAACTGGAGAAAGAATGAAGGGAAGAGAGGAAGAATCTAATCATCCTTTCGCCCTTCCATCTTGTCGTCCTTCCATCCTTTCCCGGTCCGTCCTCTCAAAGAAAACATGACTGATTTTCTAAATCTATACAAAGCATTTCTACGCATTTCTACGACGATGATGATTCAGTACCGGGCGTCCGGGTTGATCTGGATGATCGGAGCCGTGCTGGACCCGATTATTTTTCTGGTGGTCTGGTCGGTGGCCGCCCGCGCGAGCGGCGGAACGGTGGGTGGGATGGCCCCGTCTGATTTCGCCGCCTATTATATCGTGCTGATGCTCGTCAATCACCTGACGTTTACCTGGATTATGGAGGTGTTTCAGTACCGGGTTCAATATGGTAATTTCAACGCTGAGCTGCTCCGACCCGTGCATCCCATCCATATGGATATTGCGGATAATATTGCGTATAAGCTGGTCATGACGGTTGTGATGATTCCGGCGGTGGTGATATGTGTCTGGCTGTTTGAGCCCAATTTTGTTTTCATCCCCTGGGCCCTGGCAGCGGCGCTGCCTGCTGTTCTTCTGGCCTTTCTGGTCCGATTCTTTCTTGAATGGACGCTGGCGCTGGTGACGTTCTGGACAACCCGCACACAGGCGATCAACCGCACCTACTTCGGCGTACTGATGTTCATGTCCGGCCGTGTAGCCCCGATTGCCTTATTACCGGGCATCTTGCAGGATGTGACCTCGGTGCTGCCGTTCTATTATATGGTGGCCTTTCCGGTTGAGTTGGCGGTCGGCAGGCTTTCACCGGCCGAAGCGATGGATGGGTTTATGATACAAATCCTATGGCTCGCGGCAGCTCTGGGGATTATCACATCAACCTGGCGATTTGCCCTGAAGCGTTTTTCAGCGGTAGGAGGGTAAGCATGCTACGGTTGATGGCTGTATTTTTCCGTCTTGGCATGCTCAATGAGCTGGCCTATCGCGCCAACTTCTGGGTTCAGACGTTCGAGTCCCTGATCAACGCCATCATGGTCCTCGGCGCCGTAGGTGTGGTATTTTCTCAGACCAATACGCTGGGTGACTGGATGGTATGGGAGTTAACCGCGTTATGCGGGGTCTATTTTATCATGTTGGGGGGCATCAATATGATCCTGTCCCCCAGCTTAAGCCAATTTATAGATGATGTACGCCAGGGTACGCTGGATTTCACGTTGACCAAGCCCGAAGACGCGCAACTGCTGGTCAGTATCTCTCGTGTGCAGATGTGGAAATTATTGGATGTGATGCTCGGTATCGGCGTAGTGGGCTATGCCGTCCGGCAGTTGGGTGACCAGATCAGCTGGACCGATGCCTCCCTGTTCGGCGTATCGCTTCTCTTAGGCGGCATCATTGTGTACAGCTTCTGGATTATGCTGGCTACCCTGGCCTTCTGGTTTATCCGTGTCGAAAATATATTCTTCATTTTCTGGAGCATGTATAACGCCGGGCGCTGGCCGGTGACGATTTATCCGGGCTGGCTTAAATGGATACTGACCGCGATCGTCCCTATCGCCTTTGCCGTCACGGTGCCTGCCGAAGCCATTGCCGGGCGGTTGAGTATAGACACCCTGTGGCTGGCAGTGGGGCTGGCCGGAGTGTTGCTCGTGGCGTCGCGGCAGTTCTGGAAATTCGGCGTGAAACATTATGCCGGGGCGAGTGCGTAGTGCAATGGTGATTAACTAAATGGTGATTGGTGATTGAAAAGCAGGTTTTCGGGTTACTTTAACAGAGAGCGATTTATGCCCCATGTACGATTCACGAAACATTTATTGCGATTTTTTCCGGGGTTGAAAACACATCTTACAATGGATGGGCAGACCGTGGCGGAGGTTCTGGCGCCGTTGGATGCACAATATCCGGGATTGGCCGGGTATATCATAGATGAAAGCGGCGCATTGCGCAAGCACGTGAATATTTTCGTCGGCAAAGAACGGGTGAAAGACCGGCATTCATTGTCGGACCCGGTATGTGAAGCGGATCAGATTCACATTTTCCAGGCGTTGTCCGGCGGGTAGGTGAAAGTCAGGGTAGGAGGATGGGTGATGGCGGGGTACAAACCGGTTTTCCCTTCCATCCCTCCATCCCCCATCCTCCCACCCCGCCTTTCCAAAGGGAGTCATTTATGCATGGCGATACCTTGCTGCTCGGAACGCGTAAAGGGTTCCTGGTTTTTAAACGGCATGGATCGCCATGGGAAGTCGTTAAAGCGCACTTTCCGGGCATACCGGTTTCGTATGCGATGGTTGATCCGCGGACACGGGGTATTGTGGGCTTGTGTGGATCACGGACACTGGGCTCAGAAACTGTATCGGGCCAGTCATGTAGAGGCTGATTTTGAGGAGCTCCCGGCGCCGAAGAATCCTGATGATGCCGTGATGTATGATCTATGGGATGAAGATTCAGAAAAACCGGCGGCGGTCGGGATCAGGCCGGGGCCTGTTCCATCCTTGTAGATCCTCGTGACAGTAACCACCTGTTTGTCGGCATCAGTCTCGGCGGCGCGGAATACGGCCATGATCCTCATTGCCTGGCCTTATGTCCCACTCAGCCGGATGTCCTCTCGCAACAGAACCACTGCGGCGTTTTTAAAAGTATCGATGCCGGTCGCCATTGGACCGACAGGTCGAATACGGATGGAACGGTTAAATTCGGGTTCCCCATCGTAGTAGATCATAGCAACCCGGATATGGCCTAGATCGTACCTGGCATTAGCGATGATCAGCGCATGGCCGTCGGCGGCGCATTGTCTATCGGACGCACAGAAGACGGTGGGCAAACCTGGACCACCCTGCGTAACGGGTTACCTCAGACCAATTGCTACGACATCGTGCTTCGTCATGCCCTGGACCTGAACGGCGACCAACTCGCGTTCGGCACGACCACCGGCAACGTCTTTCTCTCCAACGATCGTGGTGATGCCTGGCAGTGCCTGGGGAATTACTTTCCGCCGATATATTCCGTTCGGTTTGCTTAGCATTCACGCTATCCGCATGCTATTTCTTCTCCATTCTGAACATTTGAATGCGGTGGTTGCCGGTATCGGCCACATAGATCTTTCCTGCTGGTCCGACTGAAATATCGCGGGGCTCTGAAAATGAGCCTATGCCCACCCCCTGGGCGCCGAAGCTGAGGAGTAGAGTACCCTCTTTTGAAAAAACGGTGAACCGGTGGTTGCCGGTATCGGCCACATAGACGAGACCTGAGTCGTCGACATCAACCCCTTCGGGAGCCTTCAGCGTATCGCTCGATATGTCAGTAAGATACCCGCCAAAGGCATCAAATATCGCAATCCGGTGATTGCCGGTATCAGCTACGTAGACCTTTCCTGCTGGTCCGACTGCGATATTTGCAGGTCTGCGTAATCGGCCCTGTTCATAGCTGAACCCGCCAAAACGTACCTCCAACTGACCGGATGTATTCAGTTTGACGATTTCTTCATTTTCTGTATCGGCGACATAAATCTCCCCCACTTTTGAGATGGCGACGCCCCGAGGAAAACCAAAAAGAGATGCCTCCGGGTCTTCCGGTAAGACGCCTAAAAAATTGAGTAGTCGATCCAGGCGTTGAATACGTCTGTTCTGCATGTCCGCGACATAGACGTCCAGGCCGGTAGCCACCACCGCCATCGGTTGATTCAATTGTTGTCGGTCAAAACCGAACCCACCGAAAATCGTCATATATTCACCCGCCTGCGTAAGGCGCTGAATACGATGATTGCCGGAATCGGCCACATACAGGTTGCCAGCCGGATCGAGTGAAATGCCGGCCGGATTCAGAAATTCACCGAACCCCACCCCCTCCCGACCGATGACACCGTGAAATGTAACGGTATATTCCTGAGCAGCAGATGGAGATGCAAAAAAAAGAAGACCCAATCCAGCCATCAACCCAACTATTGCCCCATAACCACCCGCCACCCGCCACCCGCCGCCCGCCGCTCTATGAAATCTCATACGTATCACCCGGCTTCAACACCACGCACCGTGCCAATTTACCTACTTTTTTGACAAACACATACGGATCCTGCATGATGACCGGAAAAGTATTGTAGTGTACCGGAATCACGATTTTGGGCTTAATCATTTTAATCGCCTCAACGGCATCCTCGATACCCATGGTATAGTTGTCGCCAATCGGCAGGATAACGATTTCCGGTTTATACAGCTTACCGATCAGCGCCATGTCGCCGAACAGACCCGTATCGCCCGTGTTGTAATACGTTCTACCGTTAAACCGGACCAGGATACCGCATGGATTTCCCAGATACTCGATGCCATCGTCTGTTATGATGGCGGAGCCATGGGTGGCCTGGGTCAGTTTCACTCGCCCAAATGGAAATTTGTAAGAACCGCCGATGCCCATATCATGGACTTTGGCGCCCTGACGCTCACAGTATTTGGCAAGTTCGAATGAGGCAATAATGGTCGCATTACGTTGTTTGGCCATAGGCACGGCGTCGCCGATATGGTCCGAATGACCGTGGGTCAGCAGAATATAGTCGGCATGAATATCGCTGGCCGGCAGGGTCGCCTGTGGATTACCGGTGATGAATGGGTCGAACAACAGCGTGTGGGTACCGTCGGATAAAGAAAAACAAGAATGTCCATAGAATGTTACTGTAGCCATCAGATTCTCCTTTCAACAACAAACGCCGTCCTGCTCTAACCCGGACGGCGTTTGTACCTGCTCATGATGTTTACACTGACTTATACAGCGGCTCTGGCCGCATTAAGGGCCGTGTCATAGTCCGGCTCGCCGGATATCTCCATCACATATTCTACATGGCGGATGATATTATCGGCGTCTACCACGAAGACGGCACGGGTCAACAGCCGTAGTTCTTTGATCAAGGCGCCGTAGGCCTCTCCGAAAGAGGTGTCGCGATGATCGGATAAGGCCGTCACATTCTCCACGCCAGCATCACCACACCAGCGACCCTGCGCGAACGGCAGATCCACACTGATGGTCAGGACGGCAATGTTATCGTCCAACCCGACTGCTTCCTGATTAAACCGGCGAATCTCCGTATCACATGTGGGCGTATCGAGCGAGGGCACCGCGCAGATAACCTTCACCCTGCCCTTATATGAATCAAGGGTTACGGCGGACAGGTCGCTACTCAGTACGGAAAAATCCGGCGCTTTATCTCCAACTTTTAATTCATCTCCGATCAATGTAAATTCATTGCCGTGAAGGGTTGCCCCTCCGGGACGTTCGGTTGCCATGAAAACGCTCCTTTATATAATTATCGAAAACATTGTTTTATATTTGCAAGTTGTCTTATGTCACTCATTCTTTGCGGCCAACATAATGGGGTGTACCTGTACTGTCAAGCGATAATACCGTCATCCCGCAATCTGGTCAGCGTGGCGTCGAAGGACGCTGTAGTGTGCTCTATATCTTCAATCGAATGAACGGCTGAAGTAAGTCCGTCTACGCCCATAAAATCGATGCCATGCAGCAACATGCCCTGGCGTATCGAATGGAGTAGATTGAGATTGCCTCGTCGGGCCGTGCCGGGTTCCCGGACCGGGCTGAGTTTGATGCCGGAAAAAGAACCATAGACGCGCCATCCATCCATTTGGTGGTCTTCGAGCACCTGCGCGAATTGATGACGTAATAGGGCCGCCCGCTCATTGGCGATGGCGATGTCCCGGCCATCTGCAATGCGCTTGAGCATCGCGATCCCGGCAGCGGCAGAGAGCGGATTGGCGTTGAAGGTCCCGTAGTGCAGCATCTTTTTCGTTGTTTGCCATTCAGAATCAGAGCGGATGTCGAGGAGGGCCATGATATCCGCCCGGCCGGCTACGGCGCCGCCGTTCAAACCGGCCGCCAGGATTTTGGCCAGCGTGCATAGATCCGGTTTGACGCCGTAATATGCTTGCGCGCCGCCGGGGGCACACCGGAATCCAGTCACCACCTCATCCATGATGAAAACCACCCCGTACTCTTCCGTTAACCGGCGCAAACCGGGGACGAGATCCTCGTCGTGCTCCGTACCACCGAATAGTGCGCCGGTGGGTTCCAGAATCAGACAGGCGATGTCATCATCCTGTTTTAACGTGTCTTCTACCAGATTCAAATCGGCAACAGGCAGGCTGATCAGAGCATCGAATACTTCGGGTAATATCCCCGGCATTGGCCGATCGTGATGCGGACCGATACCATCCATAACTTGATCATGCCAGCCGTGGTAGTGCCCGTGAAACTTGACGACTTTGCGCTTTCCAGTAAAAGTTCGCGATAGCCGAATGGCCATCAAAGTGGCTTCTGTCCCCGATGAAACAAAGCGGACCGTCTCTGCAGAGGGCACAAGACGCATCACCTGGTCCGCCCATTCGATTTCCAATTCATGACAGGCGCCGAAATGCGTACCCCGTGCCGCCTGCGCCGTGATCGCCTCGACAATAACCGGATGACTATGGCCCAGAAGAAGTGAACCATGGCCCATCCAATAGTCGATGATATTCTGCCCGTCCACGGTCCATTTGTGTGACCCCGAGGCCCGATCTATGTAGACCGGAAAAGGATACATGTATCGAGCGTCGTGTGTCACGCCGTTGGGAAATCGTTCAAGGGCTCTTTCGTGTAGCGCCCTTGATTTCGGAAACGCTTGCTGATAGGATGCTTCCAGTGTTTCCGCTGGTGCAGTCGCGGTCAAGGTCATGATCTCATGTCCTTCTTATAATGGGATAATTGAAATGATGGATCTTTTTACGGAATATACCTGTTATATTATGAAGATAGGAACCGTGCGGCAAGATCTAATTGGAAGTGCGAAGTACGAAGTGCAGAGTGTAGAGTACAGAATACGAAACTACTTGACATATATTTGGGTCCATCATATATCAGGGACTGCAGATTTATAGGTATGAACAACGATTATCCTGAAAACAGGCGTAAGGCATGGCAGATATCCGTCGATATATCTCCTGGGAGACAGGGCTTTCTTCAGAGAAACATGAACATCAGGTGACGCTATATACCAAAACCGGGTGTCATCTCTGTGAAAACGCCTATGAGGTCTTGATGGGGGTTCGTGAAGACAGGCCGTTTGTATTCGAAACAATAGATATTACAACGGATGAGATCTTGATGGAGATATATGGTGAACTGATCCCTGTAGTCCTGATTGATGGAGAGGAACGATTCAGATACCGCGTCAATGAAAAGCGGCTACGACGGGAATTAAGCAAGTAATACGAATAGACATCGCCCAAGACGCCGTAGAGACGCAGAGAATTCCATGAAACGATATTTAATCATAGGCTGTATGGTCGTCGCTCTGGCGATATCAATTGGCGCCGGGCACTGGCAAAAAGTACAGGCTGATGCAGGCAAGACGGCCGCCCATGAGGCGCTGACCTGGAATCGATTCGACAAGGCGCTGGCGCTGGCCAAACAGACTAAGAAATATATTGTAGTCGATTTTTATACAGATTGGTGCCACTGGTGTAAGGTAATGGATGAGAAGACTTACGGAGATAAAGGCATCCAGGCGCAACTCAACAAGTCATTCATCCTGGTAAAATTAGATGCGGAATCCCCGAAGCCTTTGATCATTGACGGTCGTTCCGTCAGTGAAGCGCAGATCGCAGCCATGTTTAAAGTCAACAGCTATCCGACCACCTGGTTCATGACCGCTGACGGGAAACCTATCGCCCCTGTGAAAGGGTATGTGCCTCCCGAAAGATTCGCACCCATCTTGAGATTTATTGAAGGGGGATATTATACCAAAATGGAATTCGATATGTATATGGAGCGGGAAAAACCGAAGAAAAAATAAATGACAGATAGCGGGTGGCAGCCGGCCGCACACTCTCCGCTACCTGTTAAGAAGTCAGTTCGCCGGATAAATAGTCAAATGCCTCATCGGGGGTATTGACGAAGTGGATCAGGTCTAAATCTTCCGGGCTGATGGTCCCCCATTCGACCATGGCGTTTAAATTCAAGACCTTATGCCAGTAGTCGGTGCCATACACAACGATAGGTAGTTTTTTTAACACCTTTCTGGTCTGTACCAGGGTCAGCAATTCGAACAATTCGTCACACGTGCCAAAACCACCTGGAAAGATGACGAGGGCTTTAGCGAGATAGACGAACCAGAATTTACGCATGAAAAAGTAATGAAATTCGAAATTTAAGGCATCCGTAATATACGGATTGGGATCTTGTTCCATCGGCAGACTGATGTTCAGTCCGATAGAGCGGCCGGCGGCTTCTGAAGCGCCTCGATTGGCTGCCTCCATAATACCGGGGCCGCCGCCTGAACAGATGAGATATTGCCGACCGTTGTTAAGTCCTTTCGACCAGGTCGTCAAACGGTTGGCGAGTACTCGGGCATCGTCGTAGTAACGGGCAAGAGCACAACTTTTTTCAGCCCGTTTAAGATCCATTTCTGTGGCCTGGCCAATGGCCATTTGTTGTTTAATCGCTGCCAGGTCACGGTCAGCCCCCGCCAGGTCGCATGCTCGGGCGGATCCATAAAATACAATGGTATCCTGGACATTCTGATGGCGAAACCGACGCCGAGGTTCAAGATATTCGCTCATCATGCGAATCAGTCGGGCTTCGGGACTATTCAGGAACTCCAGACTCTTATATGCTTTTTCCGGTTTTTCTCTAGGGTTCGGTGTTATTGACATAATATCCTTTGTGTTTAACCACGGAGCTCCGTGGCCTCCGTAGTTCGTTTTGTTCTTCTCAGGAACCTTCAGGTGAATACGCAGTTGCCTCGACCGTCTACACCTTCGCAAGCGCTTCAATTAGATCCTCACGTACAATTTATATATGAACTGGCGTTGGCGCGACTTGAATTACGTAGATTCGGTGTAGAGTTCGATATAAACCCTACGCTGAATATCTTTCGAACGGCCCGTCTGCCTGATCCGATACAGCTTTTCGAAAGAACAGCCTATATCACCGCTATTGATCAGGAGCCGACCCGGTATGCCCTCTTAAGAAAATATAATAGAACCCGCTCCATTAATCAGTACCTTACCCACTGGTTTTACCCGTATAAAGGTAAATTTCATCCCCAGATGGCCCGTGCGTTGCTGAACATCATGCAACTCAATCCCGGCAATACAGTGCTTGACCCGTTCATCGGCAGCGGCACTACTGCCGTAGAGGCGCAGTTGCTCGGTTTACGTTGCATCGGTGTGGACATCTCACCCCTGTGCATCCTGGTCTCTCGGGTCAAGACGGAATCCACACGCATTTTGGATCAGGTGCTCGAATACCAGCATCAATATGAAGTCATCGCCCGTACTGCGGCCAAATCCAAAGCACAGCCTCCGCCCTCGTGTCTGGAAGAATCGGATGACGAGCGCGTTCGTAATTTTTTCAAGGTAGCTGAATTGATTGCCCATAGTGATCAAACCAGACGGTCCCATCCTTTTATAGCGTCCTTCGTGGGCAATCTTATCCGCATGTCCACCTCGGTTCAGGACATGCGAGATGTCTACCGGCAACTCAATCTGACCCCTGGGTCGGTGGATATCCAGCATGGTGATGCCCGATGCCTGCCGCTTGACGATTCCAGTGTAGATGCCATTTTGACGTCACCGCCCTATGCGGTGACGCTTGACTACATCAAAAATGATGTCCACGCGTTTCAGGCGTTGGGTTACAATCCTATCGTGATTCGAGATAATTTCATCGGTGTACGGGGGAATAAAAAAAATCAAATTGATCTCTATATGGAAGATATCAGGCAGGCCTACAGGGAAATGTACCGGGTTCTACGGCCCGGATGCTGGTGTGTGATTATCATCGGCAACCGTAGATTCGGGCCGGAACTGCTTGATCTCCCCGCAGTAACCATCGATCTATGCAGTAACGCCGGCTTCGAATTCGTACGCGCTGTGGAGAAACCGATTGGTGGACGCCGTAGTGGCCGGGGGACGGAGTCTATTTTGATGTTCATCAAATAAGGCCGCGCGTGAATATGTAGGCCGGTGAGCATGTAAGGAAGACCATCTCACACGCTTATAACCCTACACGCTCGTCTGCTGTTCTATTTTTTCCGCCAGCGCCGTATCTTTCTCCGTGATCCC
>Ga0066376_10003566_pt1 | contig 13826 bp, 13 predicted proteins | sample Knorr_S15_td_Bot_FD_77009 | JGI IMG/M metagenome (GOLD analysis project Ga0066376, IMG submission 77009) | Marine microbial communities from Southern Atlantic Ocean transect - Knorr_S15_td_Bottom_ad_5009_LV_A | ecosystem: Environmental > Aquatic > Marine > Oceanic | place: Southern Atlantic... | reverse complement strand
CGCCAGATGCGTCTCCGCCAAGACCGTCCAGCGAGATCACCACCACGCCCATATAGGCCACCAGTATCCCGATAAGGCGAGATGGAACCATCCGATCCCCAGCAATGAAGAAATGGGCCAGGATCGCCATCCAGATCGGGAACGTCACGGATAGCACTGCACCGTGCCCGGCCGTCGTGTACTTCAGGCCGAGGTTCATGAACGCGAGTTGAACGCAAAATAGCAAGCCCAGGATGGTCAGGACCCGAATCTCGCTCCGCCGCACCCGAAGGTCTGCGCGGGTGTAGATGGCCCATATCACGATGACTACTGCACCTGTGAGGAATCGGTACCAGCCAAGGCGGAGAGGCGGCGCGTATTCCAGCCCGGACTTGATGGCGATGGAGTTGCCGGACCACAACGCCGAGACGAAGACGGCGAAGGCACCTGCGCGCGGGGTTATGCTGCGGTGCTGGGGTGGTGGCATTGCCGGGAAGGTACACCCGCATCTGGGCGTGGTCAACGCGTTTCTGGACGGCAACACCGATCGCTAAAGATCAGTCGGCCGCAGCGCGTTCCGGCTCACTCTCAGGAGACGCCTTACTGTTAGAGCGTTTTCGGCGTTGAGCTAGACCTGCTCCGAGCATCACTAGAACCGCCCCGGCCCACAGGTTGGAGGTCGGCGTTTCGCCAAGGATGGCCCACGCGAGCAGGATGCCGCTGATCGGTGATATCAGCCCGAGGGCGGCCAGACGAGATGGGAAGTAGTGTGTGATCAACCACAGGCTGGCGATGAAGCCGAACCCGGCGATCACTATTCCCTGGTAGACGAGGGAGGTCCACAACTCCCAGGCCCAAGACCACGGCTCAGACTCAAATACGGCGCTCATGGCGATGAAGAAGATCGTCCCCATGAGGAATTGCGTCAGCAATAGTTTGCTGGGGTCTATCCCCTCGACAAGCCGGGCGGCAAAGATCTGCCGGGCCGCGAGAAGAAATGCCGAGATAAGCGACAGTCCGTCGCCCAGCAATATGTCCCGGTTCACGCCGGAACGTAAGCCGTCCAGGGAGATAACGATGATGCCGGCGTACGCAACTAGGATTCCCAGGAACCGTCCTCTTTCAAGGCGATCACCGGGGATGAAGAAGTGCGCCAGGAGCACCGTCCAGATGGATGTGGTCACGTTTAATGAGAGGGCGTGACCGGCGGTTGTGTACTTGATGCCAAGGTTCATGAACACGAGCTGGACGGTGAACAACAGCCCGAGCAATATCAGCGGTACATACTCTTTCCGGTGAATCCGGAGGTCTGCTTTTGTGTAGATAGCCCACACAAGCGTCACAAGTGCGCCCGCGACGAATCGCATCCACCCGATACGGAGCGGGCCGGCGAAATCCAGCCCCGCTTTAATGGCGATGGAGTTGCCGCTCCAGAAAATGCCGACGATTACGGCGAACGCGCCGGCGCGCGTGGTCAGGGGCCTACGTTTGCTTTCCGCCAATTTCGCTTACGCGTCTCCGCCGGATGACGGCTGTTTCAGCGATGGCGCCCGGATAGCCGTTTTCACCGGAGAACTGCGCCTTTGTGCGATGAGCGCACCCGCCATAACGAGGATGCCACCCACCCATAAAAGTTCGGTCGGCTCTTCGTCCAGGATCAGCCAGGCGAGCAGGATGCCGGTCACGGGCTGGGTAAGGGAGATCGCACTGATACGGGACGGAAAGAAGTATTTGCTCATCAGCAACATGGCCAGGAACCCGAACCCGGCGATCACCATGCCCTGGTAGAAAAGCGAAACGGCAAGTTGCCAGGTCCACAGCCACGGATCAGGTTCAAATATAAAGCTGATGATGATGAACGCGACGGTACCAACAGCCGCCTGAAACAACAGCATCTTCGCCGGGTCGATGCGCGACACGAGCCGGGCGTTGTAAACGATCCGTGCGCCTAGCAGGAAGCCGGAAATGGCGGAAAGTATGTCTCCCACGATCAGGTTCTCGGCGCCGGGCTCTCGCAGAGAGTCCGCGGTGATCACGATGATCCCGGAGTAGGCGACCATGATCCCGACAAGCCGGGCAGGCGCGAGCCGGTCCCCCGGGATAAAGAAATGGGAGAGGACTGCGATCCAGATCGATGAAGTGACGATCAATACCGTCGCGTGGCCGGCCGTCGTGTACTTGATGCCCAGGTTCATGAAAATGATCTGGACGCCGAAGAACACGGACAACGAAATCAGGGGCCACCACTCGCCACGATGGATTCTAAGATCCGCCCGGGTGTAGATGGCCCAGCCCAGGATTACGACCGACCCCGCCAGCATCCGCATCCAGCCCAGCCTGAGGGCGGGCGCGTAATCAAGCCCGGCCTTGATCGCGATCGAATTTCCGCTCCACAGTGTGGTGACGAAAAATACGAATAGTCCGGATTTCAGAGTTAACGGACGACGACGCAGATCGGTAGTCGGCGGAGAGGAGGAACCCGTCTGCCCCGGAGGCGATGCACTATCGCTCCGGTCGGCGACGTTAGATGACACTAATTGAGCCTACTTCCGCGCAGGCAGCCGGTCGACGAAATCAATAGCGTCCCGGGCGTAAGTGGTTTCCGCCGTCATCCAGATGCCGTAGCAACACCAACTCCTCCTCCGTAGGCGGATCTATATAGATCAGATCCTGCGACACCTTCAGGTTCCAGGGGACGATTGCCTGAACCTCTTCCAGCGATACGCCGGGGAAGAGCTGCTCAAGAACCATCTCGCATGAACCGGTGGTGCCGCCGTCCTCCGTGTCGAACCCGAACACACACATCGTTGTTGCGCACTTGTTTGGCCCCTGAGGCGCGAGGCCGGCTTCGGCCCGGCCGCCCGGCCCGTCGATATACCCTGCCGTTGTCCGGAAATCGGCGCGCTCTTTGAAACGCCGCGTCTCAAGCGGCATCGTGGAAATAACGCGTTCCACCGACGCGCCGATGTCCGCATTGCCGCCAGTGCCGGGGAGCCTGCGGATCGGGTCTTCAAAGGTGCCGGCCAGCATCGTATTCAGATTGCCAAACCTGTCGATCTGCGCTGCCTGTAATACGGCCGACTGCGCCCACCCGCCGTTCACGAACGCTCCCAACGCATCAACCATGTCGCCGGACATCGCGGCGCCCTGGGTCAGGCTGTGATCTGCGATGCCGATTGGCGCAGGGAGCTCTCGACTGGTCGGAATCCAATCCAGTGGGCCAGACTCGGTGCAGTACCACATGTTAGGAGCATGGTGATATTTCGCCAGAGCCGCAGACAGGAGCGGTGGGCCCATTCCGACGATGGTTGTTTCACCATCCCGGACCTGGCGCGCCGTTGCGATGATCATCATCTCGGCGCGTGTGTACTCGTCCAGATTTATAGACACGCAATCACCGCCAACCGTATCTTGCTGGTTGTTCCGGGACCATCTTGTCTTTCACCCTCAGGCTATTAAGTAAATCTTCGCCAAATCGGCTCTTGTATTTGTCGATGTATTCGGCGTGATTCTTCGTACCGTACACCCACTCATCCAGGTACTCGCGGGCTCCATCCCAGGTAGTCATGCCTGCGCCTGTCAGACCTGCCCATTCTCGGTCAGCCCGGTAATAGCCGTTCAGCCCGCTCGGGTGTGAGCCCCACGGCTCGTGGATGACGGCGCTCACCTTGAATCCCGGCACTATCGTGAAATGCGGTTCCGTTGAGATAACCGATCTCGGCACGATCTCCTCGGCGGTCACGAGAACGTTTTTTGAGGACCAGAGGCCCCACTTGGTATCCGCCTGCGGTCCCCAGACCTGAACGTTGCCCTCTTCATCCGCCCGCTGGCAATGGACGATAGCCACATCCGGCTTCAACGCCGGGTACAAAAGCGCTTTTCGGCCGTCAAACGGCGAATCGATCACCGCGTATGGAGGCGCTATGCTGCCGTCCTCCCGTCTCCGGTCCTCTTTGAGGCTGCGGGAGTGGTTCATCGTTTCTTCGAGGAGATAGTCGGTCCCCAGGAAAGAGTTGGCGCAGATGAACGGCATGCCAAGCCCCCCCGCCATGAGGCGAAGCGTGATGGTCATGTTTGTGTAGTCGTTCCACTTAACACGGCCGTCTCGCATCATTTCCTGGAACGGCTTGCTCCTGAGGGTTCCGCTCAAGTAGCCGGTTTCGATGCGATTTACATTGCCGTCTATCGACATCATCGTCACGTTGGGCGTCACCGATCCGGCCACCGCCTTAAGGCCCTTTATTCCCTGGCGGATGATCTCGTTGGTTAATGCGAACGAGATTATGTTGAAGCCGGAATAGATCGTATCGCCGTCATTTATGAAACGCTCCACTGCTTCGTGCGCGGTCATCAACTTTGACCGGCCCGACGGCCAGGAATTGATAGGTTCAGCCATCGTTGGTGGGGCGCCTACGCTTCCAACCGACTTGTGTACTGAGACACCCAGTCAAAATCGACGAAATCAACGTAAGCGTCCATAAGCGCCTTCGTGATCGGACCCGGCGTTGTGCCGTCCGCTATGGGCTTCCCGTTCACCGTCCTGACGCCGCATATGCAAAGGCTGGTAGAGGTCAGGAACACCTCGTCAGCGACATATGCGTCGAACGGGTCGATATCGTCCTCGACTACCGGGATGCCAAGGCCTTTGGCGAGATCCATCACCGTCTCACGGCTGATGCCGCCGAGCACAAACTGTGATCGCGGGGTGTGGATGACTTCGTCCTTCACGGTAAAGAAGTTGGAGCCGATGCCCTCCGCAAAGTTGCCCCGCATGTCCAGCAGAATGGCCCACGCGGCCGGGTTGTACGCCTTGGCCTCAAGATCACCCATGATCAGGTTCAGGTAGTTGTGTGATTTGGCCCGAGGACTTAGCGACTCTGGCGGCGTGCGCCGTACAGAAGGCACGATCACGTCTATGCCGTCTTTGAACAATGGGGCGCGAGCCTTCAGAGGGAGCGGCGTGCACTCGATAACCACCGTAGCGCCCTCGTGCTCCCACATGTCGCCGCCAACAATATCCGTGCCACGGCTGACCCGCTGACCGACCCAGTAGTCCTCGGTCTCGTCGATCAAGGGCAGGTTCGCCTCAAGGACCTCCATAGATTTATCGATCATCTCTTTCTCCGTCATCCCGGGATCGAGCTGAAAGTACCTGAGCGTGTTTGAGAATCGGGCGATGTGCTCTTCTAGCTTGAAAATCTTGTGTCCAAAGGTGCGCGTCATATCGAACGCGCCATCGCCGTACTTGAAACTGCGATCTCGGAACGAGATTAGGGCTTTGCTCTCGGGGACGATCTCGCCGTTGAAATAGGCGACGCGTTCCTTTGTTGTCGTGGTCATGGAATCCCCTTTAACTGCGGGAGACGAGATGCCGGGACGCACGTGCGAATGCGCGTGCGTATTCGTGACAGCGGCGATATTAGGCGCGGTAAGGCGGACGGGCAACTGTCCCGCGGGTCCAGTATTTAGTGCTCGTGGACCAGATTAAGGCGATAGCCCCCACCGCGTTCATTGGCGATGGGGTCAAACCCGGGAGCGACGACGCCGAATTTTGATCTTATTCGCTGTACGTGGACCTTCAGGTAGTCGCTCTCGCCCACATAGGTTGGTCCCCAGACGCTTCCAGTATTTTTTCGTGCGGGACCACATGCGGGTAGCCCTGGACGAACTGGGCCAGCAACTTGTACTCCAGAGGTGTGAGCGGGACCTTTTCGTTCCTGTAAGTGACTTCGTGGGCGGCGAAATCAAACCGCAAGCCTTCTTCCTCGAAGGGCTCCTGTTCCGAAATATCAGTAACTCGCTGGGTGCGGCGTAACACCGCGCGAAGTCGGGCGAGCAACTCCATCGGTGCGAACGGCTTCGTGATGTAGTCGTCGGCGCCGAACTCGAGTCCTTCAACCTTGTCCATGTGTCCATCACGCGCAGTCAGCATCACGATGGGTACTTCTGACGACTCGCGTATCGTCCGCATCACGTCAAATCCGGACATGTCTGGCAGGCCGACATCCAGAACGATGATGTCCGGCTGCTTCCTTTGCACGTGCTCGATGGCGGCGCGCCCGTCTGCCGCTTCGATGATTTCCGCGTCAGGCCAGCTGACGCCGACTACCGCGCTTACTGCTTCTGCAATGTCCGGGTCGTCGTCGACTACCAGAACCCTCATGATCCCTCCCGGCCGTATCCAGAACCACGATAATCCGCGGCGTCCCCGGGGCTCGTGACGAAAAACGTAACATGATCCGGGGAATCATGCTTCGGGAACGTTAATAATTCCCCGATTGCAGTTCTGCTTCCCAAACGTGGCATCCCCACACTCTGACGACGGCTCGTTCCAGTGATTTCAGGCCCGGGCGATCTACTGCCACATCGATATTCGGCAACCTGCGTCGCAATTCGTCTGCGAAGTGACAACGCTTCGTAAACCCCTCCAGGACGTGACGATCTCCGCCGATCGCGAGCGCGTCCAGGTCACGCTCAAATGGGCCGAGCCTGTCTTGTGCCGTCTTGCACAGTTTGTCGTACAACCGCGCTATCCAGACCTCACGATTGCGCTCAAATCTACGTTGGGACTGACCGCCCTTACGATGCCGGCCTTTTACGTAGCGGGTCCCCGTTTTGCTCGAGACAAGCATTTCATCCTTTGCGACTCCCACCGCAAATGAGCCAAGCCTGAGCAGGATGAAAGCAATGGTGTGGCGCCTGGTTAAGGATTCAATAAGCGGGCCAAAGTACGGGCCGTCAGTCATACGATCGCCGTCTTCGATGTCGATCGCAAAGGGCGCGCCTAACGCGACCTGACCGGCGGGCCCGCTCACCAGAACTAGCCCGTTTGGTGAGCTCAGGGCCGCAGGCGGAAGCCATTCCCATCCGGGAATTATCCCGGGCTGGGGCGTTATGTAGAGCGTATCGGCGACAGCGCCGATGCTCGTATTTAGATCATCGAGATAGTCAATCAGCCGTGACCTGGTCAGGAAGCGCTCACGATAAGCCTGGTCTGTCGTTGTCATCGCTCACGCATCGTGCACTACAGCGTCCAGCGCCGACCGCGCGCCTCGACGGTTGATCGATCGAGTTTTGCGCCGAGCCCGGGGCCTTCAGGGATGTATATGCGGCCGGACTCAATTCGCTCTGCTGGCTCAAGCACGGACGGTCGCCAGTCGACCTCGCCCCATGCGTGCTCGAGGGGTCGTGTTCCACCAAACGCCGCGGTTACGTGTGCGCTGGAAAGCTGTGACGCTGGGCCCGATGGCGAGTGCATCGAGACAGAACCTGGGGCGATTTCCTCCAGTACACGGCCGATCTCGACGGCTTCACCCGCTCCACCACAAAATTTTATGTCCGGCATCACGACGTCCATTATTCCGCCCTCGATGATTCGCCGGAATAGGCCAACCCCGTACCCGGATTCAGCGCCTGCTACATCCATCGTGGCGCTCTCACGGATGCGCTTCATTACATCTGGCTGCTCAATTCCGTCCACCGCTTCTTCGTACCAGGCAACGTTCGACTCCCTCAGCGAGATTTCGAGCGCAATGCCAGAGTCCAGGTCAAAGCGGCTGTGGCAGTCGACAAATAACGACGCGTCGGGCCCTATGGCCTCCCGAACCGCCACGATGCGATCGATCCCGGATCGGGCCGCTTCCGGTAGCCCCGGTTCCTCGAACGGGGACCGCGCCTCGTCAAATGGGGCGCACTTCACCACTTCGTAGCCGCGCCTGATCGCCTCACGGGCCGCCGCAGCAAATGCCTCGGGAGACCGATCGCGCGGCCCGTCGTCGTCGGGCAGCATGGATCGATTCATATTGCCGTAGAGCTGTACAGATTCGGTGGGTTGGGCTCCCAGGAACTCGCCGAGGCTGACGCCCGATTGTCGGGCCTGAGCGTCAGCCATGGCAGTGCGGAGAGCGCTCACTGCGGTGGCTCTGGCGCGATCAGCTTCCAGCTCTTCGACGGTCAGACCTAACACCGCCGTCACATCGGACTCGCCCATTGGAGGCGATAACCTGAGCCGTTCCGCATATTCAGCGGTCAACCCGGCGATCTCGGTCGCCGCACCGGGGCCGGCTAGCTCCGCCAGGCCGGTGTTCCCGTCATCGTCCGTGATCTCAACGAACACCCACTGGTGCGACCCGTGGACGTGGATCGATGTGAACTCAACCCGCGCGATGTTGAACGCCCTGCTGCTTTCGATACTCAATTGGCTTTAGTACCCCGCAAATTACTTGTTGATCGGGCGCTTACGGTATTTAGAGAACCGTTCGCCTGTCGTGAACTCTTCCAGGTGAATACGCTCGCCGTTCAACTCATGCGACACATTTGCGGCGAGAACCGCTGCGAGCGAATTCAGGCTGGATTCAAACGTGTTCTTTAAGAGTTCCGGCCTGTTCTGCGTAACCGCCTCGGCGAACTTGCGATCGAGCTCAAAAGAGTTCTCGTCGCCCATGGGATTCCCATGTGGGCCGCTGGCGAGGACGTGCCTCACATCTGCCGCACTGGGCCGCTCGGACGGAGGATAGACGTCGCCTTCGTAGCTATACGCGACCAGGTCGTCTTCAAACTTGATCTGCGAGTGCGTCGTTAATATGTAGTCGTAGCGTTCGTTCAAGTAGACGCGTCCGGGCCTGGTGAAGATCAGATTCGCCACAGCGCCCCGTTTGAATCCGTACACGACCGTATAAACGCTAGGATTGTCGCCCTCTGAATCGTGGAGCGTTGGATCACGCTCAACGTACGCCGCCTGGACCCAGTCGATCTCGTCGTGGGTCCAGTAACGCATCAGGTCTGTTTGATGAATCCCGGCCTCCACGACGCTGGAACCGGACCACGCTCGGTTGGCAGTCCAGATGCGATTGCCCGGCCCGCCCAACTCCTCTGTGTGCGTGCGTTTGACCCCGTGACCCTCGATCCCGCCGACGTCGACCATCGTTATCGAGGTGACCGCCCGCTCTCGTGTGTAATCGCTGAGGCTTACGTACCAGGGGTCGTACCGCATCTGAAAACCTGCGGTGGAGATGACGCCCGCAGCGCGAATGGCCTCCGCCTGATGCGCTGCCTCATCGTAAAAGAGTGTCTGCGGCTTCTCGGAGAATATGGCGATCCCATGCTCGGCGGCGAGTTCAATTTCACCCCGATGCTGGTTTGGTGGGATCACAAACCACACAGCATCTAGATCGGCTTCCCTGAGCATCTGATCGGCCGAGTTGTATAGCGTGGTCTCGCCCTGTCGATATGACGTTGCACGGGTCTGGATGGTCTGCTCATCCAGATTTTCTGGATACGGGTCGGCCAACGCCACGAGTCGAACCTCCTCGTCCGCCTGGAGACGCGATAGGTGTTCGACGTGTTGAAGTCCGCGCTGGCCGATGCCGATGATGCCAACCTTGAGTGGTCCGGGCATTTTGATCCCCCTGTCGGGAATAAAGCTGGGAATAGAGTTGGTTATGGATTGTTGGGCTCAGCGCAGCCTGGCGAAGCTGAAGGGGCCCGGCGAGCGAGTTTAGCAGTCGGAAGGGCGTTCGATCGCGTACCTCTTAAACATGCATAGCCACGGGCGCATAATTTGGCAACGGCCCCGGATGGCAATGCAACGACAGGAATGAATGTGAACCAGACTCGGCGCCCGGATCCCCTCCGACCCGGACTTATGGCCTCGCCCCGCCTCATCTTCGGACTGCCGTTTGGCGCCGGGATTATCCTGCACGTTATGGCCGGCGGTGACATCGAAGCTGGAGACCAACTTTTCGTTGTCGTGCTGGGTTCATTATTGATTGCGACCGGCCTGACTTTGGCCGCATGGGCGACGATCGCGCTACGCAAACGCGGCGAGCACCCTGACCCCGCCAGACCAACCACAGCATTGGTTACCGAAGGGCCGTACGCCTACTCCCGCAACCCGATATACGTCAGCTTCACGTCGGTTGCGCTGGGAATCGGGATGCTCCTGAACTCCTACTGGGTGCTCGGCTCCGTGCCGATTGCAGCAGTCGCGCTCCACTTCCTGGTGGTTATCCGAGAGGAGCGATATCTGACGACGGTGATCGGCCATCAGTACTCCGGGTACCGGGAGAGCGTCCGCCGCTGGCTGTAGTGCAGGCGAATCTGCCCGCCTATGGCGCGATTGCCGTTACTCCGTCAGCGCGTTCGCCAGCCGCTCAGACTCACGTTCCCGCAACGCGACGTTTATCCGCAGCCGTTCGAGAAGCTGAGAAAGCGTCAGCGCGCCTTGCGGTACCTCGTGCTCCTCGAAAAACGCCAACACCTCGTCGGCGATCTCCGGCCTCGAGAGAGACCGAATCCCGGACAGCATCCGGACGATCGAGTTCGACGGGAACACCTCGTTCATCTTGTCCCAGTTGTCCTTGATGAAGGCCCATGCCTGCGGCCCGTTTTCACGGTTTACCATGCACCCGGCCAGCAAGTACGGCGCGTCCTGCGTTCGAATCTCACCGCTCAAAGTCATCGCCAGCGTTCGGGACATCTGCCCCGAACTCGGGAACCCCACGAGCGTGCGCAGGTAGCGCTGCTCTTCCTGCGGGTCCAGCGGCGACTTGAAGCGCTGGAAGAAGGTGTCGTAATCGGCGTCCGATCCGCCGTTCGCCACGACGCCGGTGACCGCAGCGGCCACGTTGGCGTCGATGCTGCCCGGGTCCTCCAGATAACGGGCGTGCAGCCCGCGGGCTCGTCCCCGGGCATTTTGATCGTTGCCGGTGATGGCGAGTGCTCGAATCAGCGTTCCGCGCAGCTCCAGGTCTCTGGAAGTCTGGCCCTCTGAAGGCTCCCATCCGATCCGATCAAGCGCAGGTCCAACAAGCTCACGTACTACAGCACGCATGGCCTCGCGGCCTTCACCCTCAAGCAGGCGATCAAGCGAAGCGAGGCAGCCGGTCAGTTGACCCCACACTTCGGCGTCGGTTTCCTCCGAGAACCCACGAGCAAACGCCACGAAATCACTTGCTTCCGTGTCGCCAGCGACCACCGACGCCCATGTGTCGTCGACAAGCATGTAGCGTTCGATCGCTGATAAATCTCCCCCGGCAACATTGATCGTTGCCAGCAACTCGGGAGAGTAGCGAACCCGGTAAAAGCCGTGGCCGCCCGCGTTTACTATGACGGATTCGATAGGGCTATCCAGCTCGATATCGGTGCTTCCGTCCTCCAGCAGCACCCGGTGTGGCTCGCCATTGATCCGCAACATGACCGGCACCGACCATCGGCTGTCCGCGCCCTCGGGATCGTCTACAAATCGGAATCGACGCTGGGACAACCGCAGGTTCGTCTCGCCGATCGACTCCACGCCCACGACTGGGTAGCCACCCTGGTAGATCCACGAATCCATGATCCGCCGTGCCGGCTCGCCCGTGGTCTCCTCGATGGCGTCCCACAGGTCGTTCGTCTCTGTGTTGCCATAGCTGTGTTTGGTCAGATAGTTCCTGATGCCGTCCCGGTACGGCGTGTCGCCGAGGTACTGCTCAAGCATCCGCAGCACCGATCCGCCTTTTTCGTACGTCAGCAGGTCAAACATACCCTCGGCGTCGGAAGGGGAGTTAACCTCGATCTCGATGGGCCGGGTCTTCTCAAGGGAGTCGACATCGAACGCCATCGATCGCTCCATCCCGAACTGCACCCAGCGCTCCCACTCCGGACGGAACGCGTCGGTGGACAGCGTCGCCATGAAAGTGGCGAACGCCTCGTTCAGCCAGATCCCGTTCCACCAGCGCATCGTCACAAGATTGCCGAACCACATGTGGGCGATCTCGTGCGCGATCACGTCTGCGACGCGCAGGAGTTCGGGCTCGGTGGCCCGATCCCTGTCGAGCAGCAACAACACTTCCCGGTATGTGATCGCCCCCATGTTCTCCATCGCGCCGAACGCGAAGTCTGGAACGGCCACCATGTCCAGCTTGTCGCCCGGGTAGGGGATGCCGTAGTAGTCCTCGAAGAACGAAAGCGCGTGCTTTCCGGCCTCCAGCGAGTACTCCGTCAGGTGGCCCTTGCCGCGCGGGTAGATGATCCTGAGTGGCGTGCCGTTCACGTCGATCGGGTCTGTAGCCTCGAACGGACCGACGATGAAAGCGACCAGGTAGGTGGACATCTTCATCGTGTCGGCGAACTTGACCGTCCGCAGCCCGCCAGCGACCTCGTTTGAGATCTCGGCTCCGTTGGACATGGCGAACTGATCTTCCGGCACGATCAGCGTGATGCCGTAAGACGCCTTGAACTCCGGCTCGTCCCAGCAAGGGAAGGCACGGCGGGCGTCGGTGGACTCCATCTGTGTGGTCGCGATGGTGTGCTCTACCCCGGCGTCGTCTTTGAACGTGGAGCGGTAGAAGCCGTGAAGCTGGTCATTCAATAGGCCCCGGAATCGGGCGTGGAATGTGTGATCGCCGGGCGCAACAGCAGATCCAAGCGACAGAGTCGCACGTTGCAACTCCTCGTCGTACTCAATCCCGGACACGTCTGTACGTGAGCCATCGGGCGCCGAGATCCACGCCTCATCGATCTCGATCTCGATCGAGTTGATGACGAAAACATCGGTCGATTCAGAGACCGAAATGCTGATCGCCTCGGTCCCGGAGAACGTGAAATTCACCAGGTCTGGCTCAAGCGTCAGGTCGTAGTGTGACGGGGTGACGGTCTTGGGAAGTCGGTACCGGGACTGCGTATCGTCTGGCATCTGGTCTCCGTGGGCGCGAGCGCCACAAAAGTATGAATCAAGTGGGTTCGTGATATTTGCGGGTAGACGAGGCTACCAGCGATTTCGCCCGTTGCGCGCCTAGTCTCCGCCGCCCGCGCTACCGGGCTGAGCGACCGCACGCGGAGGTTCTCCAGCCTGGTTCTGTACCGGCTGACCACGCTTCCGCAACGGGATTTCCTTCAGAAACAGCACAACCACGAATGCCGTAAGACCGAGGAAGAACGCCACGGTGAACACGTCCGAAATCGCCGAGGCCAGGGCCGCCTCAAGCCCGCCGATCACACGGTCGGCAAAGGCCGGATCTGAGAGCGCGGCGACTTCGTTACGCAACTCGTCCAGTGATTCCGGATCCAGTAGTGCATTCGGATTGTTTGAGATCTGAGAAATCCGTTCAGTAGACAGGACCGAGTCCGTGCCATCCGGGAGCGCATCGCTCAATCCAGTGCGGAACCGGTTGACCATGTACGAGCCCATGAGAGCCAGCCCGATGCTGCCGCCCACGGATCTGAAAAATTGCGTCGATGAAGTGGCCGCGCCCATGTACTGGAACGGAACGGCGTTCTGGACCGCGATGGTGAATAACGGGAACGTCGTTCCAAGCCCGAAGCCCATCAAGATCGCCCCGGTCAGGGCAAACGAGTGGGTTGGATGTTCAGATACCTGGGTCAGGACGCCGATGCCGATTAACATGATCCCCAACCCCATAATCCCTTGCAGGCGGTAATGGCCGCCGGTGCGCGATAGAACCTGTCCGAATAGGGCGGCTCCCGCAACCACACCCAGCATCATCGGCGTCATGAAGCTGCCACTTTCTGTGGGCGAAGCGCCGAGCACGCCCTGGAACAGCAACGGGATGAACACCATCGCCCCGAACATCGCAAATCCGGTCAGGAAGATGATGACCAGGGAGATCGAAACGATTCGGTTTTTTGAAGATCACAAATGGGATCAGCGGATCACTCACACGTAACTCCGTCACCACGAAAGCTATACCGGCCACGAGGCTGAGCGCCAACGCTCCGATCACCTGAGGCGATCCCCACGCTTACGGCGCACCGCCCACCGAAAAGCCGATCAGTCCCGGCACGACGGTGAGCACGAGCAGGACTGCGCCCGGGATGTCCAGCGTCCGTGCTCTTGTCGGTTTCCGGTT
>Ga0066376_10003565_pt1 | contig 13831 bp, 15 predicted proteins | sample Knorr_S15_td_Bot_FD_77009 | JGI IMG/M metagenome (GOLD analysis project Ga0066376, IMG submission 77009) | Marine microbial communities from Southern Atlantic Ocean transect - Knorr_S15_td_Bottom_ad_5009_LV_A | ecosystem: Environmental > Aquatic > Marine > Oceanic | place: Southern Atlantic... | reverse complement strand
GCTCGAGAGAAAACCACATCCCCCGGGGCAGCACGGCAGAGGACGCCGCTCGAAAGAGAGCGAGTATGCCGTTCAGCTCAAGGAGAAGCAGAAAGCCAAATACACGTACGGTGTTCTTGAGCGTCAATTCAAGAACCTGTTTACGAAAGCTGCCCGCAAAAAGGGAGTTACCGGCGAAAATCTTCTCAAGTTCTTGGAAGCTCGTCTAGACAACACTGTATTCCGACTTGGTTTTGCCCGAACGCGCCGTCAGGCCCGTCAGTTGGTAAACCACGGACACGTGATGGTCAACGGACGTGTGCTGGACATTCCTTCAGCACAATTGCGGTCAGGAGATCTCATAGCCATGCGTCCGAAGAGCAAGTCTCTTCTTATCGTGAGCGAGGCAATGGATCGAGCACGCAAGAATTTTCCATGGCTTGAGCTTGACCGTAGCCTCCTGCAGGGCAAGTTTTTAGACTATCCCAATCGCGAAGATATTCCGGAGAATATCAGGGAGCAGCTCATCGTAGAGCTTTACTCCAAGTAATAATCCGAAAGATCCAGACCCGCGTTTTTTCCGAGATCAACTTCGGAGAAATTCGCTTTTTGATCACCTTGTTTAGATCAAGCTGATATGAGTACCACAACGATTCAAATGCCTGACGTAGTAGAACTCGAAGAGACTACAGACACGTACGGCCGTTTTGTCATTCAACCGCTAGAACGCGGTTTCGGAGTAACGATCGGTAATGCGTTACGCCGAGTCCTTCTGTCATCCCTCCAGGGGATCGCTATCACCGCTGTCAAGATTGATGGTGTGCAGCACGAATTCTCCACCATTGATGGTGTTACGGAAGATGTCGCTGACATCATTCTGAACCTCAAGGGTGTACGTTTTCGTTCAAATGATGCCGCAGATGGTAACATTCAATTCATCGTGAAAGGCCCCGGCGCCTGGACCGCGAAGAACATTGCCAGTGCAACGAGCGACTATGAGATTCTCAATCCTGAGCATCACATTGCTTCAGTTGCTGCGGGAACCAGTTTCTCGGTTGAGCTCCGCATGGAGTACGGCCGTGGCTACGTTCCGGGAGACGAGAACAAACGCGCCGACGACCCCATCGGGGTTGTTGCTATGGATGCGATTTTCACTCCCATCAAAACGGTTCGCTACACCATTAACCAGACGCGCGTAGGAGAGAAAATTGACTACGAAGCGCTGACGATGGAAGTGACGACTGATGGAAGCGTCATCCCAGAAGATGCACTTGCGTCAGCCGCGCTGATCATGCGCGACCACGTCAATCTTTTCATCAAGATGGACAGCGAGCCGCAGCCAACCGAAGAAGAGAAAGAAGTGGACGCCGAAGTTCAGCGTGTCCGCGAGCTGCTCAACCAGTCTGTGGACGAATTGGATCTGTCGGTCCGTGCCCACAACTGTCTCAAGGCAGCAAACATCAAGACGATTGGTGACCTGGTTCGTAGAGAAGAGTCCGAAATGCTGAAATTCCGCAACTTCGGTCGTAAATCGCTCCAGGAACTCATGCAGGTCATCGAAGATCGCAATCTAACCTTTGGAATGGACGTTGCTCGGTTCATTGAAGAGGTCGCTGGTTAAGAAACGAGTCCGCGTTTGGACGACCAATAGAAATAGACGATGAGACATCAGAAAAAAGGATTTAAACTCGGACGTACGAGTTCGCACCGCAAGGCGACGCTCTCGGCGATGTCGAATGCGCTGATCCGCCACAAGCGAATCACCACGACAGTTACGAAAGCGAAAGCGCTGCGGATGTACGCTGAGCCGATTATTAACCGGGCAAAGACCGATTCCACACTGAATCGGCGCCAGGTATTCCGTCATCTACAGGACAAAGAGTCTGTGAAAGAGCTCTTTGGTGAGATCTCTGGAAAGATCGCCGATCGTCCAGGTGGATACCTTCGCATCGTGAAGCTCGGACAGCGAGCTGGCGATGCAGCTGAGATGGCGATAATCGAGTTTGTCGATTACAATGACATCAAGCCTGAGGGATCAAGCACTGGAGCCGGGCGCAAGACACGCCGAGCCGGTCGACGCCGTAAATCAGGTTCCGATGCCGCAGTGGCGACGGATGCAGCTGAAGAATCAGTAGTAGAAGACGCCGCCGAAGCTCCTGCCGCTGAGGCTGAAGAAGCTCCTGTCGCTGAAGCTGAGGAAGCTCCTGCCGCTGAGGCTGAAGAAGCTCCTGCCGCTGAAGAGGCTCCCGCTGCTGAGGCTGAAGAAGCTCCTGCCGCTGAAGAGGCTCCGGCTGCTGAGGCTGAAGAGGCTCCTGCTGCTGAAGCTGAAGAGGCTCCTGCTGCTGAAGCTGAAGAAGCTCCCGCCGCTGAGGCTGAAGAGGCTCCTGCTGCTGAGGCTGAAGAGGCTCCTGCTGCTGAAGCTGAAGAAGCTCCTGCCGCTGAGGCTGAAGAAGCTCCTGCCGCTGAGGCTGAAGAGGCTCCTGCCGCTGAGGCTGAAGAAGCTCCTGCCGCTGAGGCTGAAGAAGCTCCTGCCGCTGAGGCTGAAGAGGCTCCTGCCGCTGAAGAAGCTCCTGCCGCTGAGGCTGAAGAAGCTCCGGCTGCTGAAGCTGAAGAAGCTCCGGCTGCTGAGGCTGAAGAAGCCCCCGTCGCTGAGGCCGAGGAAGCTCCTGCCGCTGAAGATGAAGAAGCTTCTGCCGCTGACGCTGACGAAGCGCCCAGTGAGGAAGAAGCCTCGGACGACGACAAAAAGACTGATTCCTAAGGCGAAACGAAGGGATCTAAAAGTTTAAGGGGCGGGCGCTTTCAGCGCCCGCCCCTTTTCTATCTAGCCTCTCTCCAATCCTTCAAGGTGGAACAGCGTTCTCTCAGGCGGTATAATCCTACCGCAGAACCGTTATATGTTAGAAGCATCCGCCATATTAAAAGGAAATGGTCCTCAGATTGAGGACCGATATTCGAAAAGCCTGGAAGACTTGCTCCAGGCTTGCCGTGATAATCTAAAGTCGGTTGACGAAGAGCTGATCAACCAGGCGTTTCGACTCAGCTACTGGGCTCATCGAAACGATCGTCGGGCGTCGGGCGAGCTGTACATCGCCCATCCTCTTGCAGTGGCAAAGATCTATGTCACACAGATAGGATTCGATGATGTGGGAGTCGCTGCCGCGCTGCTTCACGATGTCGTAGAGGACACCGACCTCTCACTGGATTTCATTCGTGAGACGTTTGGAGATGAATTGGCTTCAATAATTGACGGCCTGACCAAAATATCGGGTGCGTTCAAAAGCCGAGATATCAGCAAGGCAGAGAACGTGCGCAAATTGATGCTGTCGATGGCATCGGATATCCGCGTCATCTTCGTAAAGTTTGCCGACCGTCTGCACAACATGCAGACCCTCGATTCGCTGCCAGCGCACAAACGACTAAAAATCGCCAACGAGACACTGGTTCTGTTCGCACCGCTGGCCCATCGATTCGGTTTTTTCACGATAAAGAGCCAGCTCGAGGATCTCTGTCTGTCCGCTCTCCACCCGGAGGAGTACGAGGAAATCACGAGCGGTCTCAGAAATTCTAAAAAGGAACGAGACTCCTACGTGGGTCAGTTTATCAAACCGCTCAAGGAGCGGCTGAAGGAAGAGGGTTTCAAATTCGAAATGTATGGTCGATCGAAGAATCTGTATTCGATCTTCAGGAAGATGAAGCGGCAGGATAAACCGCTTACAGAGATCTACGACATTTTCGCCATACGCATCATTCTAGAGGGCGAAGGGACTAAGGGAAAAGAGGACTGCTGGCGCCTGTACTCCATTATTACCGATCTCTACAAGCCCATGCCGGAGAGATTTCGGGATTTCATCTCAGTACCGAAATCGAATGGATATCAAAGCCTGCACATCACCGTTCTGGGCCCGGAGGGAAGGCGGGTGGAAGTTCAGATACGAACCCGTGAAATGCACGAGATTGCCGAAAAAGGAGTAGCAGCCCACTGGAAGTACACGGAACAGATTCGCTCCAAGGATAAGGAAATGGATACCCTCCTATCATGGGTCAGGGACCTCCTTGAGGATCCAGAATCGGAGAGTGCCACCGATTTTGTACGAGATTTCAGGCTGAATCTTTACGATGAAGAGATTTACATCTTCACCCCCAGAGGTGATTTGTTCACTCTTCCGTCTGGTGCAACGCCCGTAGACTTCGCCTATTTGGTTCACACCGAGGTAGGATCCCGTTGTATCGGCGCCAAAGTGAACGGCAAAATGGTACCGCTCTCGTATAAACTGAAAAGTGGTGATCAAGTCGAAATCATCACCTCCAAGAAGCAGACACCAAATCCGGACTGGATAAAGTTTGTTGTCACCCAGAAGGCGCGGAGCCGAATCCGACACTGGACGAACGAAGAGAGGAGAAAGGCACAGACGCTTGGACATGACCTGTGGAAAAAACGCTCGGCCAAAATGGGCCTGACCTTTTCCGAGCAGGACATTCATCGTCTTGCAACGAAATTGAAATTTCCGAACTTGCAGCAGCTCTTCTATGAAATCGGTTCCGGCCTTTTTAATGTGAACGATTTGCTGAAGGCTGCGCGAAGCTCACTCAAAGACGAGGAAGACAGCAAGACTAAAGAGGAGTCTGAAACGCTAAGCCTACAGTACGAATCCTTCAGAGACAGCGCACTTTCCATCGGAAAGCCTGCACTGCTGATTGATGGCGAACTGCACACTGACATTGCTACTGATTACGCCACGTGCTGCAGTCCGATACCCGGAGACTCCGTGTTCGGTTATGTCTCGCGAACAGGAGCGATCAAGGTGCATCGTGTCAGTTGCCCAAATGCTCCAAATCTGATTCTGAATAGAGCAGAACGAATTATCTCCGTGGAGTGGAGCAGGCAGAAGGATGTTCAGTTCGTAGCTGCCCTTCGCGTCATGGGTGAAGATCGGGTGGGAATTCTGAATGACCTTACTCAGGTAATCTCGAAGACCCTGAAAACCAACATTCGCTCGATAACCATTTCGACGGATGATGGCGTGTTTGAAGGCAATGTCGTTTTATTTGTGAGTGACCTTGATCACCTTCGCAGATTAATGGATCGCATCAAACGCATTGCCGGAATTCACGGTGTCTATCGATTTGAGGAACAGAGTGAAGAATCTTGATACAGTAAAGGTTTGAAATAGTTGACTTTGGGTCCAAGAACTCGTTATTTAACGCGCCCCGTAAATCTCCCACTGATAGATCCAAAATCCATGTCTGATCGGCCAAAAACATTAACCAAAAAGGACGTCGCCCGACGCGTTTCGGAGTTGATGAGTGAACCCATTTACAAGTGTGAGCCGTGGGTCGGGGCTATCATGGATTCGATAGGTCAGTTGATGATGGAAGCAGATCCCGAAGTTCGCATCGAATTACGTGATTTTGGCGTTTTTGAGGTGAAAAAGACACGGGCCAAGCCAAAGGCAAGAAATCCCAAAACGAACGAGACGGTGTTTATTCCGAGCAGGCGCAAGACGCACTTCAAGCCCAGCAAACGGATTAAGGCAGTTCTTCAACAGCCTCTTTCAGAGTTGGATTATGAGGTCCCCGCCGGCAGCGCGGACTATGTCCCGGACGAACTTCTCCTGGTCGATTGATATCCGTCGTAGAGAAAAATATTGATGAAAGTCGGACGCGTCGTCGGGATCGATTTCGGAACGAAACGCATTGGGATAGCGATTGCTGACCCTCTTCTTCTTTTTTCACAGCCGGTGGGCACCTATTCAACCAATGAAGCAATTCGGGTTCTGGATAAAATCGCCGCCGAAGAGGGCATTGCACAGGTGATTATGGGCTGGCCCCTTGAAGAGGATGGTACCGAGGGCGCCGCAACAGAGCGAGTTCAGCAATTTATCAATCGGCTCAAGAAACGATGGCCACGTGCGGATTTCGTACGTCAGGATGAGCGGTTCTCGTCGGAGCAGGCCAAAGAACTGATAAAACTGGGAGAGCGACCCTCGCTTAGATCAACGGGCAGGGGCCGTATCGATACTGCAGCTGCAGGAATCATTCTTCAAGATTACTTGGACGAGAATAGCGGTAAATTACAGCCATGATTCGCCCGATATATTTACTTGGCTCTGACGAGCTTCGTGCGCCAACCACGGCTGTGGAACGGGACTCGGAGGACGTTCAACGACTGATTGGTGACCTGATCGATACGATGCATGACGCGTCCGGTATTGGACTGGCGGCCCCGCAGTTGGGTCAGTCAGTACGAATATTCGTGGTCGATGTCACCCCGATGGAGCGCGACTTTGAGGAAGATGGGATCGAGATGCCCTCCCAACCGATGATTTTCATCGATGCCCAGATTGTGGATAAAACCGAGGAAGACGAGGAGTTCGAAGAAGGCTGTCTTTCCATTCCAGACATTCACGAAAATGTTATTCGTCCGGGCGGAATAAAAATTGAATACCTCGACCGCAGTTTCAAAAAAAGAAATGAAGTATTCGAGGGAATTCTGGCGCGCGTTATTCAGCACGAATACGACCACATTGAGGGGGTACTGTTCATCGACCATCTGAGCGCCTTCAAGAGGAGGTTGCTCAAACGAAAGCTGGACGACATCAGAAATGGAGTCACCGAAGCCGACTACCCTGTCTATACACTCGAAACGGGTATCATCCAGCCCGCGCCTGACACTGCCTAGAGGATCGTCAGCGCTGCCGCCCCGCGTTCCTGGCGAACCACTTATCCGGATAGACGCCTAGTTCTCGACTCGACTCTGAAGAGTCATGGCCACAAGAAATACGCCAGCTTGAACCAGGACGATGACCGCGCCCGAGGGGAGATCCAGCGCATAGGAGAGATATAATCCAACCACCGTAGAGCCCGCCGCCAGTCCGATGGACACGATGGTCATAATTCTGAACGTGGGAGAGATGAGCCGCGCACCTGCAGCCGGGAGGACGATCCAGGCTGCGACGAGGAGTATACCGACGACCTTTATAGACAGCACGATTGTGAGGGCGATGAGCGTTGTGAGCAACGTATCCTGACGCTTGGTAGCCAGTCCTTCTATGTTTGCAGCTTCCTCATCAAAAGACGCGTAAGCCCAAGCGCCCCAGTGGGTAAATATCGTAAGCATGCCTACACAAAATAGGCCGGCACTAACCCAGATATCCGTATAGCTGACGGCCAGAATCGAGCCAAACAGATACGAGAACGCATCCGCATTTCGACCCGATTCCAGGGATAAAAACACGATTCCCAGGGCCACTGAGATGGAAAAGAACACGCCAATCGCCGTGTCGCCCGAGAGTCGAGTGTGATTTTTCACCCACGAGATTCCCGCTGCCACTACGACCGTGTACGGGATGGCAATCCATAGTGGCTGAACGCCCAAAAACAGGCCAAGGGCAATGCCGCCGAACGCTGCGTGCCCTAGGCCAGCTCCCAGAAAACTCAATCTTCGCTGCACGACGAACACGCCGTAGTAGCCTGCGAGCATACTCAACAACAGACCCGATAGGAGGGCGCGCTGCATGAATGGATGAGTCAGAAACTCAGGCATGGACATGGCCCCCACCGAATATGTCGTGAGAGTGACCAACGTGTCCAAATGCTGTTCGGATCGCCGTCTCGCTCATTGCCTCGCTGGCGGTGCCAAAACTGATTTGATCTGTTTTCAATATCAGCACGTGCGACGCGTGGTGGAATGCGATCTCCCAATCGTGAGTGACCATAATCACCGCGGCATCGTTTTTTTTCCTGTACTCCTCCACGAACTCGAGCATATCCGATGCACCTACCACGTCGACACCAGATGCCGGCTCGTCAAGCACCAGGAGCGAAGGTTGCGAGATAATGGCCCTCGCTAGATAAACTCGCTGCAGTTCTCCTCCAGATAGATTGCGTATTTGCTGGCGTATCAGGTGATCCGCGCCAACCTGCCGAAGGGCATCGGACACAACCGCCTTACAATGCTCGTCAATTGACCATGGCCAACGTTTCTTGAGTGCAGTCGCAACCAACTCCTCTGCCCGCGCGGGGAAAGACCGATCGAGAGTCTTGATCTGCGGCACATATCCTATCGTTTTGTCACCTCCCGTGTATTTGATGGCACCCTCGTATTCCTGAAGGCCGAGAATAGCTCGAATCAGTGTGGATTTACCTCCTCCATTCGGCCCCAGAACTGCCAGAAACTCACCGTCACTCAAGGAAAAGGATATTTTTCTCAGAATGGCGCGATTGGCCAGAGTTACGCTGAGATTGTTGACATCGATCATTGACCAGAGGGCTTAAGGGAGATGGCGAGCGAGCCAAGATAGTCTTCATAGGAGGTCGCCGTCACGCCAAGAGGATCGACTTCGATGACATCCCAATCCAGATCCGCAGCCAGATTCAGAATGGCTCGATTATCAAGCGCGGATTGAACGATAAGAGATCGGCACCGCCTCTGCTCAGCTTTCTCCAGCAGCGCTGCAAGGCTCGCAGGAGTGGGTTCTTGTTCCGATTCCTGACTGATTGGCCCAAGTCTCGCCAGTCCGAATCGATCGATATATCGGTCGATGAACGGCTGGGCTGTGATGTAACACGCCGTATTAACCGTTCCATCGGGGCCCGAAGAGCCCACTTCGAGGGCCGATTGAAACACTTCTTCGAGGTGGCTGGACATCGAATCTATTCGAACTGAAAATGCCGTGGCACGACGACGAAGGGCTGGGCACTTGCTTTCGAAAACTGAACACAATTTGTTCACGAGGTTGGGCAGGGCTTTCAGTACCGAGTTGGGGTCGCTCCAATAATGTGGATCGAGCACCTCCGATCCTTCACCCCTCGATTCGGCTTCAGCGACAGACTCGAACAGCGCGAAGTGGGGGGTATCCGAAAGAGTAGCCGACCATCCATCGATGTGCTCGTGTGCAGAAATTATGAGTTGAGAATCGCCCAACAGTCGGATGTCAGAGGGCTTGGGTTGATAAACATGGGGCGAAGCGCCATCTGGGAGTAGCGTTACGACCGAAAGATCACCCAGAATGGGTTCGACGATGAGTTTGATAATGGGGAGCGTTGCAACGACTTGTGGCGCTTCTTCCGCGGGCCGCGGGCCGCACCCGATAAGGGCACAAGAGACATACAAATATGAGATTAATTCCCTCATCCGAGGCCGTATACACTTGCGATCGCGGCGGCGGTCGACTCGAAGGATCTGAAGGAGCATTCGAGCTCCTCTCGGGCTTTCGTGTTGTCATAGCACGATATGGAGGCCGAGAGGCGCGCCGTTTCGCGGGTCAAAAGAGGATTGGTCCCGCTGATTCTGGCTCCAAACTCAAATAGAGCTGCGACCACAAGCATCATACCCGCGGATACTTCCCGGGTGGGTGCTTTTGCTCCGAGGGTGCTAGCTATTGTGCCGATAATCTCTTTCCAGAGCATATTGTGACCTGTCAGCAGGTAGCGGTGCCCGACGCTCCCACGGCGATACGCTTTCAGTGCGCCCTCAGCAACGTCCTTGACATCCACGACATTTGTGCCGCCACTCGGAAGAACTGGAAGGCGGCCTGCGATCAGTTTATCTGCAATTTGCATCGTGTTTTCCCCCTTCCGACCCGCGCCCATTATCAATGACGGATTCACCATCACTGCCTCCAGTCCCCCGGCAATCCCTCGATGGATTTCCATTTCAGCCCGGTATTTAGAAAGTGCATAGCCCGTATTGAGCTTCGAGACCTGCCACACCGCAGACTCATCCTGACATTTATGTTCATCTTCTGATCTTCCCAGAGCAGCAACACTTGAGATGTGCAGGAGGCGAGATACACCCTTGGTGAGCGCCGCATCCACCACATTTGCAGTTCCAGTCACATTTACGTCCATCAATTGCTTTTCGGAACGCTTGCCTTCGAAACCCAAAAAAGCAGCGCAGTGGAATACCCCATCCACTCCCATCATGCCTTGTTCAAGTGATTCCGGGTCTAGAACATCACCTTCGATCCATTCAATTTCTCCCTTAATGTCTTCAAGCAGATCGAACGACGATCTCGTACGATGTATAGCTCGCACCCGAAATCCTTCGGAGAGCAGCGTTCTTGCCACGACAGAACCCAGAAATCCGGTCGCACCGGTGAGAAAAACTGTCACGCTGACTCGAGTTGAAATTCTATTAACAATTGATTTTTCTGAACAGCATCTCCTTCCGTGACCAAAACGCTTTTTACGACTGCGTTGACGCTGGCTTTAATTTCATTTTCCATTTTCATGGCTTCAAGGACCAGAAGGGGGTCTCCAGCTACAATCGATTGGCCCTCTTCAACAAGTACCTTGAGTACGAGTCCCGGCATGGGTGAGAAAATCTCGCGCTCATCGGCCGCGGTTCCATTTTTCATTCCCCAGTCGGCAAGCAGCTGATCCCGCTGATTGGAAATAAGAGCTCGAAATACAGTGTTGCCCGCGGTCAGCTTGAGATTCCTGCTATCTTGTTCTTCGATGACCACCGTAACCGTCTTTCCACGATAGTGTAGTAAATACTCCAGTTCGTTGATGTGTTCGAGCTGAACGCCTTCGTCGGAAAGCTTGGACGGATCCACTGATATTGGCGGGCCGCCATCCAGTTCAACCAGATAGGGTGCACTGATTTTATGTCGTTTTTCAGGCATGGAGTGCCAAGATACAATTCGCCCCAACCACTAGTAGTTATATTGCTTCCGTGCTGAAATGAAGCTTCGCGGAAGGGTTTCGATCTAACTTCAATTCCTGCGCAGAACCACGCTGGTGTCGAGAGCTTATACAGGTTCTCGACCACCGCACCCCCGGCTCATCATGAACACTATCCAGAAAATAGGCGTCTTTACATCAGGAGGAGATGCCCCGGGAATGAATGCGTGCCTTCGGGCGGTCGTGCGGAAAGCTGTGAGTTGCGGCAAGGAGGTGGTGGGCATTTTGAGAGGCTATCAAGGAATGATCGAAGGCGAGTTCATAGAACTCGATTCTCTGGCCGTATCGAATATTATTCAGAAGGGTGGTACCATCCTTAAATGCGCGCGCTCAAAGGAATTCCACACCAAAGAGGGTCGTGCGAAAGCTGCAGCACACCTCAGGATTATGAAGGTCGACGGTTTGATCGCCATCGGAGGCGACGGCACGTTCGAAGGAGCTGCTGTCTTTTACGAAGAGCACGGAATTCCAGTAATTGGGTGTCCTGGCACGATCGACAACGATCTTTTCGGTACCGATGAAACTATCGGATTCGACACCGCCATCAATACAGCCATCCAGAATATCGACAAGATCCGAGACACGGCTGATGCTCATGATCGGCTGTTCCTCGTAGAGGTAATGGGAAGAGACGCCGGATTCATCGCCTTGAACTGCGGAATCGGAGGAGGGGCCGAGATGGTAATGATTCCGGAGACGCTGAGCGATTTCAACGAGATAAAAACTCACATCCATTCGGTGATGTTCGAACAACAACGCTCATCGATAGTGGTCGTGGCAGAGGGAGATGAATTGGGCGGAGCTACTCAGATCGCAGGTATGCTTCGCGAGGACAAGTTGTTTACTGACATAGAAATCAGGGTCTGTATCCTTGGTCACACGCAAAGAGGCGGGTCCCCCTCAGCTCGAGATCGAGTCCTTGCGAGTCGATTGGGTGTTGCGGCTGTCGATGCGCTGCTCGATGGGCATTCAAATGTGATGGTCGGGATCATCGATAATCAAATAAAGCTGACGCCCTCTAGGAATACCTATACCCGAAAAAAGAGCATCAGTTTTGATTTGCTCGACCTAACCAAGCTCCTCAACTAAAAGACGTCCAGTGAGTCAACCCAGATCAACGTCGATCCCGCCGATCGGAATCGTAGAAGGCAAGAAAGAACACATCAAGGAGATGTTTGATGCGATCGCTCCTCGCTACGATCTGTTGAATCGAGTACTCAGTGGCGGCATCGATCAGACCTGGAGAAAAAAAGTAATTCGGAGAATACTGACTGGCTCTCCAGAACGTGTCCTGGATGTTGCTACGGGTACAGGGGACCTGGCAATCATGGCCGCTGCCATGGGTGTCCCGAAGATTGTTGGTGTCGACATTTCTCAAGAAATGCTATACGTTGGTCAACAGAAAATCGACGCTAAATTCCTCGACGACCGGATTACTCTTCAGAAAGGAGATGCAGAACGACTGCCGTTTTCGGACTCACAGTTCGACGCGGCGATGGTAGCCTTCGGTGTTCGGAATTTCGAAGATCTGAGTGAAGGACTTTCTCAAATATACCGCGTGATTCGTCCTGGTGGACGTCTTGTAGTGCTTGAGTTCAGTCAGCCTAAGATGTTTCCTATCAAGCAGTTATACAAATTTTATGGTCGGTTTATTCTGCCTCGAATAGGACGAATGATATCGGGAGATCAGGGTGCGTATACCTATCTGCCTGAATCTATCGCCGTTTTTCCCGAAGGAGAACAGTTCCTTGACTACATGCGGGAAGTAGGATTCGAAGAGCTTGATGCTCGGCGCCTGACGTTCGGCGTTGCTTCCATGTACAGTGGGCGCAAGAGCATGGATCAACGTTAGGGGACAGTCCATTCGCCGCGGATCGCGAGCAATGCGTAGTGCCGCGATTCCTCCTAATCCCTGAATTTAATCAGGCAGCACTCGTTCACGCCACCGCCGGTCCTGTAGCTGACTTCATCCATCAATTTTTTCATGATGTGCACGCCAAACCCTCCTGATTTTCGAGACTTGGCATACTGTACGAGATCCGGTTCCTCGTAGTCGGTCCGGTCAAAGCTGCGACCCTTATCTCGAATGAGGACCGTCAATTTATCTTTATTGACGATAATGGATATATCAATGGGCTGTTCACTCTGACCCTCGTATGCGTGTTCGATTACGTTGGTACACGCTTCGTCTACAGCCATTTTCAGCTTCTCCACAGACATTTTCGAAAAGTTCGCGTCCGTCGCGTGGGTCGCGACGAATTCGCGCACGTCCTCCAGGAAGCGCGTCGAGCTCGGAATAGTCAGTGTGTGAGTTGTAGAAGCCACGAATCGATATTCTAGTGTTGGATTTTTATTCCGCCTTCGCTTCTGAGAATTTTTCCACAGCTTCTTCCTCAGATTCCATGATGTCGAACAGCATGGGGAAGCCTAGTAGATCAAAGACATTGAACACCTTGGCCTGCAGGGCGGCAATCTTAATGTCGCCTCCAGATTGCCGAACTTCCTCGATGTATGCCATGAATACTCCGAGACCGGCACTGGAGATATATAGAAGATCACTTCCATTGATCAGGATGCGGACCTGATTCTCCTGTTGGCATTTCTGAATAGCTGCTTCCAGCTCCGCGGCCGTGTGAGCATCCAGTTCACCATGCAAATCAAGAATTTGCACAGACCCACTGGTTCTGAATCCAACTGAAAAATTACTCATGATTGTATCACGTTATGAATGATGTCTTACCAGACGATTGAACCGGCCAAATATACTGCGTCATTGGGATTCTTCCATCGATTGAACTGGAGGACTAAGTGCTTCCAGGGGAAGGCCATGCCATTTTAGTACCACGAGAGTCATGTCGTCGTCGTACACCTCGTTTCCCATGAAATTTTTAAGATCGCTCAGGACCGCAGAATGAATGCCGTCCGCGTCTTCGTGTCGATTTTCGTCAATTGTTACGAGTAGACGGTCGTAGCCGAACTCTTCTCCTTCCGGATTGCGACTCTCGACCACCCCATCTGTGTACAGGACAAACACATCCCCAGGCTCAAGATTGATTCTCTCTTCCTCCAGACTTTTGAGGAACAGGTCGCCTCGATCAAGGCCCAGACCGAGTCCTTTTGTTCGCAAGAACCGCGACTCTCCGCTCAGACGAACGGCCGCGGC
>Ga0066376_10003564_pt1 | contig 13832 bp, 9 predicted proteins | sample Knorr_S15_td_Bot_FD_77009 | JGI IMG/M metagenome (GOLD analysis project Ga0066376, IMG submission 77009) | Marine microbial communities from Southern Atlantic Ocean transect - Knorr_S15_td_Bottom_ad_5009_LV_A | ecosystem: Environmental > Aquatic > Marine > Oceanic | place: Southern Atlantic... | reverse complement strand
TTTACAAAAAATTAGTGGTAGTGGCTCGGCAACATTTGCTTAAGGGCTTCCATTATTTTTTTGGTAAGGGCTTCTGTCTCTTCTTTTCCTGTTCCCTTAGGATAAATGGGGCTTCCAAATTCAACAGAAACTTTTGGTCGTTGAAGAGTTTTTAGTTTTTTTGGAATTTGATCCGTTCCAGATAGGGCAACAGGAATGATCGGGATATTGTTTCTTGCCGAGAAATAAGCTACCCCATTTTTTGGGGGCTTTATCTGTGCACCAATGCTTGTTCCTTCCGGAAAAATACATATTGGTTCTTTTTTTTCTATTTGGCTTTGTACGGCCCTTATTGTTGAGGGCTTAAGAGCTTTTCTGTGCACCAATAAAACTCCATAAAGCCAAGGGGCCCACAGCTCTTTCCACCCAAGGTCGTCTAGGTCTTCTGCCATAAGAAAGGTTGTGGGTTTTTTGTGTTTTGCCTGCAAAACAAAGGGGTCCAAAAGACTAAAGTGGTTGGGGGCAAGAATGTAAGGCCCTTTTTTGGGAATATTTTTTTCTCCTTTTGAGGTAAGCTTTATTAACAAAAAACACAACGAAACAGCGACCCATCCGAGCATTGTTCTTATTGGTTTATTTCGCGGGGGGGAAAACTTCACTTTTGTTTTTTAGAAAGGAAGGTCGTCTTCTTGAACTTGGCTTGTATCTTCTTCTGAGGTTTTTGGTGTTTGGTCCATGCCGCCAGACCTGTCATGGTTTGAGCTGTCTCCGCCACCTAAAATTTGAATTCCATTATAGTTGTTTACGACAACCCCCGTTGAGTATCTGTCGTTTCCGTCCTTGTCTTGCCATTTGTCTGTTTTTAAAGAGCCTTCAATGTAAACCAGGCTTCCTTTTTTGATATATGGCTGAACATATTTTTCTGCTGTGGCGCCAAAAACGGTACACCTTGTCCATTCGGTTCTTTCTTGAACCTCCCCGTTTTTATTTTTCCAGCTTTCATTGGTAGCTACGCTAAACGTTGCTATGGCCCTTCCGTCGCCTGTAAATCTAATTTCTGGATCTTGGCCCAATCTACCAATTAGCGTTACTCTGTTTACTGTTCCTTTGGCCATCTTAATTTAAATTTAACTCATTATAAACAATATCAACACGCCTTTTAAATTTTTGATCTTTTTTTATAAGGTTTTCAATCTTTCTTTGTGCGTGCATAATGGTTGTGTGGTCTCTTCCCCCAAGATGCAGCCCAACAGCGCTTAGTGACATGTCTAAAACTTTTCTTGAAAGATAAGCAACAACCTGCCTTGCTTCTACTATGTTTTTTCTTCTAGACTGTCCGATAATTTCTTCTTCTGTGACAGAAAAAGCAGTACAAACCCTATTAATAATGTCTTGTACCGTTATCTGGCCGTATACCTGGTTTCCCAGTCTTTCTCTAATGATTGTTTCCACCAAGGCTTCATCAATTTCTCCCTCTGAAAAAGTTGCATGGGCCAATAACTTTGTAATACAGCTTTCTAGGTCACGAATATTTGTTTTAACATAGGAGGCTATTGTTTCTAAAAATTTTGGGTTTATGCTAATGTTGTTTTGTTTTGCTTTCGCCGCCAAAATTGCAACTCGGGTTTCAAAGTCTGGGGGCTGGATATCTGCGTGCAACCCAGACTCAAAACGAGAAAGGAGCCTATCTTGAAGTCCTATCATTTCTCCCGGATACCTGTCTGCTGTCATAACAATTTGTTTTCCTGCCACCAAAAGATCGTTAAAGGTGTGAAAAAATTGTTCTTGTGTTTGTTCTTTTCCTTGAAAAAACTGTATGTCATCAATAAGTAAAATGTCTGCTTTTCTGTAAACTCGAGAAAAGTCTAAAGACTTGTTTTCTTGGATGCTAGCAATAAAATCGTTTGTAAACTTTTCTGAAGAAGCTAAAACAATGTTTGTTGGGTTTTTCCCTTCAACCAGAGCATTTGCTATTGCGTGTAAAAGGTGGGTTTTTCCTAGCCCCACTCCGCCATAAATAATTAGCGGGTTAAACGACCCCTCTCCTGGGGTTTTTGAAACCCTAATGGCAGCTTTTTTTGCAAATTGGTTGTTTGGGCCCTCTATAAACGTTTTAAAGGTGTTGTTCGGATTTATGTTGTGTCTCTTTCCGGCGTTGCTTTGTTTTGTTGGTTCTTTTTTATCAAGCTCTGCAAACATTGCGCTTTGTTGAGATGGCGTTGCTATCGAAATTTTTAGCTCTATTTTTGGAATCTGCTTTTTTAGGACGGCAACCAAGAAATCGTAGTAGTTGTTGTTAATCCAGTCATATGCAAACCTGTTGGGAGCTTCAACAATAAAAATGTCGTTTGTTAGCCCGATGGGTGTCAGGGTTTCTATCCACGCCTTATATGCGTGTTCTGGGAGAGCGCTTTTAAGCTCTGCATTTGCTTTTGACCATGTTTTTTTATAATCCATATTTATCCACAAGTTATCAACGCTATTTTTTATTTCCTATTTTATTAGATTAGTACTATTTTGGCGGCAGAACAAAGAGTTTTGTTTCCCTGTTCTGTCTTTTTATTGTTTTACAAATTGTAATTATTGCCCTATATTTCGGCGAGAAAGAGCTATGAAAAGAACATATCAACCAAGCAACAGAAAAAGAAAAAACAAACACGGTTTTAGAAAAAGAAATTCCTCTGTTGGCGGAAAAAGAATCTTATCTGCACGAAAAAAGAAAGGCAGAAAAAAGCTTACCGTTTCTTAAGCTAGTACATAATGAATCGTAAAACGCTCATTGGTCTTATTTTAATTGGAGCAATTTTGTTATTGTGGCCAACATATTTAGATGTTGTTTTTCCCGAAGAAAATCCCCCCGTTTCTCCAGAAAAAAAATTAGTGGTTTCTTCTAAAGAAAAAGAAATTCTGGTTGTTTCCACAGAAAAAATTCTCTCTCCCGATACACAAAAAAAAGAAGGTTTTGTTAAAATACAAACTCCTCTTTTTTCTGCTATTGTTAGCAATAAAAATGGGGGGTCTATTTCTTCTTTTAGTATAAAAAAACACTTAAAAGAAGGAGAAAAGGAGATTCAGCTTGTTGATGACCAAAACAAAGAAAACCTACTGGTTTCTTATATAAACCTTTCTGGTGAAGAGGTTTTTTTGGACGGTTTTTGGTCTTTTTCTCAAAAAGAAAACCTTGTTTTAGATGAGAAAAACCAGGTTGCTAAGCTTTCTTTTTATACCTCAACGCCTGATGGCGTAATTGAAAAAAGCCTATTGTTTAACCACAATAGCTATGCCGTGGTGGTTACCACAGACCTTGAAGGAGTTGAAAAAAATGTTCTTGATGGTAAGTTTCGGCTTGATTGGATTGGCGGAATTCCTTTAACAGAAAACAGCCGACAAGAATCATTGTTTTTAGAGGGGCTTGTTAGCCAGGGTGGGAGCATCCAGTCTTATCGCGTGGGCTCTGCGAGCCTGTTTGGCGGTGGAACCTCTCAAATAGAAAGGACCTCTAAAAGATATTCTGGCGGAACAGACTTTGCTGGATACAGAACCAAATATTTTGGTATTTTTTTAATTCCACAAAAAACAGACTTTGTAGAAATAGAAAAATATGGAAGCTCTGAACGTCCAGGGGTTGATATTTTAACAAGCCAAGAAATAAACTTTAAAAAAACCATTTTGTTTTTTGGGCCTCTTGAATATGATCAAATTGCCTCTCTTGGGGTTGGGCTAGAAGACAAACTTCTTGGTTGGCAATGGTTGTCTTCTATTTCTTGGTTAATTTATACAATAATGGTTTTTCTTTATGGGCTTATCCCCAATTATGGGATTGTTATTATTTTGTTTGCGGTTCTAATTAAGGCCATAACATACCCTCTTATGGCGAAACAGCTAAGATCAACAAAAAAGATGCAAAAAATTCAACCCGAGCTAAACAAAATAAAACTTAAATACAAGCACGACCCAGCCCTACAACAAAAAAAAATGTCGGCTCTGTTTCAAGAAAGCGGAGTTAACCCTCTTGCTGGGTGCCTACCAATGTTGGTTCAGTTTCCTGTTTTAATTGCTGTTTTTATGGTTTTTAGAAATACTATAGAGTTTCGAGGAGAGCCTTTTTTCTTGTGGATTACTGATCTTGCCTCTCCCGACACCCTCTTTGTGGTGGGCTCTATCCCAATAAACGTTTTGCCATTTCTAATGTCTCTTTCAATGTTTTATACTATGCAGGCAAGCACTGCTGCCATGTCTTCTGGTGGAGATTCTGCACAAGAAGCAACTCAAAAAATGATGAAATACATGTTCCCCGGGATGATGTTTTTTCTTTTTTACGGATTCCCTTCTGGCCTAAATCTATATTATCTCTGCTTTAATGTAATACAGATTGTACAACAAAAAATGATTAACAAAGAGAGGTAGGGGTGGATACGGTTGTTGCCTGCTCAACCCCCTTTGGTTCTAGCGCAATTGCGGTTATTAGAATCTCTGGGCCCAGGACTAAAAGGGTCGTTTCTTTGCTTCAAAAAAAAGAGAAAAACTTTGAACACAACACTCCCTTTCTTTCTCCTCTTTTAGATGAGGATTTTTCCGTTTTTGATGAGGCTCTTATAAATGTTTTCTTTGGACCAAACTCCTATACGGGTGAAGACCTTGCAGAAATTTCCTCTCATGGAAATCCCATAATTATAGAAAAAATTATTTCTTTAAGTTGCTTGCACGGTTGCAGGGTTGCAGAGCCTGGAGAATTTACAAAAAGAGCCTATTTAAACAACAAAATGGACCTGTCCCAAGCTGAAGCTGTTTCTTCTTTAATTGCCTCAAAGTCTTTAGCTGGAACAAAATTAAGCTACAAAAACCTGGGTGGGGGGCTCACAAACCGGATTCTTTCCATAAAGAATAGTATTATATCAATAATTGGGGAGTTTGAATTCAACTTGGACATCTCTGAAGAAGACCTTCAGCCAAACCTTATAAAAAATAGCATAAAAAAAATACGTATTTTAGAAAAAAATCTAGGGCTGTCTCTAGAGGGTTTTAAAAAAACAAACCTTTTAACGGTTGGTGCAAGCGTTGTGATTGCGGGGCCAACGAATACTGGAAAGTCCACCCTTTTTAATCGTCTTTTAGATGAGGAAAGAGCTATTACAAGCAGTATTCCAGGAACAACGAGAGACGTTATACAAGACACAATCAATCTTAGGGGGGTTCCTGTTGTTTTAAAAGACACTGCCGGAATAAGAAAAACAAAAAATGCTATTGAAAAAATTGGAATAAGAAAAACTTCCAAACAAATTTCATCTGCTGATGTTGTTATTTTTCTTGGAAAAAAACCAAAAAAGAACGGTTCTGGTAGGCGTTTTATATATGTTCTTAACAAAATAGACCTAAATAAGAAGTTCTCTGGAGACTATGACATAAAAATTTCTGCTCTTAAAGGAAAAAATATAAAAGAACTAACAGAAAAGATTTTAAGTCTTCTTTCCGGACAAGGAAAGGATTCCAATATTATATTAACATCAAAAAGACAGGTAGAAAACATCGTGGGGGCTAGAAAGTTTTTAAAAAAATCTTTAGCGGGCTTAAAAAGGGGGAAATCTTTAGAGCTTGTTGTTGAAGACCTTAACTCTTCTTTGTCTTTTTTAGATAATATTACAAAAAAAACAACAAAAGACGATATTTTGTCTAGTATTTTTTCGTCTTTTTGTGTTGGAAAATAGTTTCACGTGAAACACATAACAAAAAAATATGATTTAGTGGTTGTTGGCGGAGGGCATGCGGGACTAGAGGCTGCCCTAATTTCTCAAAAACTAGGAATTAGTGTTCTTTTGGTTTCTATGGACAAAAAATCAATAGGTAGAATGTCTTGTAATCCCGCAATCGGCGGTTTGGCAAAAGGACAAATGGTAAGAGAGTTGGATGTTCTTGGTGGCTCTATGGGGTTGTTTGCAGACAGCTGTACCCTTCAAAGCAAAACCCTAAACCTTTCGAAAGGAAGAGCCGTTTGGTCTCCTCGTTCTCAAATAGATAAAATTAAATATGAAAAAACTGTCCAAAGATATCTTCAAAAAACCAACCTTCCTGTTGTTGAGGGAGAGGCTGTATTGGTTTCTGAAAAAAATGGGAAAATAGAGTCAGTGGTTTTGTCTAGTGGAGAAAAAATTTTTTGTAAAGTAGCCATATTAACCTGTGGAACGTTTTTAAATGGTCTAATTCATATTGGTGAAAAAAAAATAAAAGCTGGAAGAATGGGGGAAGGAAGTTCTCTTGGAATAACAGAGTCTCTTAAGGGGCTTGGATTTCTTGCTGGTCGACTAAAAACAGGAACTCCTCCAAGAATAAAAAAGAGTTCTGTAAGGTGGAGTGTTGGGACTGCTGGATACGGAGACAAAAACCCTAGGGCTCTCTCATATAGAACAAAAAGTTTTAAACCAAAAAATGAACCCTGTTTTGCTTTTAGAACAAACGAAAAAACCCACGATTTAATATTAAAAAATATTTCTAGATCTCCGATGTATTCTGGAAACATTAATTCTTCGGGACCAAGATATTGTCCTTCTATAGAAGATAAGGTTTACAAATTTTCTCATAACCCGAGCCATGTTTTACAATTAGAGCCTGAATGGTCTAATTCCGAACAAATTTATGTTAATGGTTTTTCGACAAGTCTTCCAGAAGATATTCAATTAAAATGTTTAAAAACTGTTGATGGTTTGTCTGGGGTGGAATTTTTAAGACCGGGGTATGCTATAGAATATGATTTTTTCTTTCCTTCTCAGCTAAAATCAACTCTTGAAACAAAAAATATTGATGGTTTGTTTTTCGCTGGACAAATAAATGGAACGTCTGGATATGAAGAAGCTTCTTCACAGGGGCTTATTGCTGGAATTAATGCTTCCCTTAAAATAAAAAGAAAGAAACCTTTACGACTAAAAAGAGATGAGGCATATATTGGTGTTTTAATTGATGATTTGGTTGTAAAAGATACAAAAGAACCCTATAGAATGTTTACTTCTCGAGCCGAATATCGCCTACAGCTAAGGGCTTCTAATGCAGATCAAAGGCTTTTAAAATATTCTAAAAAACTTGGGTTGCTCAATAACAAAACCTTAAAAAGCTTAGACAAAAAAATAAAAGAAACAGAAAGTCTAATTAATTATTTAACTAAAAAAGCTATAAAACCAGAAGAAATAAATGCTTCTTTAGAAGCTGTTGGAGAAAAACCAATAAAAGAACCTGTAAAAGCTGCTACTCTTTTAAAAAGACCCCGTGTTTTTCTAAAAGATTTTCCAAAAAATAAAAGAATAGATAAAAAAAAATATAAAAAAGAATACGCTGAAGAAATTTTATTTGAGGCTGAAACAATAATTAAATATAGTGGGTATATAAATAGACAAAAGGCAGAAATTAAAAAAACAAAGATCTACGAGAATATGATTATTCCAAAAGGGTTTAATTATAATGAAATAAAAAGTATTTCCAATGAAAGTAGGGAAAAACTTTTATTAATATTACCTGAAACCATTGGTCAGGCTCAGCGTATTAATGGCATTAGGCCAACAGATATATCTATTTTATTAGTATATTTAAAGCGCTGGTTTCACGTGAAACGAAATAAGGTTATACAAAAATGAATAAAAAAATATTCTTATTATTTTTTTGTGGTATGTTATTTTCTCAACAATCAATTATGTTAGATGAAATTGCTGCTGTTGTCGACGATAAAATTGTTTTATTAAGTGATGTTGTCTTGTCTGCAAATGCTCTTGCTGCACAAGAAAATGTTGATCCTTATAAAAGCCCAAATAAATATAAAGATCTATTATTAAGGTCTGTGGAAAGCATGATTGAACAACTTGTTATTATAAAAATGGCAGAGATTGATTCGGTTATGGTTTTAGAAAAAGATGTAGATAGAGCTTTAGAAAGACAAATTCAAAATATGATTTCTCAAACGGGGAGTGAAGAAGCTGCAGAACAGGTTTTGGGTCGAAAAATATCTGATTTTAAAAGATCTTATAAAGATGATATGGAAGGAAAATTAATAGCTGAAAAGTATACCGGTGAATTAACAAGAAGTATTGAAATTACAAGGCTTGAAGTAGAAGATTTTTTTAAAACATATAAAGATAGTATTCCCTCTTTTCCCAAGAGACATAAAGTTAGACATATTTTAATTCAAATAACCCCCTCTGAAGAATCAATGAAAAAAACAGAATTAAAAGCTTTAAATATTTTAGAAGAAATTAACAAAGGTTTATCTTTTGAAGAGGCTGCAAAAAAATATTCAGAAGATTCTGCTTCAAAAGATAATGGTGGTTATTTAGGCTTTGTTCCAAGAGGAACATTTGTAAAAGAATTTGAAAAAGTAGCTTTTACCTTATCAATGAATACCATAAGTAAACCAATAAAAACACAATTTGGTTTTCACATTATAGAGGTTTTAGAAAGATCTGGGGAAAAAATTGGAGTGAGACATATTTTATTACAAACAGAAGTTGTCGACGAAGATAAAACAAAAACCTATAAGACTGTTTCTGATCTCTCTAAAAAAATAAGTACAAAAAATGATTTTGTTTCAATAGCTAAAGAATATTCAAAAGATGAAACAACAAAAGATAATGGTGGTTTATTGGGGTGGATTAATACAGACACATATCAAGTAGAGGAATTATCCTCTGTAATAAAAAACATTCCAGAAAATACTTGTAGTACACCAATTCTTACTGATTTTGGTTATCACTTACTTTGGATAGATGAGATTGAAGAAGGGGGCCTTCCAACTATAGAAAAAAATTGGATTAAATTAGAACAATTAGCTTTAAACAAAAAGAAATCAGATTGGTACAGTGATTGGATAGAAAAAATAAAGACAAAAGTTTACATAAAAAGAAATCCACTTAATTATCCACAAATAACTAATTAAAAAAACAAAAAACATATTTTTTAGTTATTAACATTTTTTGCACATTTTATGTTAATATTTCTGTATTTCCTTTTCTCGTCTAAAAAATTTGCCTTTTTGAGTCTTTATTAACATTTACACCTTATTATTAATATTTATCTTTTATATATAAGTATAATAATAATTAATAAATAACTTTTTCAAAAAAAAGCTCTTAAAATAGCTCTAAAATCTATTTTCTTTTACTTAGGCAATATAATATACCCTAATTAAGACTTGTTAAAAACTAAGTATCTTTTTATAATTGATGGTTATTTATGAATATTTCAACAACAAGAAAAGAACTTCAAAGAGCATTCTCTAAATTAATAAAAACAACCCAAGCAAGATCACAAACTCCCCTCATAAATTATACTTATATATCTTCAGGTGCTCATGGAGTGACATTACATTCAACAGATTTAGAGGTTGGAATAAAAACTACCATCACCGCATCTGTTAATACTAATGGGGAAGGATTGTTTCCCACTACCGAACTAAATGACATAATATCAGTAATAGATGAAGGGAGAGTTGATATTGAAATAGCCGGACCACATATTAATATTAAATCAGAGAATGGAACTTCTTTTGATATACCCACTCTTTCCTTTCAAGAATATCCAAAAGTTCCAGAAAATAAGCATGAAACTGTTTATAATATAAATACTAGCGAATTAAAAAGGATATTAGATGCTATAATCTACGCAGTAAATAAAGATCAATTAAAGCCAGCATTAAGTGGAGCTCTATTTTCTTTTTCGGAAGAGGGATTAAATTTTGTTTCAACCGATGGTCATAGACTTGTTGTAGTAGCAAAGAAAAATGAATCTAACATTATAGAAGATTTTATAATCCCAAAAAAATATTTAAATATGTTAAGCTCTTTTATTCAAGGACAAAAAGAATCTTCATTGATATTTAGCAATAACCATGTATTTATTAATAATGATAGAGATGTTTTATATTCAAGATTGATTGATGAAAAATATCCAAACTATAGTGCTGTTATACCTCAGGACAATTCTTATGTTCTCAAGCTTCAAAAAGAAGATTTTTTAAATAGTATAAAAGCAACATCTATAGCAACAAATAAAAATACAAATCAAATTTCTCTTAACCTTGCATTGGGAGAAGTTTTTTTAAAAAGTGTTAATCAGCCGGAAAGCAAAACAGTGTACGCTCCTCTTAAAACAGCAGAATATGATGGAGAAAAAATTTCTATTGGATTTAATGCAACATATTTAAAAGAAGCCATTATGAATTATCCATCAGAAGAAATTCTTTTTGTTTTTAAAGATGAATTATCAGCAACCCTGCTTTTGCCAAAAACAAAAAATCACAAGATAACTATTTTGTTAATGCCGGTAAGAATTAATGAATAATAAAAATAGTTATAGCGCAGAAAAAATTACAGTTTTAAAAGGGTTAGAAGCTGTAAGAAAAAGACCAGCAATGTATATTGGGGACATTGGGAAGAGAGGTCTTCACCATTTAGTTAATGAGGTCATTGATAATAGTATTGATGAGGCTCTTGCTGGTTTTTGTACTAAAATAATTGTTACTATTGAGAAAGACGGCTCTATCTCTATAGAAGACAATGGAAGAGGTATTCCTGTAGAAATTCACAAAGAAGAAGGTATTCCCGCACTTGAAGTTGTTATGACAATTCTACATGCTGGTGGAAAATTTGATAAAAATACATATAAGGTTTCAGGAGGTCTTCATGGAGTTGGAGTTTCTGTTGTAAATGCTTTGTCTGAAAATTTAAGAGCAGAAATTCATCGTGATGGAGAAGCATATGAACAAAAATATCAAATTGGAAAAGCAGTAAGTCCTGTAAAAAAAATTGGAAAAAGCGATAAAACAGGAACAATTATTAATTTTACTCCAGACTCAACAATCTTTAAAAATCAAAGTTTTGAAGAAGAAAAAATAAGAGTAAGACTTAAAGAATTAGCATATTTGAATAAAAATTTAATTATTATTTTAAAAAATAATATAACAGAAGAAGAAGAAACAAAATTTCATTATTCAGGTGGTTTGTCTGATTTTGTAAAATATTTAGATGGAGACGAAAATCTTATTCATAATGAAATTATTACTGTTGTTAGAGAAGAAGGAGAAGTTCCAGTAGATCTTGCCCTAAGATACAGCGCAAGTTATAATAATAATATTTTTTCTTTTGTTAATAATATTAATACAATAGAAGGAGGAACTCATCTTTCTGGTTTTAGGTCTGCATTAACAAGGTCTCTTAATAATTACGCAAATAAAAACGATTTAATTAAAGCAAAGAAAAATGAAAAATTTTCTCTTTCAGGAGATGATTTTAGAGAAGGATTAACAGCAGTTCTTTCTATAAAAGTTCAAGAACCTCAATTTGAAGGGCAAACAAAAACAAAACTTGGAAACGGAGAAATTAAAGGAATTGTAGACAGAATTATTTATGATGGAATTCAGGCATTTTTAGAAGAAAATCCACAAGTTGGAAAAAGAATAATTGAAAAAGCAGCAGAAGCAGCGCGAGCAAGAATTGCTGCAAAAAAAGCTAGAGAGCTTGTTAGAAAAAAATCTGGGCTTGGGTCAACTCTTCCAGGAAAATTAGCAGATTGTTCAAACAAAGACCCCCTACAATGTGAAATTTTTTTGGTTGAAGGAGATTCTGCGGGAGGAACAGCAAAGCAAGGAAGAGATAGAAGAACCCAAGCAATTTTACCTCTTAGGGGGAAAGTAATTAATTCTGAGAAAGCCAGGGAAGACAAACTTTTATCTAATAATGAAATTCAATCAATTATTACAGCGCTTGGCGCTGGGTTTGGAGAAGACGAGACAGATCCAAACAGCTTTAATTTAGAAAAACTTAGATACCACAAAGTAGTAATTATGACAGATGCAGACGTAGATGGTAGCCACATTAGAACTCTTTTATTAACCTTTTTTTGGAGAAAAATGAAAAGGTTAGTACAAAACGGACACGTTTATATGGCAAGACCCCCTTTATATAAATTAAAACAAGGGAAAAAAGTAAAATATGCATATACAGACGAAGAAAGAGATCTAGCAATACAAAGACTTGAAGCTGAGAATTCAACAACAAAAATTGATATTCAAAGATATAAAGGCCTTGGAGAAATGAATGCCGACCAGCTTTGGGACACAACCATGAATGCCGAAACAAGAACGCTTATACAGGTTACCGTTGATCATGTTATGGAAGAAGAAACAAACGTTCGCTTTAGAGAACTAATGGGAAGCGAAGTAGAACATAGAAGAAAATTTATTACAGAAAGAGCAAAATTTGCAACAAACATTGATATATAAAAATGGACCTAGACAGAGATAACATAATAGAGAAAGAACTTTTAAAAGAGCTAGAAGAAAGCTATTTGAATTATTCTATGTCGGTTATTACGTCGAGAGCTCTTCCCGATGCTCGAGACGGACTAAAGCCCGTTCATAGAAGAATTTTATATGCAATGCACGAGCTTGGATGTTTTTGGAACAGATCTTATAAAAAATCTGCCAGGGTTGTTGGAGATGTTTTGGGAAAATATCACCCACACGGAGACTCTTCTATTTACGACGCCTTAGTTAGAATGGCTCAACCCTTTTCAATGAGACACGAACTTATACAAGGCCAAGGAAATTTTGGATCTGTTGATGGAGACAGGGCCGCTGCAATGAGATATACCGAATCACGAATGTCAAAAATTGGAGGAGAACTCTTAAGAGATCTTGAAAAAGAAACCGTTACCTGGACAACCAACTTTGACGAAACACTTAAAGAACCAGCAGTTCTTCCTGCCATTTTTCCAAACCTGTTAATAAACGGATCTGAAGGAATTGCTGTTGGTATGGCAACAAAAATTCCACCACACAACCTGTCAGAAATAATAAATGCCTTAGTTGAGCTCATTGGCAACCCTAATGCAGAAACAGAAGACCTTATGAAACACGTTAAAGGACCGGATTTTCCAACGGGTGGAAAAGTTTTGGGACTTGAAGGAATAAAAGACGCCTATTCTACCGGAAGAGGAAAGGTAAAAATGCAAGGAAAAGCTTACACAGAAATCCCGGATAGAGGGAGAAGCAAAATTATTATAACAGAGCTTCCCTACCAGGTAAACAAAGCAAACCTTGTTGAAAAGGTTGCAGAACTATCAAGAGATAAAAAGGTAGAAGGAATTGCAGAAATTCGCGACGAATCAGACAAAGACGGAATGAGGGTTGTTATAGAAGTAAAAAAAGACGCAGTTCCTGAGGTTGTTTTAAATCAGCTTTATAAACAAACACAATTTGAAGATACTTTCGGAATAATTTTATTAGCGCTTGTTGACGGAGCCCCACGGGTTATGTCTCTCAAACAACTTTTAAATGAATTTTTAACCTTTAGACAAGACGTTGTAGTAAAAAGAACAGAGTTTGATCGTAGAAAAGCCGAAAACAGAGCCCATATTTTAGAGGGTTTAAAAATTGCTCTAAACGATATTGATAAAATTATAGAAACAATCAAAAAAAGCCCAAACCCGACAGCAGCAAAGGAGAAGCTTATAAAAAACTTTAAGCTTTCTGATAAACAATCACAGGCAATCCTTGAAATGAGACTTCAAAAGCTTACGGGCCTTGAAACTGAAAAAATTATCGCTGAATACAAAGAAATAATCCAGCTTATTGCAGAGCTTAAAGGAATTTTAGAGAGCGAAGTAAGGCGCATGGAAATAATTAAAGAAGAGCTAACAGAGATAAAAGAGAAATATGGAGAAGAAAGAAGAACGGAGGTTATAGAAAAATGGTCTGCCAAAGGAATGGAAGACATGATTGCGGACGAAGAAGTGGTTTTAACCGTTACTCACAACGGGTACATTAAAAGAACAAATATTAATACATATAGAAGCCAAAGACGCGGAGGCCGAGGAGTTCA
>Ga0066376_10003563_pt1 | contig 13836 bp, 18 predicted proteins | sample Knorr_S15_td_Bot_FD_77009 | JGI IMG/M metagenome (GOLD analysis project Ga0066376, IMG submission 77009) | Marine microbial communities from Southern Atlantic Ocean transect - Knorr_S15_td_Bottom_ad_5009_LV_A | ecosystem: Environmental > Aquatic > Marine > Oceanic | place: Southern Atlantic... | reverse complement strand
CCGAGGGCGGTGATTTTCAAACGGAAAAATGACAAGTAGGGACACAAAATGTATCGCGGGATGTGTTCAGGGGCTCAATTTGCAGAATCAGTCGAATTTTTATTCTACATCCCACGCTACCCATAGCGAACTCGGTCCGCGATGGGTCGTATTGGGAAGGTAATCGTAGCTCTGGCCCTCTACAAGCCGCAGCGTAGGCAGGCATCGGGACAGTTCTTCCAGAAAAATGTGCAATTCGAGCCGGGCCAGCGGCGCCCCCAGACAATAGTGGATCCCGTGGCCAAACGACATATGTTGTTGGGCATTTGCTCGTCGAATATCGAAGTGTTCTCCGTCTTCGAAATGGGCTTCATCCCGGTTGGCGGCGGCGAGCATCACCAGAAGTTGGGCGTCTTTCGGTATTTCTACACCAGCGATCTTTACCGGTTTGTTGGTCACCCGTCGCCAGGAAATGACACTTGACTCATATCGAATCATTTCTTCCACCGCATTCGGAATCAAGGTAGGACTTTTACACACCGCATCCCAATCTTCCCGGTGCTTCAAAAGCGCTCTAAAACCGTTCGATGCCTGATTGCTTGTGGTTTCATGGCCAGCCATCAGCAACCCGAACAGGGCGAGCACGATCATGCTCTTGGTTACTCCTTCGGTTTTTTCTTCTTTGAGTTGCTTGAGCAGTTCACTGATATAATCATCTCCCGGGTTTTTTTCCAACGCGTCCACGTGGTCGAAGCAATATTGAAGATACTCGATGAAATTGGGCATGAGGGCGAGGATCTCTTCGTCGGACGGGTTTCCCCAGGTCAGCAACCCGCGGCCTTTCGACCAGGCCTTGATTTTGTTCACCTCACCATCAGGAATACCGAGGAAGGCGAAGAGCACACGGGCCGGTGTCTCATAAAACAGTTCCTTGACCAGATCCGCTTTGCCCCAATCGGCTATCCGTTCTATCTCGGTGACAACAATCTCCCGGACTACCGGTTCAAGCCATTTTATTTTTCCAGGCGTAAACGCATTGCGTAAAAACTGGCGCACCTGCGTATGCGAGGGTGGATCGTTGTTGCTCAGAAACGGTCGGATATCAAATTGTCGGGCGTTGAACATCTCCATCGCTTTTTCGGGCCATGGTTTGATCGGCGATTGCGCCATCTTGGAAGAGAAGGTCGCCGGATCGTGCAATATCGCCCGGACATCCTCGTAACGGGTAATCACCCAGTGATCTATCTCCGGACTGTAGAAAACAGGCTCTTCCGTACGCGCACGGATGTAGAACGCATACGGGTCGGACAGATACGGTTCCCCGAACGGATTAAATACGGCGCCCAGCCCGGTAACCGGACAGCCAGCATCTGCTTGCCGTTTGATCGTTGGGGACGTGTATGTATTCGAAGGCATGGGGACAATCCTGTTAGAGTACGGAGTACGGAGTACAGAGTACAGAGAGGAAGAGAGGAAGAGAAGATTAAAAATCGAAAGGAAGAGAAGAAGAAAAAGGAATTCTTCGTCCTTTCGTCCTTTCAGTCCTTCATCTTCACATCCTTGGTCCTCATAACCCTTGGATAATCAAGGACATTTGACGAGGTCGTGTGCCAGAAGAACGGGTGACATAGAATGACATAACCGGGTTCCCCGGTCATTTCGATAATGCGCAGCGGTACGCCGTCCGCTTCCGTCGGCTCGTTCATGAAATAGTCGGTACGACCCGAAGGGCGTGATCGGTGTCCCGATAATTCCGCCAGCCAGGGGTTCGACTGTTCGAAACGTTTCCTGAGCGGTCGGAATTTGAGTTTTCGTTCTTTCGGGGTCAGGTTTTTTACGAATTGCATGGTGGCCGTATGGGCGCCCTCGACCATCAAGGTCCCGCCGCCCTGTGGTTTGACATGGGAAAAGAACAGGAACACGCGTAAATTCACCATCTCTTTGGGATAGGTACCGGGGTGTGTATCCCAGTGCCATATACCGGTTGGGAGGGTCCATGCGGTCTGTTCTTCAGGCGGAAACGTTACCAGAAAACTACCCCAGTGATTGGGCATTTCCCAGGCGCCGATGCCGGCGGCAACAGGCCGCCGGCCGCATCCCTTTCATTATTCCGCCCCGTAGGTAATTTGACACCCACTTCCGCAGAGACCACACGCCTGGCCTGAAATGCGTTCTTTCGATACAGGCGATATTTACCTATAAGACTTACGTCCCCGATCCCGAAGCTTTCATCGACAAACCGTGATCCGGCGCCCGTCCGTTCGAATCGTCGGTTCCGAACGGGGCCAATCCCTATAAGGGAAAATGACCGGGTGAGACCGTAAACCGTGACGACCGGCGTGACACGCACCGATACCGAACGATTCAAAGGATCAGGAATCTCGTCGCCGCCCTGTAGCAATCGACCCCGCTCAACAATCCGCAGGAACGTCCGGAGACCGAACCCGCCCAGAAATTCCGTCCGTGCGCCCTTGCTGTAAATCTGAGCAGACGCAGGGGCCAGAAACCAGATCACGAGCACACCGGCGACTAAAAATATACGAATAGAGTAGGTGGTCAAATCTGCACCATCGTCTCTGCCTCAGCCATTGACTGCTTCACGGCCTGACTGACATTCCCCAGACAGCAAGAACCCTGCGGATTCTCCACCTCACACCGGCAGGTGTCTGCTTTTATCTCTGCCCGGATTCTATCAGGAATAGTCGTTGCGCCGGTGGTATCGATCTCCTTTTCCACATCACGCACGGTATAATCGAAGCAATAGCATATGGGGACAGGATGCTCGGGCTCTTTCAATCCGACACGCACCTTCATATCTGTTTTATGGAAATACTGGTCGGTTTCGATGGAGAAATACACCACATGGCAGGTCAGTGTGGCACAGAAGCGATAGGCCGTCTCCTGTAATCGAGCGGCCGCATCCTGTTTCAGCAGATGTTCAGGCGTGATGCGCTGCACCGTTTTCCCCTTCTGGCCGCACGACGCACAGACCGGACTCGCGGTCCCTTCGTCAACCGGTGTGGCGCAGCAGTCTGTATCAGTTGTAGGGGCACAACAATCAGACATCAATCCGCCTCCTTATGTGCATTTTCTTCTTTTGCTTTGAATCCGGCCTCTTCGATCACTTTGATCAATTGTTCTGGTTTGACGGTCTCCGGTGTATGCTTCACCACCGCACGTTGTTCCTCAAGGTTGATATCGGCGGACCTTACACCCTCAATTTTTGACAGTGCACCCTGCACTGTAAATACGCAACCGCCTCATGTCATACCTTCGATTGCCAGAACTGTGGTCACCAGCGAATCACTGTCTGCCACCTCGGTGACGCCAGCGGTCGCCACGGACGACCTGCCCGACACCGGCAGAGACGGCACGGCAAGCATCAGACCCGTAAGACCGGTGACCGTCCAAAGACCGACTTTCCGCATTTTGAGAGACCGGGGTGTAGCGCATGCTTCGTCCTCACCGCAGCTTTCTTCCTGTTTCCGATACGCCATGTAAAAACCGACGCTAAGAAATAAAGCCGTCATCCCCATGAGATAGGGACGATACGGTTCAAAGATGGTAAGCGGCAGTCCGGCGCTGCCAAGTCCGGCTACGCCGATCATGGCCAGAACGAGTGGACCGACGCAACACAGCGAAGCTAATCCTGCTGTGGCAACCGCGCCGATGTTTGTGAGTGTTGATTTTTGCATCAAGCCTTCCTCCCTTTCATATCAGAGATCATCCCTGCATGGTGACGGTTACAGGCGCTTCCTGATCGAACAGGGTGCGCAAAATTGTGGTGAACGGTGTATCACTAAGTGCGTAGTATATCGTGACGCCGTCGCGGCGCCGAAAAACCAGGCCTTGCGCCCGAAGTTTCTGTAACTGCTGCGAGACAGCCGGAACCGAAATGCCGAGTACATCAGCGAAGTCGCACGGGCACAGTTCCTGCTCGATGGTCAGCAGCCACAGGATTTTGAGCCGGGTCTCGTTGGCGGCCGCCTGCATGAGATCAGCAAGAGGTGCAAGCTCGTTCTCGCTGGCCTGGATCAGTGTCTGCAAGCTCTGGATTTTGGCTGGATCGACAAACTGCCGTGTACATTTGATATCAGCCATCAGTTCTCCTTAGGGGCTGTTTTATAAAAATCATTCTTTGTTATTTACGCAATTGCTTAAACAAGAAAATAATGAGATAGGTTCCAGGATGCAACCATTGTTTTGCAGGAGCGCTTTACCGTCTTCGTACTGCCATTTCATTCAGTCCGAAGGGCATCCACTGAATTGGTCAACGCCGTCTTGATCGCATGATAGCTGACGGTGAGCAGCGTAATCATCAGGGCAAGGAGGCCTGAAAGTAGACATATTCCGAAGCCGATGTCCACCTGATAAGCAAAGGTTTGGAGCCATCTTTGCATGACCACATAAGCCGTCGGCCAGGCGATCACATTGGCAATGAGGACCAGCTTGACGAACTCGTTGGACAGCAACAGAATGACTCCGTTGACAGAAGCGCCCAGCACTTTGCGAACGCCGATCTCTTTGGTCCTTAATTCGGTCGTGAAAGAAGCCAGGGCAAACAGACCGAGACAGGCGATAAAAACGGCCATCAGGGCAAACACTCCGAAGACATAGCTGATGCGGGCTTGGGTCTGGTACAGTCGGTCGATGTCTTCGTCTATAAACGTCTTTCAACCGGATTACTTTGAGAAGACGCAACAGGCCCATACGCCGTATGATCTGGTCCGATGGATCTGGGACAAACCGCCGGCCTTCAACCCCGGCGAAAGCAGCGGATACAGTAATGCCAACTTTACCCTGCTTGCCTATATCATTGATGGCTATCTTCTCGTACCGGGACAGCAGAGCGTCTTGCTTCGGCTATCCGATCAAATATTTGTCCACCGGGCGCACTGGTTCAGGGTGATATTCGACTGGAACGACGACGGACAGGTTACGGGGATGAGATATGGCCAGTTTAAGGCAAAAAAGGAATCCGGCAACTGAGCGCGGTGTGTCAAGTCCTAAAAATATTCCATTGAAATAAATCTGCACGGTATTATCTGAAATTTGTAATATGATTATTGGCGAAGATAGAATATAATAGTAGTCAAGCCAATGACGTAAATGTAATACATAAGTTTTGATATCCTTTACGCATTACGTTTCATGCATCACGTTTCACCCATTCAAGAGATCTGCCCATGCCTACAAAAAAGAATCAAAACTCCAGCCTCGTCTATTCAACTGCCCAGGGCAGGATGTGTCCTGATTGTGGGAAGCCGGTTTCCACCTGCACATGCCGAAAGAGGAAAGCCTCCCAAAAAAATAACCGCATTGTGCAGAATCGGGCTTCCTCAAAAAACGACGGGGTCGTCCGGATCAGTAGAGAAACAAAGGGACGCAAGGGCAAAGGCATGACGATTATTACCGGGGTGCCGCTCCATCCGGACGGCATCAAAGATCTGGCCAGAGAACTCAAGCAAATGTGCGGGACCGGCGGTACGGTGAAAAACGGCGTCATCGAAATTCAGGGCGATCACCGGGACCTGCTGGCGGAAGAGTTGAAAAAGCGTGGATGGACCGTCAAGCGCTCAGGCGGGTGACCTGATCACCGGATTGGCCATAAAAGGTCCTTAATCTGCAATTGATATGACCTACCCCCAATTAAAATACGCCAATGTTCCCCTGGACCGAGGCGACGCCCTGCGCAGAGACCCGGATTGGCTGGCAAACCGCCTGCGTCATCCGTATACGAATGTGATCCCTGTCTGGCGTGATCGTAATCTGATCAAGGGGTCTGAGACCCCTCATATGCATATCGCGCTCTGTAGACAGGAGACGGGAGCTCGTGTTATAGAAGCCGCAACGGAACTTGTTTTTCTCGGGGGAACCGACAACGACCTCGCCTTCTTTGCGGCGGACCTGTCCGACTGTGAAGAAACGGAAGCGGTGGACCTGGCGGGTGGTGGCTCATTTCTGGATCTGCGGCGCGTCGGACCGTTGGTGGACTCGAAGCAGGCTGCCCTGATGGCCTATGCGCGCGGCATGCTTTACTGGCACCGTCAGCACCGGTATTGCGGTCGATGCGGGCAGGCGACCGGGAGCCGGGACGGGGGTCACCGGCGACAATGTACGAATCCTGATTGTGGTCATAAAACATTTCCACGTACGGACCCGGCGGTTATCATGCTGGTGGAATACCGTCCGGAGGATGGCGCACCGCCGATGTGCCTGCTGGGTAACCATCACCGGCTGCCTGAAAATGTATACTCTACCCTCGCCGGGTTTGTCGAACCGGGGGAAAGTCTGGAGGAAACAGTGGCGCGCGAGGTCTTCGAAGAAGTCGGTGTAAAAGTCGCACAGGTAGCCTATCAGGCCTCCCAGCCCTGGCCGTTTCCTGCCTCAATCATGCTCGGTTTTCGCGCTCAGGCAGAGACCACAGATCTGGTGGTGGATCAGAACGAACTCAAAGAAGCCCGGTGGTTTACAGCAGAGGAAATCCGTACCTTCGGTGAATGGGGCGATGAATCCATCTCTTTCTGTTTGCCAAGAAAAGATTCCATCGCCCGATTCCTGGTCGAATCGTGGGTGAAGGAAGTGAGTCGCTTTACATCATGAAACGCATCGCGATGTATATGGATGCCCAGCGAATCCTCAGCGAGGATGTCGGCGCGGTCTTTCTGTTCTACCAGAAACAGGCGTCCTTTCTCAAACCCTGACTCAAGGGCATCAAGAAGGATATGCTGGGCGAATACCCGTTCTGGAATCACATGGATGTCTATATCGGAGATAATAGCCCGTGATGGGATTTATAGCCCCTTATACTTGCTCCGGCTCATTGTCGATCGAAGACAGCATCTGCTCGAGCCATTGTTGCTGCGGATTAAGTTTCTCGATAATCCGCTTGAAAAGCCACCCTACACTGAAAAGAGAGACACAGCCGAACAGAACAAATATCAGCATCCAATATGGCAAATGCTTTAGCGCAACATGTTCTGTATAATAAGAAAGCCATGTATTACCTGTAGCCCATAAAAGAAAGGCGGGAGGTAAAAACCACCGAATTACACGGTGTGCGTTTAAAATCCGATGTTTAATCTGATAGAGTCTTCGCTCTGTTTCTTCTCTGACCGAGTGGCCGAACTGCTTCTCTCGCCTGATTTGTTTAAACGTAGTACCCAGCGTCGCGACAGTCCCGCTGAAACAGCCTTCCACGCTCACCTTGCAGCCCCTGACAGATATCCATCTTCGCTCCAACCCGATGAAGAATCCGGTTGAAAGCTTACAACATGAGTAGCGACTCTGATCTCCGCCGTCTATTCATGACTGCCATTAAAAAAGGAAAGGCCGCACACGTATGAGCACTGTTGGAGGATGATCCCGGTCTTTCCCGGTAAGTAAACGATTTGCTGACGTTAATGCCAGAGATGAGCAAGGTAGAACCGCGTTGCAGCTTGCTGAGGAAACGGATGCGAGAAAAATACGCGATGTGCTCATCAAGGCAGGTGCAAGGAACTGACCCACCACCCTTCCATCCGAGTTGAGAAAGAAACTCACCACGCCCTCGGATCCGAAATCTGTACAGTCTCCCCGGTACGTATCGATGCCTGGGCACAGATGCCCGGAAGGGTCATGTCCGCCGAGAGTTCGGGGCCGATGGGAACCGGTATGTCACCGGCGATAGATCGGACAAAATCTTCTATGATACGCACGGCGGGTCCGGCGTGACTGCCTATATCCTGAACGTAGTCGGGGAGAGAAGGGTAAGTGCATGCCTCGCGGGTCATCTCGCGCGGGGTGTCTCCCTGTAGCCAGAAGTTGGCCACGGTGCGGGCTTTTTTTCCCCGGTCGGTCTCGAAGCTCCCGCGATCGCCGTAGAAAGACAGGTAATGACCACCGGGATGCACGTTGCAGAATGAGTTCATCAGTTTGAACAAACAGCCCCGTTCCGACCGCAGCATCGCCAGTTCCAGCCAGGACCGTTCCGGATCGGCACCGGGCGCCATTTCGCCGGAGACCGCATGGGCCGTCACCTCCGTGAACCGGTCACCGGTCATATGCAGGTAAGGTCCCAGACCGTGTGTCGGATACAGCAGCGGGGGAAAGGACCGCCGCCAGGTCGGTGTCCCGTCGGGTGTGAACCAGAGCGATTCCGTGTGGTGCAGGTATTCCGCCTCACCGTAGAACAATGTACCGAGTTTTCCGGCCTTGTAGAGCGCCTGTGCTTTGAGGACGCTCGGCTCGTATGGCCAGTTCTCGGCCATCATATATACCCGGCCCGATGCCCGGGCCGCCAGCACGATATCCCGACAGCCCTCCTCCGTCACGGCCGCAGGCACTGCTGAAAGCACATGCTTACCCGCCCGGAGCAGGGCCGTCGAATGTTCCGCATGCAGCGGCGCCGGCGTAAAAACAGCCACCGCATCGATACCGGGATCTGCCACCATTTCTTCGAATCGTTCCGTCACCCGGTCCGGTCCGGCCTCAGAAGCGGCACGCTCAAGCGCCCCGGCATCCAGATCACAGAGACCGACCAGCCGGCACCGGGGATGATGCCGAAACCCGTTCATCCACGTCCGCCCGAACCGCAAACCAACGATCCCGATGTTGAGCGTATCCATAAAACCTCCTGTATGAATTACGACTTTTTAGGTTAAGATACAAAGTATTGGCAAGTGGGCAAGTGGACAGGTGGGATGGACACCTTCTTGCCCATGTCCAACGGGAACGGACCGTGGGATGGAGATACCGGCCTGTGGTGGATTGGCCCTCAAGGAACATCAGCGCCGACTACGGCTATTGCGCCCGTGTGGTCTACAAACCCTATGCCGGCCGGGATGATGTGGTTGATGAATACCAGCGATGGCGCCATTAATTCACCGCATCAAGCAGCAGGCTGTACTTGATGATGAACGTCCGATTGGTCAGCCGTTCCTCGTGCATATCGAAAGGCGCCGTCGGCGTCAGCAGGTCCGTGTCGTGGATTTCGTTATAGACGATGAACAGGCCGGTGTTCGCGGCTTGCAGCAGGCTGAACCGGAGGTTGGCCGACCAGATATCGGACTGGCTGTTGTACTGCACCAGGCTCTGCAGCATGATACGCGGCGAAAAGGAATACGATATCCGTGTCTGATACAGGTTGGTGACAAAATCACCACCCGGCAGATTGACATTATTATGATTTAAGCTGAACTGGGTATTTAGGGCCTCGCCGTAACGCAGACGCAGCGTCGGGCGGAAGGAGACCCGGTTCCCACCGAAGAAACCGCCGACGGTCGTCCGCGTGTTAATACTCCACCAGCGCCCCCGGCTCGTAAAGGCGACGATCTGGGCTTCGACATGGTTGTACGTGCCAGGAGGAACCATCACGTTTTTCCCACGGGAAATATCAAACGCACTGACGACGCCTTCCTTCGTAATATTCATCCCTGTATGCACCTCAGCGCCGGTGATGAATTCCCAATGGTTGTCGATATGCCAGCGCCCGCTGGTCTGAAACCCGTTGAAATCCCAGTACCCCTGATAGCCGATATGAGGTCGTAATTCATTCAGGCCCAACGGTTTATTTTCCGGTCGATAGCGATATCGGATATTGCCGTCCGGCTTTCGAAAGCCGCCGGTCCGGCGTAGAAACCCTACTTCAGGATTGAAGCCTCGTCCCACTTCGGTATAGTTACCCATGATACGCCATCTCGGGGAGTCGTAAATACCACCGATTTTATAAGCGTACGGATCGCTGCCGGTCGTTTTCGTGGCGCTACCGGTCGCCGTGCCCGCCACAAACCCCGTGAATTGAGTATACCGCCCGATACCCAGACGTCCGTTTACTGCAAAAGCCCGGTTGTAATCATCATTAGGCGCGGCATTGCCGGTGCCCTGTCGGTTGATAAACATGGCGCCGATAGCGGATCGATGGCCCAATTCCCGATTAACGCGGGCTACGGTAAAATTGTTGCCGTGAATCGCCCCGGTCTTTTCCGTCTGCATGCTGAGCAGGCCGACATCCGTCTTGCCTGTCCGCCCCGAAATCCGGGCGCCGGCCAGGATCGGCACTGAACTGCCGTCCGGCGCGATACCGATACGACGGCTGAAAAACAGATCCACCTCACCGCGATTGCCCACCGTAAACAACCCGGCATTCTCCAGGAAAAACGGACGTTTTTCCGGGAAGAAGAGATTGAACCGGTCCAGGTTGACCTGCTGATCGTCTACTTCCACCTGGGCGAAGTCCGTATTGTATGTCGCATCCAGGGTCAGGCTGGGCGTCAGACTGTATTTCATATCCATGCCCCAGTTGTCTCTGGAGGTAAGGACGTTGAGATCATCTGCGGTGGTCGCGGAGGATGAATTGAAAACGCCGTTCTGACCCGTTGTGGTTTTCACCTGGGTACGAAAGGCATTACCCAGCGTGTAGGGCATGAGTTTCAGATTACGCTGCCGTGATAATGACAGACCCGTCAGCGTCCCTGCCAGCGACAGACGGTTGAGGTTGAACTGCCGGGGGAGTTGCGCCCAGTAGGCGTTTTCGTTGCGCCGCCGGATGTTACGCTGGAAGTTGATGCCCCAGGTCTGTTCCGGAATATCGTTGAATCGAAGGGTCTTCAACGGAATAGCGAACTCGGCGCTCCAGCCGAAATCGCCGGTTTGCGTACGAACGGCCCAGGCGGCATCCCAGTTCAGGTTAAAACCGCTGGCCGATCCGCCCGAATTCCGTCCACCGCCGCCCTGACCTTCTCGTGTCACCTGGGCGTCATATTCGATGGCCGCCGGGTTGGTACCGAAGACAAACCCGTTCTGGCGATCCAGATAGGTATCCAGAATGATGCGGAAGCTGTCGGTGTCATCGAGATCAGAATCACGCCGGCTGTCGGCTACGATGATCTGTCCCGGCTCCCGGTCGAAACAGACCACGCCGACATAAAAAGTGGAAGTGGTATATACAATCCGGACTTCTGTCTTTTCGGTGGCCGCCTCACCTGACCTGGGCGTCGTCTGCCAGAACTCGGTCACCGGCGTCGCCGCGCTCCAGATCGGGTCGTTCAATACGTCCCCATCGATATCCGGCGATTGGTCGACCTTGACCGCCTGCATGGCCGGCCGTTCCATCAACGCCGATATGTTCGTCTGGCTGAATCCGGGTGTCGCAAATGTGGCGATAAGTCCTGAACATAACAGCGCCAATATCTTTTCCCGCATCATCCTTAAGCTCCCCTTATAATTAGTCGTCAGAAGTATACAAATCGGAGGGAATATGTTCTTCAATCTATAATGTATCTACCGTGCATAACTTAGACAAATTAAATCTATAGCGCCCTTCAATAGGGCCTTCAAACGACAGACAGTTGATACCAGGCTGCCCGTCATAGACGGATTTTTCAAAAAGATCAGCAATCCTGAAACACCAAACCGTAGTACGATGGCGCTGATCATAATCCCCCACAGTGCCGCGCCTTGTTCGGCATTCTCAATCCGAGTTTTCCCACGTCAGAACACCCTTGCGTTTTCCAAACCGGTCAAGGATGCCTCGAATGTTATCTGAAGGGGTCTCTATGATATTGACATAAGCCCAAGATTCCCACGAATCAGAGAGTCGCTCTCTGTCGATTGAGATATAAGAGAGATGATGGTTTTTCAGAATCTCATCTATGACATCCGCATCATGAACCTTATTCATCCATTTCCTTGGTTTTTTGTTGCTGAAATACTCAAACAGGTCCACACCCGGATTATTGTGTGGATTGCTTAGGGACGAATTGGCGCGTGGCCAATTTAAGATAGTTGATCAACAGCATGGGGGCAAAAAACGTACGTTTGGCAGCTACGGATTCCCAGTTGGCTTTTAGACATTCACGACGTAATTCATTCTCATCTCCGAAATCCCGAACGGCCTTCTGAAAGGCTTCCTGTTCCGACATGTCACAGGCCATCAACGCGTCCATGGTGTCCCAGAGGTGCACCTCCATCTCATCTACATTGATATGGCTGTCTTTATTGCGGCCTGCAAGCCTTCGCCGCCAGGTTTCTATGGCCTTCTCTAAGTCAAACATGGTTCCGGCCCCCATAGCTTTGACAGCGCTGTATGCACATCCAGCCACTGCTGTTTTTCCTTTTTCAACGCTTCTATACCTTTGGGCGTCAACCGGTAATACCGACGTTTACGTCCAACCTCCGACTGTCCCCAGTAACTCCCGATTAATCCATCGTGTTCCAGCCTCTGCAGGACGGGATAGAGCATACCGTCCTTCCAATCCATTGATCCGCCGGTCAGTTGTTTGACGTGCTGGATGATTTCATAGCCGTAACTGTCTTTCTGTGAGAGGATGGAGAGGACCAGCGGCCGTGAGGATGCCGCGACCAGTGTTCGTGGGATCATGCTACACACCGCCTTTCTATATATACGGGATTCAAAATAATTGTACTGGCATGAACAATGCATAGCTTGAACATGTATTATTTACCTATGTATGTCAAGTTAAATCTAATCCTGGCGTCATGGGTTAAATATCTTGATTTCATACGTTACACGAAGCATACTCAGATTTATTTACATCAATCCAGGCAGTATTAGTCAACCATTGTAAGAAAAGCATGATAAAAACACACATTGATTTAAGTCATATCATTGAAAATGGGCTGGTGACATATAAAGGATTATGCGGCACCTTTTCCGTCAGAGCCTTCATAGAAATGGACATATAGGCCATGCTATCTTTCACCGCGTTTCGTATCATCGCCCTGCTCGAAGGGGTTTCGTTTCTCCTGCTGCTCGGTGTCGCTATGCCCCTCAAGTATATCTACATGACGCCTCTGGCCGTGCAGGTCATAGGCCCCATCCACGGTCTTTTATTCATGTTGTTCTGCGCGTACCTGATCATGATCCTCAAGCGGCATACCCTGCCTGCCAAAGTTGGCGTCTGGGGATTCCTGGCCGGCATTTTACCGTTCGGTACACTTGTCTTCGATGGATATATTAAAAAACAGGCGGCCGGCGATGGGCGGGAAGTGATATAGTATACGACTGCGTTCGAGGAAATAATGGTCCCATCTTTTACCTCACAAAACAGCCTGATCTACGCGTTATGCCGATGTATGGTCGCTTTCGTCTGGATCTACCGCGGCCTGGTACCCAAGTTGATCTTTCAGCATGAAGATGAAGTGACCATGATAAACGGACTGGGCATCGAGTTCCTGGACACCATGACCACCCTCAGTGTGATCGGCTGGGGGGAAATAGTATTCGGGGTTTTCTTCTTACTCACTTGGCGCATAAGGCACATGCTGTTGTTGAATATGGTGATTATGGTGGGCGCATTAGCCAACATTGCCGTTACGGCGCCGCAGTATCTTATCGCCGCCTTTAACCCGGTCACATTGAACCTGCTGATGATCACCCTGTCCCTGATCGGCTTCATCGCAGGTAGGGACGTATCATCCGCTGAGCGCTGACGAAATGGATTAGAATATGGAAAAAGAAGAAACCAGCCATTCCCCTGGATTTGGTGAGTTCGTCGCGCTGATCGGCATGATGATGTCCCTGGTTGCGCTGTCGATAGACGCCATGCTGCCGGCGTTGCCGGAAATCGGCAGGGACCTCGGGGTCGAACGGGAAAATGATAATCAGCTGATCATCTCTTTTGTGTTTATCGGGTATGCAGTCGGCCAGTTGATCTATGGCCCCCTGTCGGACAGCACCGGGCGAAAACCGGCTATTTACGTAGGGTTCAGCTTATTTATCATCGGTTGTTTGCTTTCTCTATTTTCTACGGATTTTTCAACCATGCTGGCAGGCCGGCTTATGCAAGGATTGGGTGCAGCAGGGAATCGCACCGTGTGTGTCGCTTTGATTAGAGACCAGTATGAGGGGCGTGCGAT
>Ga0066376_10003562_pt1 | contig 13842 bp, 14 predicted proteins | sample Knorr_S15_td_Bot_FD_77009 | JGI IMG/M metagenome (GOLD analysis project Ga0066376, IMG submission 77009) | Marine microbial communities from Southern Atlantic Ocean transect - Knorr_S15_td_Bottom_ad_5009_LV_A | ecosystem: Environmental > Aquatic > Marine > Oceanic | place: Southern Atlantic... | reverse complement strand
GTCCCCGACGGGAGGCTCGTCACGTCCATGACGTGGAAGCCATAGGAGGCCCCCTCCGTGATTGCGCGAAGCACCGCCGCCGTGGCTGGGCTCATCGCTCTGTTGCGCGCCATTGCATCCCCCGGAAACGATATATGTCTATCTGATAGATATATAGAATTACGTGGCGGAACAAGAGGCGAGAATCGACATTGGTTCGAGCGACTGTCCCTGGAGCCTGCGTTTACCCTGGGAACCCCGAGGTGGGCATGTTCGGGATAATCCTCACGGCGTTCTCGTAATACAGCGCCTTGAGCACATCGTCGGGCAGTCCCATCCCGTACAGTTGCCAGAATGCGTGGTAGTTCCGGTAGTAGTCGAAGTACTCGTCTTCTGTCTCGAAGACCCGCCAATAGTAGGGGTATTCGTCGGGTTGGAAGGAGTCCTTCCCGAACAGAATCCGGTCCTTGTACTTCTCGAAGAAGGCGCGAGCGAAGCGCGGCTGCCTGCCGAGATCGTACAGGACGGCGCCGACCTCCCCGTGCACGTTCGGGTACCGGTCGAAGAGTTCGCCCAGCTTGCCCAGGTCCTGGGTATACCAGCTCATATGCGCAAGCACCCAAGTCGTGTTCGTATGCTTCGCCAGCAGGCGGTCGCGTTCCGCCATGAGGTCCTCGAACGTGGGGAAGCGGGAGCGGTCGTTGAACTGTCGATTCGGGAAGAGCGCCATCTCGAGCCAGCGCTCGTTCTCGAAGTCGAGCGGCTCGAAGAACTCTGCCGGGTCTCCGGTGTGGATGAACACCGGAATGCCGAGTCGTCCTGCGGTCTCCCAAACGATGTCGAGCTCGGGATCGTCCAGTTCCAGCCGCGTACCGTCCGCCTTGCTCGTGCCCAGGCCGAAACCCTTACCGATTTCGCCGATGCCCACCGCGCCCGCCGCGACGTCGGCCTCGAGCTGCGCCGCGATGGTCGCGCCCGAGCCAGGCCCTACGTTCCTGAGGTTCAGCGTGGTGAAGAAGACGAATCGGTCAGCGTAGCCGGCCGCGCGAACCGCTTCGATTTGCTTCGTGAGGCGCTCGCCCGAGGTGCCCCGGGCCTGCACCATCACCTGCAGGTTGAGATCGTCCATCGCCGCGATCACGCGAGTGATGGCCTCGGCGTTGTCCAGCGTCGGCGGGTGTCCGTGCAAATCGACGGCCGGAAACTTCGCCCTCGGCACTTCATGCTCAGGCACGACCAGGGTCGAGCGCGGGTTGTATTCCGTAATGTCGGGCGGAGGAATCGTCGGCTCGCGGTTCCGTCGGAACTGCGCCTCGCTCCGCGCGGGCACCAGGAGAAGGGCTAGGGCAGCGACAAAGAACAGCACGCGAGTGACACGCATCGCAGGACTCCAGTAGGATGAGTCGCCAAAGTTGAGGCCATCGTTCGGTACTGTACAGCGGACTCGGTCAGCGCGTGCACCAGTCCGTCCTCTCAGCCGCCCTCCGCCTGAATCTGCGCGGCCACCGCCTGGACCTCGTCCAAGACCCTCAGCAGGTTGCCGCTCCACAACATCCCGATCTGCTGCTCGGTATAGCCGCGGCGTACGAGCTCGAGCGTCACGTTGAACGTCTCGGCGGCGCTATTCCACCCCTCGACGCCGCCTCCCCCGTCGAAGTCCGAGCTGATGCCTACGTGCTCCAACCCGATGAGATCCACGAGATAGTCGATGTGGTCCGCGACATCGGATACGTCGACCGGCGGCGCGACCGAGTTCACCTCGGCGTCCATGCGAGCGTCCATCGCTTGCTGAACCGGTCGCAGGGCCTCGTCGTACGCCTCGCGGTCCGCTTCGCTCATCGAAAAGCGGGCGCGTCGATCCATGACCTCGAAGCCCATCTCCTCGGCCACGCTCTGCTCCAGCACGGCAACCGCATCCCGGTTCGCCCGGTTCTTCTCCGGATTCACATAGCTTCGGAACGCCACGGTCTGAACCACGCCGCCGTTCTCCTTGAGCGCCATGAGTTGTTCGTCGTCCAAGTTGCGGCTCACATCTCCGACCGCGCGCGCCGCCGAATGCGATGCTATGACGGGCGCGCGCGTCAACGCAAGCGCCTGCAGGTTCGATTCCTTGGAGGGATGCGACAGGTCGATCATGATGCCGACCCGGTTCATCTCAGCGATCGCCTGGCGGCCGAGCTCGCTGAGCCCGCCGTGTAGCCAGACGTCGTCCCGCTCCCCCGTGTTCGAGTCCGCGAGTTGGCTGTGGCCGTTGTGCGCGAGCGACATGTAGCGAGCGCCCATCTCGTGAAAGCGTTCGATGTTGGAGAGGTCCGTACCGATCGGATAAGCGTTCTCGACGCCGATCATCGCGACCTTCTTCCCCGCCGCGTCGATCCTGCGCACGTCCTCCGATGTCAGAGCGAGCTCGATACGGTCGGGAGCGATCTCCTCCGTCAGCCGGTGAACCGCCTCGAACTTGCTGATCGCCTCGCGATGCGCGCTCGCGTATCCCTCGGGGCTCAGATCCCCCTGACCGACATAGACGACCATCCACGACACATCCAAGCCACCCGCCTCCATATTCGGAAGGTTGACCTGCGTGGAGAGTGACATCGTATAGTTGCGCTCGGCAGTGAAGTTGGCCGGGCTGATGTCGTTGTGCGTATCGAGGGTGATCACCCTCTCATGGATCCCTCGTGCGCGCTCTATCAGGTCCGCTTCGCCATCGGCGACCGCACCGGAGTCACCGCCGGCGCAGGCGCTGAACGCGACGAGGGACAGGATGGCGATCAGCTTCGAACCGGATGTCGTGTTGTTCATGAGTCGACCTGGGGCCTCTGCTCGAGACCTGTAGTGGGGGCCCTGCTGCGGCCCGGCGATGGACGTGATCTGGGCGGCAAATTGTATGACGTCGCGGGGTGATTGACGAATGCCTGAGTCTGACACAGCCTGCCCTGCGCCCACCGGTGGATACGCGCCAGGCTCCTGTACTGGCGGCCTCGCAGTCTTGCGTACCGATCGACATCGTCGGCTCAGCCCCGATGCGCCCGTGCAAGACGGCAGCTGGCGCTGGGGCCTGGCTCTCGACGATGGTGATGCCCCGCGCACCCAGCTCTCGATCGGCGCGCCGACACGCGTGTGCCGGACCCCATACAGACGAGCACGGTATGACCGTCGCACGTCCGTCCACGAGCGCCCCGTCGTCAGGCCCCCGCTTGAAGCTGCTTCCGCTCATCCTGATCGCTGCGCTCCTCTCGGCGTGCGGCGAGGCTACTCCTCCTCGTTCGCTCGAGGAGCTCGTGATCCAAGACAGCACATATCTGGATTCCGAGACTCTCGCTCCATTCACGGGCCCGGTCTTCCGGATGTTTGAGGACGACCCCGAGAAGCCTCAACTCGAGGGCGGTCTCGTCGAAGGCGCCTGGGACGGAGAGTTCGTCGTGTACCACGAGAACGGCCGCATCCGGTACGCGGGCCCCTTCGCGAAGGGCGAGAGGTGCGGACCGTGGATCGAAAACCGGGACGCCGAGCCTCCGGAGGACATCTTCACCGAGCTCAGGCAAGAGGTCGAGAGCTTGGGGATCTACCCGGCGTGCCTTGGCAGCTAGTCCGTCCGGAAGTAGGTGCCCGACCGCTCGGGCCGAGCGGCCACCGCGAGCGTGGCGCCCGGCCTGGCAGGCCGTGAGACGAGGCAGCGCGGCGAGATCCGTACCAGCTGTACTTCGGTTCGGGCCCTCTCTAGTCGGGAGGCCGGGAGGGCCATCCCGCACGGGCGCACGCTCCCCCGCCCCCGTGGTTAAGATCCACCCATGAACAAGCTAGAGGTGGTCCTTTTGATCGCGATCCTTGCCGGCTTCGTTGGGGTCGTCATGTGCACGGCCCTGGGCGCCCATTTCGCCGATGACGAGTAGGCAGATGCCTGCGCTCCTATCGCTCTCCTGCCAACGCGACGCATTTCAGCTACCGCGGGACGCGCACTACTTCAACTGCGCCTACATGGGCCCGCTGCCGAGAGCGTCCGAGGCGGCGGGCATCGAGGCGCTCTCCAAGAAGCGTCTGCCCACGAGCATCGTCGCGCCCGACGACTTCTGGGCCGCCGACCAGTTGCGCGCGCTCTTCTCGCAGTTGGTGAACGCCCGACAGCCCGGTCGCGTAGCGATTCATCCGGGTGTCTCCTATGGCGTAGCGACCGCTGCGCGCAACCTCCCGGTCGAGGCGCGGCAGAACATCGTCCTGACCCATCAGCAGTTCCCCGGCAACGTCTACTCCTGGCACAGGTGCGCTGCGGAGACGGGGGCGGACCTCCGGGTGGTCGAGCCGCCGGAGGGGGCCGGCCGTGGCGCCGCGTGGAACGAGCGGCTGCTCGAGGCCATCGACGCGTCCACCGCCGTAGTCACCTTACCGCACGTCCACTGGACCGACGGCACCCTTTTCGATCTCGTCGAGATCGGCCGACGATGCCGTGACGTAGGCGCCGCCTTGGTCGTGGACGCAACGCAGTCGGTCGGAGCAATGCCGCTCGACGTCCAGGCGGTGCAGCCCGACGTTCTGCTGTGTGCTGCCTACAAGTGGCTGCTCGGTCCCTACTCCGTGTCATTCGCGTACTTCAGCCCGCGTTTCGACGAGGGATCGCCGCTCGAGGAGACTTGGATCGGTCGGGAGGGAAGCCAGGACTTCCAGCACCTGGTCGACTACCAGGAGGCATACCAGCCAGGAGCAGTCCGGTACGATGTCGCCGAGCGTGCGAACTTCTTTCTGCTCCCCATCGCGGCGGCCAGCCTCGAGCTTCTGCTGGAGTGGACGCCAGAACGGATTCAGGCGTATTGCACGGAGCTGACTCGAGAGATGCTCGTCGAGGCCGCCGAGTTGGGGTATTCGTTCGAGGACGAACGGTGGCGGGGCAGTCACCTCTTCGGGCTACGCATGCCGGAAGGGATCGACCTGGCCGCGCTCAAACAGGCCCTCGCCGACCGGAACGTTTCCGCGTCGCTACGTGGCACCGCGCTCAGGCTCGCCCCGAACGCGTACAACGATCTCGAGGATGTGGACGCTCTCATGAGTGTCCTGCGCCATGCCGCGAAGTAGACGCGGGGTTTGCTTCGCCCTGTTCGTGGCACGACAGCGTGGCGGCACGCGCGCGCGGCGGTTGGTGACGTCTTGGGGGTGGGTCTGGCACGAGAGCGCGGTTGTAGACGTCTTGGGAGGCATGATCGCACGGGGGGACGAACGTGGTCACATTGGATCAGGGAGGGGCGGGCAGGGCGTTGCTCGAGGTGCACGAGAGTGCCGGAGCGGCGCGGCGGTTCGCGGAATCCTCGTGGATCCAACCGACCACACCGGCGCCGAACGGGCGGTCGTGGAGGATTGTACCGGATGCGAGCCCCCATCTGATCCATCACCGACTGCACGACGGGCATACGCGTACTCTCGTCGTTGGCGCGAGGTCTGTGTTCGTCGACGTCGCTCAGCGAGAACGGGAGTTTACGGTCGGTATTCGTCCCCGTCCTGGTGTGCTGACGCTCCTGTTGGAGGAAGGGGCTTCCGCTGCCGCTGACGGCGCAGCGTTCGGTTGCCCCCGAGCGGATTCCTCACCGGCCGCGCCGCAACCGAGGGTGAAGAGCGTCGCCAGCGCCGCCGCCGGTGCGGCGCGTTCCGACCCTTTGGAACGCCCCGGTATCATCGGGACTGTGGGAAGCTCCGACAGGCGCTCAAGTCTGAGACGGAGTGACACGAACATGGTAGATCAGGAGCTCCTGGACATCTTGGTATGCCCAGAATCGAAGCAGCCGGTTCGCTTGGCGGACGCTGAGCTGCTCGATGCGCTCAATGTGGCCATTCGGGACGGCTCTGTCGTGAACGCGGGTGGACAGCCGGTTGAGGACGCCGTCGTGGAAGGCCTAGTGTAAGAGGGCGGTCACCGACTCCACTCGGCGGGGATTCAGGCGTATTGCGCTGAGCGGACGAGGGAGATGCTCCTCGCGGCGGGCGAGTTCGGGTAGTCGTTCGAGGACGAGCGGTGGAGAGGCAGCCACCTCTTCGGTCTGCGCATGCCCGAGGGCGTCGATCTCGCCTCGCTCAAGCAGACGCTCGCGGATCGCAATGTCTCGGCGTCGCTTCCCGGCACCGCGCGTTGCCAGCCGCCGAAACGCTTGCCCCTATCGCCTGGCTGTGATCTACTATATAGCCATTACGCTTGAGAGCGACACCGGATATAGGAGAGCCGCCCGTGGCCAGCACTGATTTGGACGTACCCGACATCGGCGACCCCACGCTGGAAGCCGAAATCGTCCGTGACATCACCCTCATCAAGTATGTCGTCGGTTCAGGATTGACCCTCTTCACCGTCTGGATCATCACGATGCTGCTGCTGCCCTAGTCGCGGTGCTGAGACCGCCTTTCTTGCCAGCGTCTCAGTCGCTCTCAACACGGCAACCGGATCGACTGAAGTGGCCCGTCTCGCCGGGCACGTACGCTGCGGCCACGCTGACAAGCCCGACGCTCACCGCGATCACGGCGTATGCTCGCCGGTCCGTCGTTTCCATCCCGTAGAGGAAGTGCCGGGGGTGGAAGCAACACGCCGAAGAGCCACGACAAGAGGGGGGGGCGCTCGCTTCGCACCGGTCATCTCCTTGCCTGTTCGAGTTCCCGCTCCAGGCCGTCCCACATCGAGAGCAGTCGGCTCCGCGTCGCGTTCAGCGCAGAAGGACCGGCCGGTTCGACCCGGAGGAAACGGCGCGCCTCGCCACCGCGGACTTCCTCGGGCCGGCCCATCCAAGACGACACAAGGCCCTTCGATTCCATCCGTGCCCGTGATATGAGTAATATAGGCGTCCCAGGTTGGTCCATCCCCGTCGCCGCCGACCGCCCCGCGCTTCGCGCTGTGGTCGGGTCTTGCGGAGGGGGCTGTTGAAGCGACAGCCTCACGTCGGAGCTTCTCTCAAGAGCCGGAGGACGTCGGATGCAATGGAGTGAACTGGATCCTGGGACCCGGAGCGTGCTCAGGTGGACGTTGGCGAGCGCCCTCATCTGGGGCGCCGGCTTTGCGGCCACGTCCGTGGCGGGGGCTCTGATCTCGCAAGTGAATCCACTTGATCACCTGGGGCCGATCGGTGTCCTCACCGTCGTCGGAATCACTGTCGGCGGGCTCGTGGGCCCGCTGGCCAGGGGCCTCGCGGAACGTCGCAAACAAGGATGAACCGCCTCTGTCACACCGACGCCCGCGTTCGTACCCTAGGGCGATGTCTACTGTGAGCCGCCGGGGTCCAGGTCGAATCCTGAGCCACGTCGCGGTCTACGCCCTCCTGCCGAGCTACTGGGGGCTCGACGAAGAGGCGCGGGCCCGTGTCGCGAATGCCTGGAGGGACGCTCTCGCGGCGGCGGCGGAGGGGGTCCACTTCTATCGGACCTTCGGGTCCCGCGAAAGCAGCGACGTCCTCGTATGGAGCTCGATGGCGGCCGAGACGCCCGACACGCCGGCACGGTTCTTCGAGAGCTACGGCAACCTCCTGCGCCCTTTCCGGCGGTACTTCCGTGTTCAGCACGTCCTCTGGGGACTCACCGCCGATTCTCCCTACGTGCGCGTGGCGACCGAGCGTGGCATCGATCCCTTCACTGCGCGTACATTGCGCTACCTGATCGCCTATCCGTTTGCCAAGACCCACGATTGGTATCGGATGCCGGCGGATGAGCGTCGCACCATGATGTCCGACCACATCCGAGTGGGGCGCGGGTACTCGGGGACCGACCAGCTGCTCTTGTATTCGACGGGCCTGCAGGATCACGAGTTCGTCGTCCTCTACGAGACCGACGACTTAGCCGCGTTTTCCGACCTCGTGCGTGAGCTGCGCGCGACGGAGGTCCGTGGATACACGCTGTTGGACACCCCCGTACACGTAGGGGTGTACACTTCTCCCGACGCACCCGGGTTGCCGTGGCCGTGACCCCGCGGTCGCCGCGCGCGCCGGCTAGGACCGGGTCGACCGCGCGCCGGTCTGGGGCGTCGTCGTGTACCCGAGGAGTGCCTGCTTGTGATCTGCTGTGCCCAGGTAGTAGGATACAGGGACATGATGGGCTAATGGACCGCATCCGAGGAGACCCCGAGTGATCGTTTGGCTCTCTCCAATGGCGTTGTTCCCGATCCTCGCCGCCTTATACCTCGGCGGCGCGGCCATTCACATAGAAGGAGGAGGGGGCGGGCGTCAGATCGCAGGCCTGCTGCTCCACTACGCCGCCTTCATGGGGGCTTACGCCCTGTTGCGGCTGGTCGTCCTGACGTTCTTGGGACCCGTTCCGTCTGTGGCGGTGGCGATGGTGGGCGCGGCCATTCTCCTGCCGTTGCTCGCGCGGCTCATGTTCCGCGTGGCCGGTGTGCGTATAACGAGTGCGGAGGGAGTGAGCGTAGAAGGCGCCTCGTAGACCCGCCGTTTCGCGGTACGTGGGAGGATGGAGTGGATATCTCGGTAGGAGCGGTTGTCGTCCTCGGAGGGCTGGTCTTCTTGCGTGTCGGACTCGTCTGGTTCGCCGCGGGGTTGCTGTTGCGCCCGGCGCTTCGGTGTCCCGCCTGTTTTTTCCCTACTGTACTGATCCGGCGTCCAGTCATCACCGCGCTTCTTCCCCATGCCGAGTGGCGATGGTGTCCCACCTGCGCTTGGCAGGGGCCGGCACGCAAACCCGAAGAGGATCGATGGACTCGGAAGAACGTCAAGTCGCAGGCGTGACGGTCCGGATCGACCGGTTACTCTGCGTCGGGTTCGAGACATGCATCGAGGTCGCGCCCGATCTGTTCGAGCTCGACGACGAAGGGATCGCGGTTTTTTGCGCCGAGACGAACGGGACTGCGCACGAGGACGTCTTGGGCTCTTGCAAATCTTGTCCGGTCGACGCTCTGGAGGTATACGACGAGTCGGGCACGCAGTTGGTACCATAGTGTCCTGTCCCCCGGTCGGCGGATAGCGAGTGGATCGCACGGAGACCGACATTGACGGCGAGGCGGCCGGTGAGCCACGCAAGGTTCGAGGGTATGCTGAGGTGTCGCATGAGACGGGGTCCGAGCTCCTGGAACAAGTGCTCGGGCAGCGCGCCCGCGTGTCGGCTCGCCTCGGCACGATCGGTGCCATCATCGCGATCGCGAGCGGAAAGGGGGGGGTCGGCAAGAGCGCGGTGACCGCCAACCTCGCGGTATCGCTCGCGCGTCGAGGTGCCCGCGTCGGCGTGCTGGACGCGGATCTCAATGGGCCTTCGCTCGGCCGTATGATGGGTCTCCTGGGGAGCAAGTTCGTGGACCGTGCCGATGGCGTGGTGCCACCGGTCGGAGCCGCTGGCGTGCTCGGGATCTCGACCGAGCTCTTGTTGGAGGAGGACGCACCGCTCCGCTGGAAAGGTCCCGATTCAGACCGCTTCGCATGGCTGGGCCTGACCGAGGCCGCGGTGCTTCGGGAATTTCTTTCCGATGTCGTTTGGGGGGAGTTGGACTATCTGTTCATCGACATTCCGCCGGGCACCGATAAGATCGGGCGGTTCCTCGACCTGGTTCCCGATCCTGCGGGCGTCCTAGTGGTGACGACGCCCTCGGAGGTGGCGCTCTCGGTCGTGTCGCGGTCGGTGGCTATGCTGCGGGATGCGGGAGTGGGGTCCATCGGCGTCGTGGGCAACATGTCCGGATACTATTCGCCTGATGCGGAGCAGCCGCTCGCGCTCTTCTCCGGTGACGGCATCCGGCGCCTGACTGAGTCCACGGGCCTGGAGCTGTGGGCGGAGATCCCGTTCGACCCCGAAATGGGGGCGCGTACCGACGGGGGCGACCCCCCGGGCGCGAGCGACGATTCCCTGTTCGGGAAGGCCTTCCACGCCCTCGCCGATCGAGTAGAACGAGGTGTCGGTGGGCGGAAGGCAGCCCTATGAAGTTTCTCTGCCTGACCTGCGACGAGGTGATGGCGTTCGCCGAGCGAGAGCTTCCCGGCGACGGTACCCTCACGGTGATCTTCACGTGTCCCGGTTGCAAGCGGGAGATGGCGCTCCTGACCAACCCCATGGAGACGCAGCTGGTGACCTCCCTGGGCGTGGAGATCGGCGGCCGCACGGTTCCGCAGCAGCCGATGCAGCAGACGCGCATGGGTCTGGAATCGCCTCTCGAGGACGCCTTCGAGGCTCCGGAGACACCCCCCGCCGCTCGGGGACCCGTGACCTGGGCCACGGAGGCGACCGAGCGCCTCGAGAAGGTGCCCCGCTTCGTGCGGGGAATGGTCAAGCGCATCTACGCCGACTACGCCATGGAGCACGGGATCCACGTGATCACGCCCGAGGTCATGGACCGGGCGCGCAGCGACCTTGGCCTGGAGGGCATGTAGCGCGTGTCCGGCCCCAGAGCCGGTCCGAGTGCCGACCCCGATCCCGACACCGATCCGGCGTCCGACCCCGTCGTCCGCGCCGTGGCGGTGAGCTACCGTTACGACTCCGGCACCGCGGCGCTGAACGGCGTCGATCTGGAAGGACGCTCCGGGGAGATCGTGGCCCTCGTCGGACCGAACGGGGCCGGGAAGAGCACCTTGCTCCGGCTCCTGGCGGGGGACCTCGCTCCCGACGCGGGGGCGCTCTACCTGCCCTCCCGCCGGAGCGCGGCAGGGCGTGTGGCGATGGGCTATGCGGGTGAGGAGGCATGCCACTTCGAGTCTCTTTCCGGCACATACAACGCGGTGTTCTTCGCGAGAGCCGCTGGCCTCAGTCGCGAGGAGGCCGAGGCCGCGGTCCGGGAGCAGTTCGATCGGCTGGGTCTCGCCGAGGACGCCTCCCGACCGGTCTCGACCTACTCATTCGGGGCTCGACGAAAGCTTCAGCTCGTCGAGGCGCTCGCACACCGGCCGACGCTCACGCTGCTGGACGAGCCGTTCGTGGGTCTGGACCTGGATTCGCGCGAGGCGCTCGCCGACCTGCTGCGCGAGCGGTCCGCTGCAGGAGGCACCGTGATGATGGCGAGCCACGATCTCGACCTCCTTCCACAGCTTGCGGATCGGATCGTGTTCCTTCACGACGCTCGCGTCGTCGCTGGAGGGAGCCCCGACGAGCTGCTCTCGTCGATGCCGACCGTCGCGCGCTTCGAGTTCACGCTCGACGGAGGGGTCGACAGTGCCGAGCTCGTCCTCGGTGAAGGAATGATCCTGGTGGATGGTGGAGATCCGATCGTGCTCGAGAGTGAGCGCGGCCACGCCGCGCTCCCCGAAGCGTGCCGGGTGCTCGCGGCGGCCGGGGCCCGGATTCGCGTCGTCGTCGTACGGGATGCCGGCCTGGCCGCGGTCTTTCGCAGCGTCACCGGCGCGGAGTTGGACGGATGACCGCGATCGTGTGGCAGCTCGAGTGGCGCATCGCCACCGCGCGCAGGCGGCTCTTCGTCATCAACGTCGCGGTGCCGCTACTTCTGGTCCTGCCGGTCGCCATGGGTGCGGCGCCGGCGGTGCACGCGGCGGCCGTCTACGCGGTGCTGTTCGCGATCTTCAGCACCTTCGGGTCCGCGATCCCCCTCGTCCGCGACAGCGAGTCGGGCCTTGTGGCCCGTGTGCTCCGGGCCGGAGTCACGCCTGCCAGCTATTATCTGCAGCGGACCGCCGCCGGGGCCGTGCTCGACGTGCTACAGCTGGGGCCCGCGCTCGCTGTGGCCGCCGTCGGAGCGGGTGCCGGTCCGCGCCCGTTCCTCGTGGCCCTCATGGCCCTTGCTGCCACGGTGTGGGTCGCCAACCTCGTGGGCGTGCTCGTGGCTGCCGCGACGCGGTCGCTCGCGGAGGCGGCGCTCTTTTCCGCGGTCGTTACGCTGCTGCTCCTCCACGCGTCAGGAGTGTTCCGCACGCCCGTGCCCGAGTCCTTCGGGGCCGCTGTGGAGAGCGTGGCTCCGTTTCGCGCGCTGCACGAGGCGCTGCTCTCGATGAGCCTGATGACGCCGGTCACCGGAGGCGCTGCCCTCGGGGTTTGGTGTGTTGTCATGGTTGTCGCGACCGGGGTTCTAGGCGGTCACCTGCCGGGATCTCTCGGAGTGTCCGGAAAGTCCTGAGCAGGGCTTGTGTCCGCGTATCCTGCGGCTTGTGACAAATCGTTCAAGCATTGAATGGCGCCGTCGGCAGGGGGGGCTAGACGGTCCTTGGGGGACGGTTGACATCCTCTGGGTGGCCGTCCATACTTGCCCCCGCTCGGACCGGAACGGATGGTGTAGCCCACCCGCCCGAGCGTCCTCGACATTTAGGAATCTCCTCAGGGAGGCTCCTAGAAGCTGAGGACTGAAGGCGTCAGCTAAAACGGAACTCGGTGCGGAAGTCATGCGAGTCCGTAGTTAATAACCGGTGGGGCAGTGCGCTGAAAAGCCCGCCGGAATAGACGCAAAAAGTCCAGCACGGTCGCCCGAAGTGGCCCTAGGCCGCAGTAGGGGGCGCCGAGACCCTAGAGCGGCGGTCTGGCGTTGTGGGCAACCGTGCGTGCGCGTTGCACACAGCCATGGGATACCATGTTCATGTATAGAGAGATTCTGGTTCCGGTCGACAACTCCGAGCCCTCCAACTGGGCCGTCGCTCGCGCGATCGAGTTGTGCAGGCGCACCGAGGGTCGGATCACCGGAAACCACGTCTATGCCGCGAGACTGCACGACGTGCGATTCCGACAGCTCGAGACCGGCCTCCCGGCCCAGTTCCAGTCGGCCAAGGAGATCAAACGGCAGCGGAAGATCCACGACAAGCTCATCGAAAAGGGCCTGCAACTGATCTCGGACTCGTTCCTCGACCAGACCGAGAAACTGTGCAGGGCGGCCGACGTGCCGCTCACGCGCCAGCTCCTCGAGGGGATCAACTACGAGGAGATCGTTCGGGAGGCCAACGGTGGCGCGGGTCGCCTTCCGAGCCTGATCGGTTTCGACCCCAACATCGCCGACAAGTATGACGGCGGCGACACGGTGCGAGGCGACGTCATCCTGGGAGACGACGGCAGGCTCGTGGCGGAGGACGAGGACGCGGACGAGAAGCTCGCGGGCACGAGCGGCCGCGCGTACGACCTTCTGGTCATGGGTGCGCACGGGATCGGCCGGCAGGAGTTCTCCCAACTCGGTGGAGTCGTCGCGCGCGTCCTCCGCAAGGTCGAAAAAGACGCGCTCGTCATCCGCAACGACCGCCCGCTCCAGGGTGGGAAGATGATGGTGTGCATCGACGGGTCCGCTTACAGCTACAAGGCCCTGCGAGTCGCCCTCGAGATGGCCCAGGAGTTCGACGCGTCGCTGTATGTGTGCTCGGCGTTCGACGTGGAATACCACCACGTCGTCTTCGGGAACATCAAGGACGTACTGTCGGTTGCGGCGTCGAAGGTCTTCAAGTTCGAGGAGCAGGAGGAGCTCCACAACAACATCATCGACAAGGGGTTGCTCAAGCTCTGCAAGGCGAACCTGAAGCGCGGGGAGGTCATGGCCGAGGAGTTCCCCGACGTGCCGGTCGAGACGCAGATCCTGGTCGGCAAGCCCTTCGACTGTATCCTCCGGTGGGCGAAGGAGATCGAGCCCGCCGTGCTCGTCATAGCGCGCCACGGTAGCCACCGCATCGAGGGGACGGACCTTGGCTCCCAGGCTGACAATCTCCTTCGTCTGACCGATACCAGCGTCCTGCTGGTCGGGATACAGGACGTCGGGCCCGAGGACATTCCGTGGATCGAGGAGGACGGCGAGACCGGCCTCGAATGGGCGCCGGATGCCGAGGTGCGCATCCTCAGGGTTCCGCCCTTCGCGTTGGGAATCGCGCGGCGCGCCGTGGAAGAGTTCGTGCTCGACAACTACGGTGCGGGAGCGAACGGGACGTATCGTGAGGACAGCGTGTCGACCAACGGCAGCCGTCGTGCGGAGGCGCTGCTGGCAGGCGCGGGAGT
>Ga0066376_10003559_pt1 | contig 13853 bp, 13 predicted proteins | sample Knorr_S15_td_Bot_FD_77009 | JGI IMG/M metagenome (GOLD analysis project Ga0066376, IMG submission 77009) | Marine microbial communities from Southern Atlantic Ocean transect - Knorr_S15_td_Bottom_ad_5009_LV_A | ecosystem: Environmental > Aquatic > Marine > Oceanic | place: Southern Atlantic... | reverse complement strand
CTTCACAGTCCGTAAAATTAGCTTCGGTGAAGGTGTTGAGCGTACATTCGCACTTTACTCCCCTCGCCTGGATAGCATCGAACTTGTTCGCCGTGGTTCAGTACGCCGTGCAAAACTTTACTACTTGCGTGATCGCCGTGGTAAATCTGCCCGTATTTCTGAGCGTACAACAGGTTACGGCATTGCCAAGAAAGAAACGGCAGCCAAGAAATAATAAGCTTTCTATACCAGATAGATATAACGAAGCCCGGATAGTCCGGGCTTTTTTAATGGATGGTTTTTCCTGAGAAATCTATTTTATCGAGAAGGGCCTTGAACTCGACTTTCTCAACGTGTTGCGGCGGCGGTGGCGGCGCTTTGAGTTGCTTCTGCTCAGTAATATCGTTGAGAAAAGCCGTAATGCATAGCGCGCTATAATCAACTATGATCGGTGTGTCGCCACCGGCTTTATTTGCAAAGTCGCGGCTACTGACTGTTTCGACTATATCTTTTTTGAATCGTTTAAACATATATTTTCCCTAGGCTTTAAATATAGCTCTAAATGATTGATATCTTCTTAACAGGAATAAAACCTTTTCATCTTTTATCTGAGAGATTAAACTACCGAATATGTCCTTAAATGACCTTGACCTTATTGAACTGGATGATGCCATCGCCAGTTATGACATAGCAGATGATCCTGTTCTTGGTGAAGCATGGGACTCACTTGCCAAGCAACTGCACGAACGACTGAAACATTATGGTGAAGGCGATAACGACTATGGCAAGCAACAGCTTTGGCCCCATTTGCAACGTATTTCAGCAGACGGGCAAGCCTTCCTTACCTATCTTGGGTGGCCGGATCACGTAGGGCGCAATTTTTACGATGCCTATATATTAAGTGATCTGGGTAAAACGGATGAGCGGTATAATCCTCTCATCTGGTCCTTGCCCCACCGCCCTTCTGATGAGGAAAGAGAATTAAAACGAAAGCACGCCGAATGGGGCGTTGATGTCTTACAAAGTCAGTTTGTCCAACTAAGCGATACAGAAAAATCACACCCACACATAGCCCATGTCATCCCTGCTCTAATGGCTTTCCACCATGAGAGGCTTGACGGCAAAGGTACGTTTGAAAAAGAACAGGATGATATGGGACAAATTATCCAGATTGCCGCAATTGTGGATGCCTATGACGGAGACAGGATCAAACGGCCTCACCAAGACACACAGCGTAGCCCTGAAGAAACTCTCGACCGCATGGCTGCCCTTGGGGAGGACAAAAAATATGCTGGTGCCTTTGATGACACTCTGCTTAACCAATATAGACACTATAAACTGGAGAGTTCTTAATGCTGCAATCAGATTTACTGGCACAATTACTCATAGCTTTTGGATTTTTATTTATCATTGCCGAAGTTTTTGTACCTGCTTTGGGGATACTGGCCCTTATTGGTATAATCACATTTGTCTGGGGCGGTGTAATTGTCCAGACAACACCGGAAATACAGCAAGGTTTTCTTATCCCGGAAATTGTTTGGGGTATGGGCGTTCTGGCGATTATAATATTGGCCATAGGTTCATTTTTAACTCTTCGCGCGATGCGCTCTCCAAACACAACAGGCCAGGAAAGTCTTATTGGTAAGAAGGCGCATGTTATGGAATGGGACAATGCTGAAAAGAAAGGTTTGGTGCGTGTGAACGGCGAAATCTGGAAAGCCACCACTCTTAGCAAAAAAACAATCGCAATCAATAGTGATGTTGACATCACGACAGCCTCGGACACAGCCCTGACTGTTGTTCCAGACTGATGTTCTAATGAATTTTTAATACATAAAAGGAGATTTTATGCCGTTTTTAGTCGTTTTACTTGCAGGGATTTTTGTCCTTATTATCGCCTCCATCCGCATTATCAAGGAATATGAGCGTGGTGTAATTTATACATTCGGTAAATATTCCGGTGCGAAGGGTTCTGGTATCAGGCTGGTTTTCCCTGTTATCCAACAGATGGTCCGTGTAGACGTTCGTATCCGAACTGAGGACATCCCCTCCCAAGACGTCATATCACGTGACAACGTCTCTGTGCGTGTAAATGCTGTGGTTTACTACCGTGTTACAGATCCAGGTTATGCCATCAACCGCGTAGAGGATTTTATACAGGCCACGAGCCAATTGGCGCAGACCACATTGCGTTCAGTACTTGGTAAGCATGAATTAGACGATATGTTATCTAAGCGCGAACAGTTAAATAAAGATGTTCAAGACATTCTTGATACGCAAACAGATGGCTGGGGAATAAAAGTCACTAATGTGGAGATTAAACATGTAGACCTTGATCCGACAATGGTGCGCGCCATTGCCAAGCAGGCAGAAGCCGAGCGTGAGCGACGCGCTAAGATCATTAATGCCGAAGGGGAATTTCAGGCCGCAAAGCAATTGGATGAAGCCTCAGCAATACTCGCAAAACGCCCAGAAACAATGCAACTCCGTTACTTGGGTACAATGAATGATTTTGTGAATGCAAAGGGGAACACGACAATCCTTCCAATACCACTGGACTTACTAACAAACTTACTTGGTAAGAAGTGATACATGAGACAATAAAAAAAGGCCCCGAAACCGGGGCCTTTTTTATATTTGTACTAAAGCCTGATTATTGACCTAAGCGATATGCTATAGAGCACAACTGAGTCTGAAGATCTTCGTTATAACCAGTTGTTCCTTCTCTACAATTCGCTGTGGTCTCACTAATAACAGCACCCTGATGTGGTAGTCCATCATCGACACGACGATCAATCGTACCGGCCTGAGCAGGTGTCAGATTACCCGTTTGACCAGCAACGTTAACTACTTGCCCAGTTGAAACAAGGTAAACACCAGGACGAAACTCTCCTACTGTAAAGCCTGTCATAGCAGCACCAGCACGTGTATCACCAATAAAATAGCCGCCTCCAGTACTCGCTGTTGGTAAGGCATTACCAAAGGACGCAAGGTTTTGTCCGTCAAAACCTGATAGCAGGTTCGCAACTCTCATTTGATTAAAGAAAGCATAACCTTCATTAGCAGCAGTTGGTACTGCTCCCACAACAAGGCCTAATCTGTTATTACCATCACCATTTACACATGTTGGATCAGCGTTACAGTTTGCAATTCTCGTTGATGCAAGTCGGAAATCTCCAGCTAATGCATTATATTGATCTCTGAAAGCATTAAAAGCTGACTGAGTACCTTTCATTTGTGCAATTTGTGATGAAACTTGCGCGTTTCCAATAAGTTCTTGTCCTTTCAGGATACCCCCGATCAGAAGACCGACAATAACCAGAACAATAGCAAGTTCCACAAGTGTAAAACCCTGCTGGTTAGTTTGTGTTTGAGTTGTCATGTAATTTACTCCCAAAGTAAAAAGTTTTTAAAAAGTAAGCAGTAAAGAAACAGTACCGATGAAAAATGATTCACTCGGCGCTGAACAAATTTAGTATCTCATTACAAATGTTAAAAGAAAATGAACAAATGCAGCCATTTTGACAAAGTGGTCAGTCGAGTAAATACAAAATGGTCAGTTTATTTTACGAAACTTTGTTGGTGTTAAGCCTGTTTCCTTTTTAAAAACTCTGTTAAAGGTCGTTAAGGAACCAAAACCTGTTTCTTTTGCGATGGTTTCGATTGAAGCACTTGTCTGTTTTAAAAGGTTCTTTGCCTCACTTAGCCGATATTCATTAAATAACTGTGGCAGACTTTTCTTATAATGCTGGTTCAAAATTTTTGAAATCTGTGCTTCTGATGAAGATAATTCCTGTGCTAATTCCGTCCTTCCATAAGATGCATCCTGATAAACCTTATCCACTGAAAGTAAATTTTGTATTCCGTCTAATATTTTTTGATCTTCTGAACTAAGCCCTTCTTCGGAACCAAATTTACTTACAAATATGGGCGTAGGATAAATTCTAAAAAGGCTGGTTGAGACAAGATAAATGAAAAGAAGAGCAAGAATGTCCCGTGTTATTAATAACTCATATTTTGAAAGGTAGTTGAAACTGAAAAGCCCCTCCGTAACCAGCAAGCAGATATTAACGCATATAAGACATGTTATCAGCCAATAACGCGCCGCCCCTATCGTTTTATCTTTGCGGAGAGTTGTAAGGCTTTTTTCCTTAAAAACAAACACCAGCAATAAACCAGCCCCAAATGCTACACCAAAAATGGACGTTATATCATGAATGAGCTTTGTACAGTCACTTTGCCCTGTACAGTAATCACCTGTAAATCTGGTTGAGATAATAGGTATGAAAAATAGGCTGGAAGATAAGATAGCTGCTGTCGTAATTTGCCAAGAGGAAATTTTGTCTTTGATGTATAAAATTTGCAGGCTTAGAACATAGCTCACTATCGGAAGAGACAGCCATAATGATGTTGAGAACAAAAAAATATTAAACTCTATTTGTTCAAAAATCCCTTGGGTAAAATCAACTGTAAGGGCGACAAAAAGAAGCAGGAAATAGATTAAGGCCGGAAGCGATTTTGATAAAGAACCTCCTCGTATGATCATGTAGACCAGAGCATATAATGCCTGGCACATTCCCAAGATCGCCAAAATTTGCTGAAGAGAAAAAGAGATTGAAGTCATGGAACATCAACGCAAAGCGGATCGCTGTCTTTTTGAGCTGCTGTTAAAAGGCGGGTACAGATATAATCAACCATAAAATTAACTTCATTTGGGTGCATATTATCGGCTTCTTCCCTAAGCAGCTCTGTCATTATTCTATATGATGCCTCTTTATCACCCATACCAAGTTGAACAAAAGCTGGCATCTGCATCATCATTGCCGGCATACCCGGCCTCCAAAGCGAGGCCAATTTATTTGCAAGACGTAAAGCAAGGTCTGTGTCTTTAAGTTCAAATCTGGCTAGAATGACCGCTTGCACAAGCCAACGCCACTTCTCCTTATCCCCTGATGTCCCGACCTCCTCAAGATAAGCAATTATAGGCCTTAATTTCTCTTTGTCTTGACTGGCTCCAAAAAAATAAGCCGCTAAAAATGGTAAATATTCGGACTTAGGGTCAAGAGAGTTTCCGAGATACAACCATTCTGCGACATTCCTCATATCGTAGTCGCCAATCGCTACAAAGCGACCACCAGAGCCCCCAAAATTTTGTAAGAGATTCCCCAAAACACGGTGAGCCAAAGTTTCATCTCCGAGGAAACTTGCTACATAAGCTGTTCTGGCAGGGGCCTGAGGCACATTAGACCAATTAGCTCTTTCATATTGAATTTTAGAGGAAAAAAGGGCCTGACATACAATAAAAAACAAAAAAAAGATAAAGACTATTTTATGGTCTTTAAATGTCTGAGTGTAGAGTTTCATGCCTTTAAAAATCGCGTCTAAGTAAATCTATGCAGGTAGCGGCTATGAGCACGCTACCAAAAAGTGCTGTTTGTACAAATAGTATCAGAAATATCTGTGTTGCATCTTCACCTGCACCGTAAAGCAGCCACTCGTTTTGAGTGAAAAGGTCAAGTCTGGGAACCACTAGGGAGATAGCCTCCATCATACCGCTGAGGAAGAGTCTGTCCCCTCCTGTTAGCGGATCATGCACTATGCCTAAAATCTGCCCAATGATTTTAGAAAACGTGTAAAATGCCAATGTAGATAGGGCCGCAGTCACAACCGATTTTAAAACCATTGAAAAGAAATAAGCCAGATACGTAACAATGAGCAGCTCACCAAAAAAAGAAAACCCCCATATGAGAAAAGAAACTTCGAATTTTTTATAAAATATCCCTGATAAAAACCCTGTAACTATTGCACTGAAAAACAATGCTAATAGTAAAAAAACAGCTCCATGGCTGATAACGTATTGAACCCTTGTTACTGGCCTTGTCAGTAGGAAATCAAGCTCCCGCGTATCTTTCATGCGGATACAGTAAAATGCAATAAATAGAGTGATTCCTATAACGTAGAGATAGCGCAATGAAGAGGCGATAAAAACCATAACAAATTGGTCTTGCTCTGTCACGGCGGAACTGCCTATGAAAACACTAAGCGAAACAGCTACAACAGTTGCAACCAGCAACGATAGGATCAGCCTGTCCCTTATACATGCTTTCAGAACATATTTAAGAATAGCTTTCTGCATCTGTTTTAAAAACGAAGCGGTCTACGGTCTTGTGCAAAGGTCCGGTAAAGCTCTTTATCGGTATTATGAATTGAGCCTGGCGCATCTATAATTGTTGCCTTAATAAAAATGACCAACTCTGTCTTACTAATGGCACTTGTCCTGGCCTTGAACAGGTTGCCTACAATCGGCACTTCACCAAGAACAGGTACGCTTTCACTTGTATTATCGGAGCGATCCTGAAGAAGCCCGCCAAGGATTGCAATCTGGCCTGACTTCATATTCAAGATAGAATCAATTTCCTGGACGTTAAGCTCAGGTATCCCCTCATCCAAAGTCGTTGGAAGACCGGAGTCTGCCAAAGTTACGCTTGTTGCCGGGTCAAAAGCACGATCAACAACTCTGGTTACAGTAGGACGTATTTGAAGTGTAATTGTTTGAGTATCGGGGTTAACAGAAGGTATCACATTGATAAGCACACCTTCAGGAACACTGTTCACCTCAGAATCAATCGTTGTTGTCGGTGGGTTGTCATCTGTACCGTCAGTACGCTCAATATCAAGTGTGAAGTACACAATATTTTGAGCAACATTTAATACAGCCGGCTGGTTATTCAGAACAGTCAGTCTAGGACTTGCCAAGGCATGGACTGTTCCAAAGCGTGCAATCGCATCTACGATACTTGTAATATTATCCCCGCTATATGTCAGAGTTAAAGCATTAGTCGCTGTAGGCGTTAGACCTAGGCCGGCTGTCGTCCCCCCTGCAAAACCTATAGAAAGATCTGAGTCAAAGAAGCTGTTTAAAAGATTCCAGTTAATCCCGGCTGAAAATTCATCGGTAAGATTTACTTCAAGTACTTTTGCTTCAATGAGCACCTGGGCGGTTGCATTTCTGCGCACCTCTGTAAGATACTCATTGACCTGCTCATGGATGCGCTTATTAGCATAAACAGAGATAAGGCCTGCTTGTCGGTTTATTGAAAATGCCGGAGTGAAGCTAACCTCATTTGGATTTTCAGTGCCGCTTCCTGTCTCCGTCTCCTGTGGCAGGGTTTGGACTTGTAAAACTGTGTTTGGCGCCTGAACAACAGGAGGTTGTGCCTGGTCTTGTCCAGGAGTAGGTACTGGCCCCTCCCCCTCAAGCTCCACCTCATCTATTCCATCAACTGCGACTACAGGCGCCTGAGGATTCGCCTCGGCAACTGATATCGTTGGATCATTTTGTGTGCGTAAATACCCTAAACCAGCATTAGAAGTAAGGATTTGCTCGAGGTTGGTTTCCAGTTCACCCCAAAAATCAGCCTCGGCCTCACTTGCTATCGAGAACGATGATCCTGCCTCCGCCTCTTCACCTGAAACAACAGAAAGGCTGTTTGAAATATTACTTGAGGAGCTTCTCACAAGCGCAAGATAATCAATTTTATAAGTTTTCGTATATGGGGTATCCAACTCAACACGCAGGCGGTCATCCTCAAATTCATAGCGAAGACCCGCTATTTGAGATATGCGTTCAATAACAATATCAAACGGCCTGTTCTTGGCTGTAAAAATAATTGACCCTGATATACGCGGATCAAGTTCCAGGTCATACCCGGCTTGGGTTGCCAGCTCAAAAAGCACATCACGTAGTGGGATTGTCTGGTTAACTGAAACGGACACAAGCGGAATTGGTCTTAAGCTCTCAGAAACCGGTGACACATATGATTCCAATGGTGGTATGTCCTCATTGGAGGCAAAGCTTTCGAACTCTGCCTGACGTGGCGACATTGCATCACGGAAATCCTGGACGTCCATATTTGTCGCGCGATCCTCGGCCAGATAGTTTTCACCCAAATCACAACCAGACAGAAAAACTATACTCATAACGGCAAGCGCTAATAACAGGGCCGGCAGTGATTTTAAGTCAAAAGACGAGGACGAAAACATGAATAAACCTCTTAAATATGGCGAATTAGTTACCGTATAGAATCATACGAAACTATAATGACTTGCTATAAACCATATGGCAAGGTCTTAATCGGAAATACTAAGTAAAGATGTGTCTAAAGATGACAGGCCTGATCCGACCTCAAATTCATCCTTTTCTTTTTCCAGATTAACCTGCTTGATTTTCATTTGCATTTCAGCAGGAATATCCGCTTGAGCAACAGCCACGTCCTCGCTGATACTTCCCTCCATATAAAGCTTAATCAAAGCTTGGTCGAAGGTCTGCATGCCAGAATTAGAGTTTTGCTGTATAACTTCACGGATTTTGCCAATTTTACCCTCGTAAATCAGCTCTTTTATAAACCCTTGATTCAGCATTAACTCCAATGCCAGCGTCATACCGCCCTGAAGACAGGGAACAAGCCGCTGAGAGAGTATAGCTTTTAAATTCATAGAAAGGCTAAGCCTGATCTGGTCGTGCATATCATCTGGAAAAAGGTTTATTATACGCTCAATAGTCTGATAACTATTCGTGGCGTGAATAGTCGCAAGGCAAAGATGACCCGTTTCAGCGGCCATCATGGTTTGTTCCATAACCTCGCGATCCCGGACCTCCCCGATAAGGATAACATCAGGTCTTTGTCGCAGTGAGTTTTTAAGAGCAATTGCGTAACTTTCCGTATCTACCCCGACCTCTCTTTGGGTAATGAGGGACCTTTTGTGTTCGTGGTGAAATTCTATAGGGTCTTCAATAGTGATAATATGACCTTCGCTATTCTGATTTCGATAATCAACCATTGAAGCTAGGGTCGTCGACTTACCCGCACCTGTCATACCGGTAATAAAGATAATCCCCCTCTTCATCAAGGAAAGCTGCCCCAGAAGTGAGGGCAATCGAAGTGTCTCAAAATCAGGAATATCCGATACAATGCGACGGATTACAAGTGCAGGGTGCTGCCTTTGCTTCAAAGCGTTAAGACGGAAACGGCCATACCTCCCTATATCAAGCGAAGTATTTAATTCCATATGAGACTCAAAGTCACGCATCTGCCTTGTCGTCAACGTATTCCCTAAAGCCTCTTGTATATCGTCTTCCGTTAGTGCTTTTTCAGATATTGCATGTAATTCGTCATCAATCCGCAGCAGTGCCTTTGCACCTGTCGTTAAATAGAGGTCAGACGCATTATGTGCAATCATCTGTTCAAGATATTTTAAAATTACTGGTGTCAAAATGAATACTCCCCATCTTCATCAGCGGAACTTTGTCTCTGCTGTGCTCCTCCGCTCATCCCCTGCGAGCTGCTGGAGGCGGCTTGCTGCTGTTGCTGTGCCTGCTCGATACGCCCGCCCCCCAAAGAGGCTGAAACTTCACCTTCTTCCTGGGTATCATCAGCGTCATTAGCAATGGCCAGAACCCGTCGTGCTTCTGTTTTGTCAATAATTCCAGAATTCAAAAGCCCTTCAATCGCATCTTCCATGGTCTGCATTCCGTATCTTGAGCCGGTTTGCATCATAGAAAACAACTGGGGAATCTGGTTCTCCCTGATAAGGTTTCGGACAGCACCAGTACCAACGAGGATTTCAAAAACACCGGCTCTTCCCTGCCCATCCGCACGCCTGACAAGTGTTTGCGCGATCACACCTTGAAGTGAGCTGGCAAGCATGGCGCGGATCATATCTTTCTCACTTCCAGGGAACACATCAATCAATCTGTCGTTTGTCTTATGAGCGGAATTAGCGTGTAATGTTCCAAAAACCAGGTGACCTGTTTCCGCCGCCGTAAGTGCAAGTGAAATTGTCTCGTGGTCCCTCATCTCCCCAACCAGAATAACATCAGGGTCTTCACGGAGTGCACTTTTCAAGGCTGTTTTAAAGTCTTTGGTGTCCTCACCAACTTCTCTATGATTGATAAGACTTTTTTGTGATGTATGAAAAAATTCAACCGGGTCTTCAATGGTAAGAACGTGTTTTTGCTCGTGCATATTGATATAATTTATCATTGCCGCCAAAGTCGTTGACTTACCACTCCCCGTTCCTCCGGTAATAAGCACAATTCCTTTTTCCAATGTCGCCATCCGCCTTACAACTTTTGGCAAATTAAGATCTTCCATTGTAGGGATATCGGAAGGAATAGTCCGAAAAACTGCCGCCGTTCCTAATCTTGTGTTAAATGCGTTTACGCGAAAACGCGCTTTCTCTCCAAAAGAAATCGCAAAATCGAGATCCATTTCTTTTTCGTAAGCAGCCCTTTGATCCTCAGTCATTACCGAATATAGCATTGAGCGTATATCTTCAGATGATAGATCTTGTGTTTTTACACGCTTCATTTGTCCGTTAACCCTGACAATAGGCTGGTTACCCGCACTTAAATGTAGGTCGGATGCCTTATTCTGCATAACAAAAGCAAGTAATTGGGTAATGTCCACGGAAAATCTCCTAAGAATTAGAGGGTCTTGGTTTTATTCTACCATGATAGCGGCAGAGTGTTAATAAAAGCTTTGTATAGAGTTTACAGAACACCATAAGGTTGGAGCAGAATATAAAGCAGAAATGCCATCGCGAAGAAGCCATTAAAACGGCTTACTGATTGGAAACCCTTGCTGCGGTAGAATATTACCATCAGAAGAATAATCAGAGTTGCGTAGAGAGGCAAATTCGTCCATCCCACCCATACGGAATATACTGCAAAACATATTAATGTCGCGAGGCTCAGACTTTTGGAAAACAAAAGAGTCATGACCCAAGCATAAATCGATATAGCGGCCGCACCTGCTATTGCAGAAAAAGCCATAATTTTAAAAAGCAGTAAGGGGCTCTCTGAACTATATAACATTCCAGCCCAGCTCAAAAGGCTCAAAGCCAGAAAAGTCTTTATCAAAGCGGATTGTGAATGCGAATCTCCTTTCCACGCGACAATGCATAAAGTCATGCTTATTGGTAAAATCAGAAGCAGCCCTAAACATGTTACAGATATCTGATAGTGATATACGATAAAGACCGTAAAAAACGTAACCGCAATTTCCGTCAAAGGGTAATCGATCGGAATAGTTGACTTGCAATGTCGGCACTTTCCTCTTAACCACACCCAGGAGAGAACAGGAATTAAATCTAGCACTTCCAGTTTATGTCCACATTTGGGACATTGAGAGCGTGCCGCTGACTTACCTTTATCCGTTAAAGCATAAAGAACCGACTGCCCGTTCATATGTCTGTATATAAGCGCTGTGGTGAAACTACCCAGGATTAAGCCCAATACAATACCGGCAAATATAAAGAACATATCTTCCATGCCCTAAAGATCTCTTCTATCAACGCCTGATAACAGAGAGCCTGTCATATATTCTTTCTCGTGGAACTGAAAGACTATTCCCGTGTATTGCGTCAACTTCAAGAGCCTTCTCATAATATGAAATAGCAGAAGCGATATTCCCTCGTCTCTCTGAAACAATAGCCATATTATAATGATGCATGGCGTTTTCAGGTTGTAGCGAAGATGCTATCCCCAAATATCTTAAAGCCTCATCAAAATTGCGCATATCTGCGTAGGTGAGACCTATTTGGGCCGCAATATTCACGTTACCGGGATATTGTTGTCTTAGTGACATTAGCCTTTCCAACGCAAAAGCAGGGTTTTCCTGTCTCAAAAGGCCCATAAGGTTCACAACAGCATCTGCATTGTTAGGGTGCAAAGCAATCAATCCTTCATAGGCCTGAATAGCCTCAGCCGCGCGACCAGTTTTTTGCATTGCAATTGCGCGTCCCATCAGAATACGCGGGTCCCTTTTATTCATTGTATAAAGCTTATTATAAAAGCCCAATGCTGCCTCATATCGGCCTAGGGTTGAGGCTCTTTCAGCTGCGATCAACTCCGACTCTAGACTGTTCGCACTAATAATATTTTCAACAACAACAAAACGGCTACCCGGCTCCAGCCTCGGGTCAACCATTGAAGGTCCAGCGTTTTGAATAGCCTGATCAGACTCTAAAGCCTCAATAGTTGCATCAAAGAAAACGTCTTCTGGAATGCTCCCGTCTTGGGGATTATTAACAACTATAACATTTCTTTCTGCAGACATGGCTTCTCCCTGCCTATCAGGAGCATTCGTTGCAGGGACAGGCAACTCACTTTGCGGTGGTGTAGCGGCAGCATTTTCTGCAGTCTCCTCAGGCATAACAATTTCCACACCTGAGCCACCCTCAATACTTGATGTTTGCCCTGATGTATCAACCATATCTGCTTGCACTGAATCAAGTCCGGAGGTATCGCTTTGCCCGCCGTCCGCTTCATCAACAGCATTGGCCTCAGTAACACCACTATTTTCCTGAAAAACATCGTCTGGTATTACAACAGGCGCAGCATCTGCATTATTTTCAATAGCAGAGGCGTCGAAAGCCTGCTGGTTATCTTGAAATTCGTTAGCGGTGTCGAGTGGATCGGCAAAATTACTGTCCATCGCAAAATCGTCACCGTTTCCAGCCACCTCATCAAATTGTGAGGACTCCAGCGGTTGACCGAATTCGTCTACACCGTTCTCTGCACCTGCGAGACCCTGATTTTCAGTGCCTGTGATATTGGTATTTTCTGCCGAAGTCATATCCTCAGGAACGGCCATAGGGTCGACAAAACTTTCTTCTGGCTGCTGAAGTCCCTGCTGCTCAATGTTTTGCTGCGCTTCAGTTTCAAGATTTGCTGTATCTGCGGACGATGGCGGGGTGGCAACATTTGCAACAGGTGCGCTTGAAGGCTCAGAACCTCCCAATAAAAAATAACCGCCTGCGCCCAAAACCAATACGCCTAAGGCACCGTAGACTATCAAGCGGCTTTTATTACCACCGGCATTCAGTTTCTTACCCCGGGAAGCACTAGGAGGGGCGAGGAAATCGTCTTCTATATCTTCTTCGCTATCCAAATAAGCGTCATAAGTCTCCAGATCTTCGTCTGAATCCAAAGAGCCGTAATCGTCGTAATCTTCATAATCTACGTCTGTGACCTGAGCTGCCCCCTGCTCGTACTCATTATCGCGAGGCACACTGCCATCTTCGTTCTCACCTGCACCGCCCTCGGGGGCACCGGCGGCAGAACCGGCATCAACTCTATACTCCTGCTCATCCATCGGCACAGATGATTTCTCAGCACCAACAGTCTCTTCATCTTCGAAAGGGTTAAATCTTTCTTCAGGTTCTATACGGTTTTCCGACCCGGCATCAGGTTGCCTTTGTTTGGGAGGATTTTGTAAAGATCCCTGAACGGTCTTCTCTTTAGGGCCGGTTTCAAAATCAAGACCTTTCCCGTCCTGGCTGTTATCATCCTGATTATCCATAAATATACCCGTCCAAATACGTTGAAAATGTTTTGTTAGCCCCTGAGGTTTTGTAAGTGTAATCTAAAAAAAACATTTTTAAAAGTTAAGCTGTATTTTTTAAGTCCATGTTGGGAGAAATGAGCTTGAGAAAGGCATGCTCAAGTGTTTTTTGGGACGTTTCCTTTTTGAGGTTCTCAGGTGTTCCCCTGTAAACTATACTCCCGCTATCCAAAACAGCTACGCTGTCGCACAGCTCGTCCAGATCTGCCAGTATGTGACTCGATAGAAAAACAGTCTTCCCCCAGGATTTTATTTCCTTTAAAAGCGTCTTCACCCTTACACGTGCCATCGGATCAAGGCCACTCATAGGTTCATCAAGTATTAAAAACTGGCACGGTGCTAAGACGGTAGCTATCAGCCCCAGCTTCTGGCGCATACCTTTGGAATAGGAATCGACCTTTTTGGCAAGAAACTCCTTCTTCAGAGCCAGCATATCCGCAAGTCTTTCTATGTCTTCATCTTTAATTT
>Ga0066376_10003558_pt1 | contig 13853 bp, 12 predicted proteins | sample Knorr_S15_td_Bot_FD_77009 | JGI IMG/M metagenome (GOLD analysis project Ga0066376, IMG submission 77009) | Marine microbial communities from Southern Atlantic Ocean transect - Knorr_S15_td_Bottom_ad_5009_LV_A | ecosystem: Environmental > Aquatic > Marine > Oceanic | place: Southern Atlantic... | reverse complement strand
TGGTACGCATCCATGCTGATACTGGCGTCAAAAAACTCGGAAGCAAACGGCAAAGCGTGGGCCTCGGCGTGGATGGGAAATACGCGGCCCTCCAACCCTGCGTCCCGTATCCGTTGCCAGTTCGTCCACGCACGACATCAGCTCTTCACTCCCGGCGATAACCTCGATCGGACCGGGCGTTCCCACGGCTTTCTCGTAAGGCACATAGGGGCCCGGGATCAGTGGGAAGGTGGCCCCGCTGCCCTCTGGCGACTTGATAGTGGCCTCCTCTTCCCCCAGAAGCAAAGTCGCCCGATCCGTATCCGGAATGGCGTCGGCTCGCACCTCCGCAAGAATCGCTGGCGCGGCGAGCGACGCTAATCCCGGGCTCATCCAGTCGAGCAGACGCGAGCCGTCGGTGGCGATGATCCTCCCTCCCGCATCCAGGCAGATGGCCCGGAGTATCTCTCGACTGGGATCGACACTTGCAAAAGCGGCGGCGCAGCGCAATCCCTCCAGATCCTCCACGCCGAGATCGTAGGTGTGCACACTGGATGGTTCAGCCATTTCTTCCATCTCCTTTGCCAGTCGTCTACGGGCTTTCTGCAGTCGGCTTCGGACGACGTCGGTGCCGACCTCCAACAGATCCGCCGTCTGTTGGTAGGTGTAGCCCTTGAGGTAGTAGTGGACGACCACGTCCCGGTGCGCCTGGGTGAGCCGCGCCAGCGCCTCCCGAACAACGACTCCAAGTCGCGTCTCCTCCCTGTCGATCTGAGCCGCGGGCTCTGCTCCCAATCTCTCCAGCCAGCTCAGCTGCACGATTCGCCGCCGGTGCCACATCCGCACCTTGTTGTCGACAATCGAGCACAGCCACGGGCCGAAGCTGCTGGGATCCCGCAGCTCGCCCAAGCGCTCGAACGCCGCCAGCAGGGCATCTTGCAGGAGATCTTCGGCGACCTCCCGCGACCTTAACCTGGAGGCGATGCGGGCGAACAGCCAGGGGGAGTGCGTGGCGACGAGCATGCCAAAAGCGTCGGTGTCGCCGGCGATAGCCCCGCTCACCCATTTGATCTCATTCCGGTCCATGGTCGCCTGTATAGTTGCCGTGGTAGGGCGAAAGTATCCCCCACGTGGCCAGGTGACAAAAAAAAGGCCGCCGCCGCCGTGGAGACTGCTGTCAGGGCTGACGGCAATATGCCGCTGATTGGTGACCCTTGAAGCCGCGGTCAAGCATGGGAATCGTGGGTCGCGTCGCCCCAACGGGAGCTTCGACCTGCTGGATGCGCTGCAATGCCCATTCGAATTCTCTCCGACGAAGCATCGAGAACTCTTTGACAGAACGGGTCTATGCTTCATCTATGCCAGGCAATATCATCCAGCGATGAAGGTGGTGGCCGGTGCAAGGACACTCGCCAATCGGCGAACCATTTTCAACATTGCCGCCCCGCTCTGCAATCCCGCGAAACCGGCATGTCAGGTTGTTGGAACTCCGACCATGGCAAACGCCGATCTCCTTGCCGAGATACTGCAACGGCTTGGACGGCAGAAGTGCCTGGTCGTGTGTGGCGCACCGGGAGTCGATGAAGTCTCGATTTCCGGAAGAACCGACATCCTCAGTGTAACGCAGGATAGCGTCACCCCGATCACACTGGCTCCCGAGCATCTCGACATACAGCCTGTGGTCTACGAAGCCATTCCCGGCGGAGACGCCGACGACAACGCAGTTCTGTTCGAGCAGCTCATGGAGGGAACGGCGCCTGAGTCGATTGTGCAGATGGTCTCTGCAAGCGCGGGGGTTGCCATGTACTGCATCGGGGTTATCGACTCGATCAGAAAAGGATACGATCGTTCCAGGGCGCTGTTGGCCGACAACGCCGTTGCAGTGAAGTTTGACGATTTCAGGTCTACGTCTCGCTCGCTGGCGTAGTTTGGAGTGAACTGGCATTGATGGCTTGCCGGGCTCCAACCAGCGAATCGTCCCCCGGCGTACACAGCTGACCGCCGTAGAGACACGAGGGCTTTTCTTATAGCTGGTCGTGTTCTTCCGGCGGCACATCCGGCACGTTAGCCAGGATAGCTTCGAATTTCTGGCGGCTGCCCCGCTCGGCCCGTTGTTTCAGATAATCGACAGTCATGAGCGCCGACATCTTTTCCGTCACCGCCAGGGTGATGAACTGATTCATCGAGACTCCTTCCTGATCGGCCAGGGTTTTGATGCGTTTGTGCAAGCTTTCGGGTAGTCGAAGACTCAAAGTAGTCATGACAACGCTCCTATGATGACCAGAAGCTCTTTCGCGGTTACGGATTCGACTCCAAAGGTTTCGACGCCTTTGAAGTGTCGTTTGTTGTACGTCACGATATATTGACAGTCCGCATTGGCGGCCAGATCCAAGAGCAGGTCATCCCCCGGATCGGGAAGAGTAGGGCGCCAGAGAAAATGGATCGCATGCAGATTGGCCACAGCGCATAGGTAATCGAGTAAGTCGGAGATGGCCGTCTGCGTAAGCCGCAGGCTGCGTTTCTGCCGCCGCAGGACTTCCTCGTATTCAAGGACCAAGGGCACTGACAGGTTGATTTGAAAAGCACCCGTACCCAGTAAAGAGATGAGCCTGAAGGAAGCGCCATGTTGGGAACGAAGGGATGAAACCAGAACGTTGGTGTCGAGAACGATCTGAAGCGGGCCCATATCCGGTATTATATGTAATACCGACCATCTTGACAACAATGAGCAGCGACTTGTTGAAGAAGAGCTGGTCCTGGCCCGACTGTGTTCCGGGACTCCACCGTCGAGGATGGACAGCTGAACTATCATTACCAGGTCCAAGAACACGCCGGCGGCCGACGGAGTTGCCCAGCGGGGAGAGATCGCGCGTCTGATCAGCTTGTGCGCACTGAGCCGTTCCTCTCTCAGGCCACGGAATAGTCTTTGAGATCTGTCGAATTAGTCGCTCCGATCGCACTCGTCGTTCTGGTGGCGCGGGAGACTCCCGTGTACGCTGCGGAGTTCACGTGTGCAGGGGGCGTCGAGGCGTACGGCGAGCTCGTCCAGGCCGGCGTGGCCGCGAAGGCAGCGCAGCGGAACATAGATGGCACCCGAAGAGCCGTGCTCCTGTTCGCCAGGTTTCGCGTCGAGGCGCCAGGGGAGATGGCTGCAGCTGCAGGTCGCCGTACATCACGTCCTGCGGGCTGACGTGGTCGATCAGGCCCGCGTCGATCCAGGCGGCCACGTCGAGTCCCAGCAGTAGACATTCCTCGATCGTCGAGAACACGCGCACGCCCAAGGTCAGGCGCCGGCCACCGGAACCCTCGTTTAGAATGGCACGCGTCTGACGCAGCATGTCGGTCATCAGATGCGCTCGAGCCTCCCCCTGATCGAGTGGGAAGTAGCCGTGGTCGCGGAAGCACAGCTCGATGCCGTCGACGTCGAAACGGTGCACGACCTCGGCAATGATACGCATGGTAAAGTCGCGGACTTCCGGGTGGGTGAAGTCCAACGGCTCGGCGAGTCGGTAGAACTCGCCCTCGGGGAACTCGGTGAGCTGGAATTGCGGGTTGGCGTCGATGAAGCGGGCGATGTCCAGGCCCTGCTGGCGCGCCTGGAAGGCGTGGTCGTCGTTGATGCGGAAACCGGCGAGAAACCCATGCCTCGTGCGTGCGCCTCGTCGATGAGGATGTCGAGCGGAGAGACGCCACCGTCGAGGAGCGGCAGGAAACGACGGTGCTGCCGGCGTTGATCGTACTCGTAATCGGGGTGTTGGGAGCGGAAGTAGTCCAGCCCTGGGAGAACACCTCCTGACAGAAGGTGGAGACGCCGGCGTCGGCGACGGTGTCGATCCAGCTGCGCAGGTCGCTCTCCCGAACGGGATCGGGCAGCAGGTTGGTGGCGATGGAGGAGGGGTCGCTGATGTAGTAAAGTCGACGCAGATCGGTCATGGGTGTTGTCCTCTTGTGCTTAAGACTCGTCCGTGGCTGGTCAATCCGTCAATACAGCGAGTCTCGTCGCCAAAAGCGACTCATCAATGGGCTGCCAAAGGTTGTCCGCGGGCAAGTTGATGTCGACAGCCTGAGACTCATCACATTCAGGCCACGATCTACTCCCCCAACAGTACGTCGAGCATCCTCTCGTGGCCGTTGAGGAACGACTTCATGACGGCGTAGTGCTCTGTCTCCGTATACTCTACAGAGGTTACTCCATCACCCGTCAGCTGGTATATGGAGGCGTCTGGGTAGGCCATCACTATTGGTGAGTGCGTGGCGATGAGGAACTGGGAGCCTTGGCCGACGAGTTGATGGATGCGTGACAGCACGGCCATCTGACGCGTGGGCGACAAGGCAGCCTCGGGCTCGTCGAGAATGTACAGGCCCTGGCCACTGAACCGCTCCGTCATCAGCGCCATGAATGACTCTCCATGTGACTGCTCGTGCAGCGCCCGCTTGCCGTATGCAGGCCCGATGCGGGGAATGTTATCGAAGTCCTCGTCGAGCTTCTCGATTTCAGTGGCGACGTTGAAGAAGCTTTCCGCTCGCAGGAAGTACCCGGTCCTTGGCCTCTTTACCCCCCGGGATAGTCGGATGTAGTCGTGCAGGCCCGAATGCGATGGTCTGGTGCCAAATTTGAAACTGATGCTGCCACCTTCCGCGTTGAACCCCCACGCCACCGCTATCGCTTCCAGCAAGGTAGACTTGCCTGCGCCATTTTCGCCGACGATGAAGGTGACGGACGGATGCAGCTTCAAATGCCGGAGATGCTTGACCGCATCGAGGCTGAAGGGATACTCGTCAAAAGACTCCAGGCGCTCGCGGTCGAGATCGACCTCGATGAGGAACTGCTCACTTATCATGCGCTACCGATCCGTCTGTGATTTGGCGTTCCCGTGGGGCATCACCGAACACCGGGGCTGCCTCACTTGGGGAAACAAGCTCTCTGACGGTCTAACTCTAACTGCTGGTCCTCTCCCTCTCTCCGGTTCGAACAATGTATGTTTTGGCGCCTGGAGTCGGGTCAAACTCGGGTGGGCCAAGGTGGTGGAGAGATCTCTCAAGACAGGGACGCACTGCGGATGCAGGAGGTGGGGCGCGGCGGTGAGGTATGCGAGATTCCCCTGGAAAACCGCGGCTACGGCAAGGAACCCCTTCTACTGGAGCACCGCCGCCGTGCGGGCAATTTCTACGACCGGAATAGCCCCGGCGAAGGACTGTGATCTGGCAGTCCGACATCCATCGGTGGCAGAGGAGATCTCCTGCTCCGCTGGTGGAAACGCAGGGCCGAAGGGTATTTGCGGCGTCATCACGCCGACCGTGATGGCGCCAGTTTTATCCTGTGGCTGAAATGCGGGAATATTACGCGGCCTGGACCAGGCCGTCCTGGTCGTAGTGATGGACATTGAACTGCGCGTAGGTACCATCGAACTCCATCGCTACGGGACCCGTCACCTTGGCAGTTCCCTGACCAAGCTCCGCATAGGTGAATTCAAAGCTGCCGGCGGTTCTGGTCAGGGCGATGTGAAAGGGCTCCCCGCTGAACGCATCGATTTTCGGAGTACCCGTGGCATCAATCAGGTCTGGTACTTTTAGCCGGCCCGTGCGCGCCTCGATGTCGACTTCGCACTCAATTGGCAGGTAGAGCGGATCCAGGACTTCGGTGCACAAGCTGTTGAAGACCACGAAGTGGCTTACCCCGCCGGCTTGTCCCAGGATGATCTTTCTTAGCGCCTCTCTCTGTTCGGCATCGGCGCGCTCGTCGATGATGATTTGCTCTTTGCCGTTGCCTTCGGCGATTTCTCCAGGCCAGCTGATCATGAACGCCCAGTTCAAGCCGGTGAGTGAGGTGTCATTGAAGTAGCCTTCCTCGATTACGCCCCCTTCGACGAACTGACAGAACCCATGCGTCGATGGCAGCTGGAACTGGCAGCCGCAATTGGTGTCGCAGTTGCAGTTTCCAAAGGTATTGCTGCGTATCATCCAGCGATCAGTCATGGCAATTCTCCGTGCGCCGGCTAAACCGGCGAGGTGTACAAGAGGCGCTTGAGGGGCCATAGGTAACCATGGTTCTCTTCGACTCTTGCTCGTTTCTTGTCTGTGTGGGCCGACTAATCTAAACCAAGGGCAATTCAGATGCCAGGGAGGGAGAGAGCAGGCCGAGCCTTACCTTGCGCCAGTGCTGCGCATTGGGATGTTCTATAGTAAGTGCATCAAAATAGTTCGAACGCTTACAAGCAAACGAGAGAAGCGATGGCAAGCTATCCGGGTCTGCACCAAGTCCTGCCGAGCAGCAGCGCAACCGTCCCTCATGCCTGCCGTGTCTGCCGCTGGCGGAGGTCCGCATGACCCAGACAGAGCTGACGACCCGTCGCTGTCGGCCGTGCGATGGCAGCACGACAACTCTGTCCGATGATGAGGTGGAAGCGCTGCTTTCGCGGATCGAGGGTTGGGGCCTGGTGGCCGGTCACCTGGAGCGGAGTTTCAGATTCGGGAACTATCACGAAACCATCGCCTTCGTGAACGCCGTGGCCTGGGTGGCGCACCAGGAGGGACACCATCCGGATCTGGAAGTGGGATTCAGATCCTGCAAAGTGAAGTACTGGACCCACGCCATAGACGGCCTCTCGGAAAATGACTTCATTTGTGCCGCCAAAGTAAGCGAGTTGCTCGGCGAAGTTGGTCCGATGGGACGCACGGGACAAGCCACCTAACAACGAGGACGATGTCATGAGGATGCATGTGGGCGACAAGTGGATAGACAAGGACGACAAGATCGACGTGGTGAATCCCTTCGACGGCAGCGTCGTCGATACAGTACCGAGGGGCAAAGGGACAGATGTCGATGCCGCCATGGCCGCGGCGGAGCGGGGAGCCCGCATCATGGCTGATATGCCGGCGTATGAGCGCTACCGGCTACTGCACAGGGCAGCGGAGATCATGACCGAGCGTCTGGAGGATCTCGGTCGCACGATCACGCTCGAGGAGGGGAAAGTGATCGCCGAAGGTATGGGAGAAGCGGCCAGAGCTCAGGAGACTATGGAGCTCTCCGCCGAAGAGGCCAAGCGCCTGACCGGAGAGACGCTGGGGCTGGACGGCGCCAGCAACGGCGCCGGTAAGTTCGGTCTGACGCTGAGAGTCCCTTGCGGCGTGGTGGCGGCTATCACGCCGTTCAATTTCCCGCTCAATCTCGTCTGTCACAAGGTGGGACCCGCGCTGGCGGCCGGCAATGCGGTGGTTGTGAAGCCGGCCACCGACACGCCGCTGTCGGCGCTCAAGCTGGTAGAGATTCTGCTGGAGGCGGGCGTCCCCCCCGAGGCCATCCAGTGTGTGACCGGACCCGGTGGCGAGATCGGCGATGCCATCAGTTCCGATCCGCGCGTGCGCAAGATTACGTTTACCGGCAGCCGCGACGTCGGCGAGCACATTTGTCGGATCGCCGGCCTCAAGAAGGTGACGATGGAGCTGGGTTCCAACGCCCCTCTCATCGTCATGCCCGACGCCGACCTCGACAAGGTGGCCGAGGCGACGGCCGCCACCGGTTTCGCCAACGCCGGCCAGGTCTGTATCTCGGCCCAGCGGGTCCTCGTCGACGGCGACGTCTATGGCGATTTCCTCGATGCCCTCAAGCCTCGGGTCGAGGCGCTGTCCACCGGCAATCCGCTGGAAGGGTCGGTCAAGATGGGTCCGATGATCCGGGACGCGGATGCGGCTCGCGTACAGGAGTGGGTTCAGGAGGCCGTCAGTAGCGGCGCGACCCTGGTGACGGGCGGCGATCGCGTCGGCACGATGCATGCACCGACGATACTCGCCGACGTGCATCCGGATATGAAGGTGTCCCGAGAGGAGATCTTCGGCCCCGCGGTGGCCGTTACCCGTTTCGACGGCATCGACTCGGCCATCGCCATGGCCAACGACACGCGCTATGGCCTCAGCGCTGGTGTGTTTACCCAGAATATCGACTGGGCGCTTACGTTCGCCCGCAAGGTGCATTCGGGTAATATCCACATCAACTGGGGACCCCAGTGGCGCGCCGACCTCATGCCCTATGGCGGGCTCAAGGACAGTGGCATGGGGAAGGAGGGTCCGAAGTACGCGGTCGAAGAGATGACCGAGATCAAGATGGTGGTGTTTCACTAGTGCTCTGTTGTGGAATAGACCTTGTATTCGGCCACCGATCCATCCCGGCTCACTGCACAACAGAGCACTAGGAATATCCGGTCTGATCCCGGGCAGTGCCGGGTGACCGATCGACGATCTCGTCGGATCGTCTGCTGAAAGGTCGCTCTCCCCTTGTGCGGTCCTCAGGTCAACAACATGGTGGAAAATATCGATTGATCCGCCTCTCTTCCTGTCGTATCCTACTGTAAAACTGGCAGAGTCCGTGAACGCGTAGGAATGCGTGTGCGCAGCGACAGATCCCGGGGATGAACACCAACCTGGCGGCTGTCATAAAGGGGAGGAATAAGATGTCCCGGAAAATCAATGTCTTGGCGGCAGTCTGGAGTCTGGCCCTGGTATCGACGGCGGTGGCGCAAGGCGCGGGAACCCTATCGGGGGTGGTGCTCGACAGCGATGGCCAGCCGCTGCCTGGCGCTACGATCACCGTCAGTGGCCCGACGCTGACCGAGAAAACCGGCTCCCTCGCCGGTGCGAGCGGAGTCTTCACAATTGCCCCGCTACCATCCGGACTCTACAAGGTAGAGATCTCTCATCTGGGTTACAGGACCGTGGTGAAACCGGAGGTGCGCATCCGGGCAGGGGAGACGCGGGATCTGAATTTCATCCTAGAGGTCGCGCTGATCTATCTCGAGCAAAGCGTGGTGACGGCGTCGCGCTCGGAGGAGAAGGCGCTCAATTCACCCGCTTCCATCTCCGTGGTCGAGGCCAGCGAGATCCGCAATAAGTCCGTGCTCAGCGTGGCCGAGCACGTGCGCGATCTCCCAGGCGTCGATTTCGCCAAGAACGGCCTCGTGCAGAGCAATGTCGTGGTCAGGGGCTTCAACAACATCTTCTCGGGCGCGCTGCTGACTCTGACCGACAACCGCATGGCGCGGGTGCCATCACTGCGGCTGAACGCCAACAATTTTATTCCCGTGGTCAACGACGATATCGAGCGCATCGAGGTTGTCCTGGGGCCCGGGTCCGCTCTGTACGGTCCCAACAGCTCCAATGGGGTCATGCACATCATCACGCGTTCGCCGCTCAGGTCCGTCGGTACGTCGGTGAATATAGGCATGGGCGAGCGCAGTCTCAGGAAGACTTCGGTGCGTCATGCGGCCTTGATCAGCCCTACTCTGGCGTACAAGATTTCCGCGCAGTATTACACCGGCAACGACTGGGAATTCATCGATCCAGCCGAAGAGGACGCGCGCCGGAACGACAACACCCTGAAAAGGCGAGATTTCGACATCAAACGCCAGAGTGCGGAGTTTCGCCTCGACTACGAGCCGCAGGAAGACCTCGCAGCGGTGCTCTCCCTGGGCTACAACAAGGGGGACTTCATCGAGTTAACCGGTCTGGGCTCGGCCCAGGTTGTGGACTGGACCTACAACTACATCCAGGCGCGACTGCACTACGGCCAGCTGTTCGCCCAGGTGTTCCGCAACTGGAGTGATGCCGGCGACTCCTTTCTGTTGCGCAGCGGCAATAAAATTGTCGACAAGTCGAGCGTAAATGTGTTTCAGGTACAGCACGGCGTCTCGTTTGGGGATCGACAAGATTTCACCTATGGCTTCGACGCCCTCCAGACCCGGCCCGATACCGAGGGCACCATCACGGGCCGTAACGAGGATGACGACGACATCAACGAGTACGGGCTTTACCTGCAGAGTGAAACCGATCTCGCCGACAGGCTGGACCTGGTGCTGGCCCTGCGCGTCGACGACCACAACCGCCTCGAGAACCCGGTCTGGTCGCCCCGCGTTGCCCTGGTGGGTAAGGCGACGGAGAGCCAGACCGTGCGCTTGACCTACAACCGCGCCTTCAGCACGCCAACGACCAACAATCTTTACCTCGACCTCGTGTCGGTGCGCGATGTCTTCGGTGTCGGCAACAGCTTCGCTCCTTCACTGGGGTTTTCACCCAACATCGACCTGAGCGCCCAAGGCACCTTTCGGAAGGGTTTCGGAGACGGTTTCACCTTTCGCCGCGATGCCGGTGGCGCGCCGATGTATCGCACGCCGTTTGCGCCCGTTATTGCTGGACAGCTGCAGGCGCTGGGGCTGAGCCCGGGCGACCCGGGATATTCGATCATCGAAGACGGCTATATCGCCATGCACGATCAGGTCGCCACCGGCGTCATGTGGGGGTTGGGCCGGGGCGCTGTGCTGGCACAGCTGGTGCCGGGTCTGGCCGTCATCCTGCCTGGTCTGATCAAGCAGTCCGCCGCCGCAGGAGGCCTCACGCTTACCGATGCGCAGGCTGGGGCACAGGCGGATGCGATTCTCCAGCAGCTTCCGTCCGCTATCCCCAGTCAGCTGGCGGGGCTGCGGAATGCCAGTCACAAGTTTGACCTGGCTAATAGAAGTTTTGATCCAGGGGAGGCGGACGTATTTGACGTCAGGCTCACCGAAGAGACGATCACCCAGACCTTCGAGCTAGGCTACAAGGGCATCATCAACAGCAAGTTTGTCATAGCAGCCGATTTCTATCGCACCGATACCAAAGACTTCGTCGGCCCCCTCGCGGTTGAGACGCCCAATGTTTTCCTCGACCCCGCCAGCCTCGCCGCCGCCCTCGGGCCGGCTCTGGCCCGGGAGCTAGCCGAGCCCGCCAACGCGGGAGTCGCTCTCGTCGTCGCCGGTCTCGACCAGGGGGTGCCGGGGGTGGTCGAGGGGAACGGGGACGGATCCGGCATAGACGAGCTGACGGAGATCTTCGTGTCAGGAGCGGCCCAGATCCCCTTTGGCACGATAACGCCCGAACAGGCCTTTGATCCAAACGCGGTAATTCTCACCTACCGCAACTTCGGCGACGTCACCCTCTACGGGTTCGATCTGAGTCTGGGCTATTACCCCAACGACAGCTGGAATCTGACGGGAAGCTACTCGTTCGTGGATGACGATTTCTTCGAGAATCTGGGTGGCATCGCCGACGTCGCCCTCAATGCGCCCAAGCACAAGGTGAAGGTAGGGGGGCAGTACCGCGTCCCGGAGAAGGGGCTCCAACTGGGCGCGAAGCTGCGCTACAACGGGTCATTTCCGATGAACTCAGGCGTTTTCGTCGGGGATATCGATTCCTACACCGTGGCGGATGTCAGCCTTGTGTACGACCTTCCCTTCGACGAGGACCTGTCGTTGCTGGTCAACATCGACAATGTATTCGACAACGAATACCGGTCGTTTGTCGGCGCGCCGGAGATTGGACGGCTGGCGTACGTGCAGCTGGGAGTGCGGTTCTGAGATCTCAGGCTATGCTGGAGCTCGGATCGGCTTGGTTTCACGCAGAAAAAATACCAGGGGCAGGCCCACGAGCATGAATGCGCCGGCGGCATAGTACCCCGCTGCGAGGCCATGGGCATCGCCCACCAGCCCGAAGAGATAGGGGGCAGCGGCGCCGGCGAAAAAGTTTAAGGTGTAGTACAGCGCGTAGCCGCGGCTGTGACGGTCCGGGTCTAAAGTAGGCACCAGGCCTATGTAGAGCACCGATGAAGTGCCGTTGAGCATGAAGCCGAAGAGGGGCAGGAAGACCATCATCGCCCACCCGGCCGGAATTGAGGGCAGCGCCCAGCATCCCGCCACCATGAGCAGCTCGGTTAGCACGATTGTCTTCGCGGCCCCCCATTTGCGCATGGGCACGCCGCAGAGCAGCTTGCCGAAGGCACCGCCAACAAAGGTCAGCGAGACCAGCCAGCCGATTTGCGCTTTCTCCACGCCCGCGTCCACCAGTGCGAAGCCCAGAAAGGTCACTACCCCGCTGCGGATACCTGTGTCTATAAACCCCACTACAGAGTAAAGCGCAAACTGACCCGGTTGGCGGATACCCCACCCCCTTGGCCTCGCTTCACCATTGTCCCGCTTGCCGTCGAGGTCGAGCGCCGATGTTCGGGCGGCGGCAAGCTGCCGCCATCGGCGTCCTATTTCCCGGCGAAAATAGACGAGATACAAAAGCGAAATGGCGGCGCCAATACCCCCCAGCACGGCGGCGCTGCCGCGCCAGCCGATGTAGACCACCAGGACGCCAGCCAGGGCGGGGAAAACCACCTTGCCGACATCGCCGAAAAAGTTGAGCGTGCCGATCGCCGGACCCGACTTGTCCGCTGGAAAGACACTGGCGATAAGGCCTGTTCCCACGGGATGATAGACACCGCCGCCGACGCCGGAGAGAATGACCAGCAGGAGGAGAACCGAGTAGCTACCAGCCAGGATCAGGGCCGCGTAGCTCAGACTGAACCAGGCGGTCCCCAATCCCAGTGTAAGCATTTCTCCCACACGCTCCGAGAGCAGTCCTGCCGGTATCTGGGAGGCGCTGATCGCTCCCTGTATGGCAGTTTTGAGCAGGCCGGCTTCCGTGTAGCTGAGGCCGAGATCGACGGCGATGTAGGGCAGCAGGAGAGCCAGCCCGGCAATATAGCCGTCGTTGACCACGTGGATCAGGTTGCACCACCACAACTGTACGGTCGGTCTGGCTCTCAACGGTTTTGACATGTGTCCTGGTCGGGGCTCCTTTTGAGGTCGGACGAGCGGACCACTGTTGGCGTTCGACTTCCTCCAAAGAAGGTAACCCAGGGCCAGCCTGACCGTCGGCGAACCGGCCCTGAGACCGGCAGCCTAGATCTTCAGGGCCCGCAACCGCAAGGCGTTAGCGATAACAGACAGGGAGCTGAAGGTCATCGCAGCGCTGGCGATGATCGGACTCAGCAACAGTCCGAAGACGGGGTAGAGGAGACCGGCGGCGATGCCGCGCAGGTCGCCCTGCACCAGGGTGATGCCGGCGCTTTCCATGGCCACGTCGGTTCCGGTACCCATGGCGATGCCGACGTGGGCCCGCGCCAGGGCGGGCGCGTCGTTGATGCCGTCGCCGGCCATGGCAACGGTGCGCCCTTCCTGCTGCAGGCGCTCTATGACGGCGCTCTTGTCCTCGGGCAACACTTCCGCCTCGACCTCGTCGATGCCGAGCTCGCCGGCCACGGCTCGCGCCGTCGTTTCGCTGTCGCCGGTGAGCATGACGATGCCGATACCGGCCTCGTGCAGCAGGCGGATCGCCTCCGGCGTCGTCGCCTTGATCGGATCAGCCACACCGAGGACACCGGCGGCCTGGCCGTTGATGGAGACGAACATCGCCGTCTGGCCTTTCTCGCGCAACGCAGCGGCCGGCTCGCGCAGCCCCGAGATGTCGATCCCCTCCTGCTCGAAGAGAGCGGTGTTGCCCAGGGCCAGCGTCTTGCCGTCCACCGTGCCCTTGACCCCCTTGCCCGGAGTCGCCTCGAAACCCTCAACCTTGACCAGGCTGAGTCCGCGTGCCTGGGCGCCGTCGACGATGGCGGCCGCCAGGGGGTGCTCGCTGCCGCGCTCGAGACTGGCCGCCAGGCGCACCAGGTCGTCCTCGCTGTATTCGCCGGCGGTCTCGACTGCGACCAGGCTCGGTTTGCCCTCGGTGAGGGTGCCGGTCTTGTCGATGACGACGGTGTCGACCTTCTCGAAGATCTCCAGGGCCTCGGCGTCGCGGATCAGCACGCCGGTGGCCGCGCCCCGTCCCGTGCCTACCATGATCGACATCGGTGTCGCCAGGCCGAGGGCGCAGGGACAGGCGATTATCAGGACGGCCACGGCGTTGACCAACCCGTAGCCCATGGCCGGCTCCGGGCCGACAGCGGCCCAGACCACGAAGGTGGCCGCCGCGGACAGAACTACCGCAGGCACGAACCAGGCGGCGACGCGGTCGGCGACGCGCTG
>Ga0066376_10003557_pt1 | contig 13854 bp, 16 predicted proteins | sample Knorr_S15_td_Bot_FD_77009 | JGI IMG/M metagenome (GOLD analysis project Ga0066376, IMG submission 77009) | Marine microbial communities from Southern Atlantic Ocean transect - Knorr_S15_td_Bottom_ad_5009_LV_A | ecosystem: Environmental > Aquatic > Marine > Oceanic | place: Southern Atlantic... | reverse complement strand
CGCTCAGCGCAATACCCGGTGGGGTGCCATCGACAACGCAGCCAATAGCAGGACCGTGGCTTTCGCCGAAGGTAGTAAATCTAAATAAGTGACCGAATGTATTTGCGCTCATGATGGGCCCACCCTAGCCCATCTGTTAGACAACGGAAATGTCCGGTGCATCCACGGCTTTCATGCCGATGATATTGTAGCCGCAATCGACATGGTGGGTTTCGCCGGTGACGCCGCTGGACAGATCAGAAAGCAGGTATATCCCGGCGCCGCCAATGTCGTCCTGGTTGACGTTGCGGCGAAGCGGCGAGTTGTATTCGTTCCATTTCAGGATATAGCGGAAATCGCCGATCCCCGACGCCGCCAGGGTTTTCATCGGCCCGGCGGAAATGGCGTTGACGCGGATGTTTTCGCGGCCAAGGTCTTCGGCTAGATACCGCACACTGGTTTCCAGCGCCGCTTTGGCGACGCCCATCACGTTATAGTGGGGCATGACCCGTTCTGCCCCGGAATAGCTCAAGGTGACGATACTGCCGCCATCGGTCATTAACGGCCGGGCGCGCTGAGCCAGGGCGGTAAAGGAATAACAGGAAATATTCATGGTCGAGGCGAAGTTTTCGAACGAGGTGTCGATGTATTGGCCCTTCAATTCATCCTTGTCGGAAAAGGCGATGGCATGGACCAGAAAATCAAGCTTACCCCAGCGCTCATTAATGGCGGCAAACACTGCATCCATGGACGGCGGGTCGGTAACGTCACAAGGAACCACGAAATCGGAACCGGCGGATTCGGCCAGCGGTTCAACCCGTTTTTTCAGGGCATCTCCCTGGTAGGTAAAGGCCAGCTCCGCCCCTTGCCCATGAACGGCTTTGGCGATTCCCCAGGCGATGGATCGATCGTTGGCAACACCCATTATCAGGCCCTTCTTGCCTGCCATCAATTGTCCGGAGTCGGTCATGAAACCCCCTTAGTCATTATTTTCGCCCCTTTCGGGGCGAGGCCAACAAGGGATCAGAATTTACACATTCACTTGGAAAAGGCAAAAGCCCGGCGATCACATTTCATTGCAGTTTGTAACGGTTCAGACGGTTGGGCTGTTTCTTATTCCCGGTCTTAATTTTTTGAAGCAGATTTGCTTTTCGGACGGACACTATAAGGATGGTCTGACGACCATTTTTCTATAAAGCGGATGAGATCCTTGTCCGGTTTTTTCGGCAAGATGACTTACAGGTGAACGATCTGGTCGCCTTTTGGTCCGCCACCCTTTTTACCGGGTTTTAGGCCCTTGTCTTTGAGCCTGAGCTGGGTACCGGTGTTGGAACCCTTGGGCACGGTAACGGTGACGCTGCCGTCAATGGTCGGCAACTCGACCTTGCTGCCGAGCACGGCTTCGCTCAACGTCACTTGGACGTCGGTGTGGATGTCGTTGTTTTGGCGTCGAAAAACAGGGTCTGCCTCGACGAAGATTTCAACATAGGCGTCACCGTTGTTGCCGCCACCGATCCCATTCATCCCTTGTCCGATGAGTCGCAGGACATGGCCTTCCTCGGTACCCGGCGGGATGTTGACCTTGAGACGTTTACCGGTGGCCATGGAAATATGGCGGGTTGCACCCGCGGCGGCCTCCATGAAACTGACCTTCAGCGTGTATTCCACATCGGCGCCCTTGATCTTCAGGCCCGCGGTCTTGCTGCGTTTAGGGCCAGCCGGGCGGGTGGGTTGTTTTTTAGGAGCGGGTTTTTTGGCCGATTGGGTGTGTTTGCTCCTGTCGCCGCTGATTTCCCCACGGTCGTAGCGTTCACGCCGGTCGGAATCGGACAGTAGATCGTAGGCCGCCGACAGCTCCTTGAACTCGTCTTCGGCCCCCGGGTTACCGGGATCGCTGTCGGGATGGCATTCTCGCGCCAAGCGGCGAAAAGCCTGTTTCAATTCACCTTCGCTGGCGTCGGGGAGAACGCCGAGAATTTTATAAGGGTCCTTCATGCTCCGGGAGGACTATGGTATAGACCCCGAAGCACTCCAATACCTGCTCAGCCGACGATCTGCCAGGTTCCATCCGATTGACGACACGCCCGGCCGGTGCCGGTTTCCTGTTCGCCATCGACATAGATGGTGGTCTCAAAATCACGGCAATTAGCGCCATCCTGGGTACGATAGGTCCGGGTCGGCGTAAAGGTACCGGAATTCCCGGAATCCGGATTGCGCCACGCTTTGGCCTGCCCGATTTGGGCATATTCCAGGCTGTCCTGGGCGGTGCGTTCGGCATAGGCCCTGTCGGCCTTGTCCAGGGACTTGCCGACTTCGCTGCCGGCCCAGGCGCCGGCCAGCACACCGACGGCGATGGCAGCCATTTGGCCCTTGCCGCTGCCGATTTGCGATCCGATCAGGGCGCCGAGCCCGGCGCCCAGCAAGGTGCCGCCGGTCTGCTTAGGATTATCCTGCAGGGTTTGGCAGGCAATAAGCGGGACGGAAATTATTACAGCGGTGGAAACACGTGAAAGGCTTTTCAAAATATTCATTTTATGAACCTCGGGTATATTGGAATTCGATCATACTCGCCACGCTCAACATGGACCTATATTATGGCAGGAATTGGAGCGCTTTTGAATATTAGAGATGCTTCTTTAATAACTCATTGAAACAACGTTGGCTGTGATGACTGTCACCGAAACCAAAGATCCGATCGTCGAATTCAAGGACTGGCTAGCCGAGGCCGAGGCGGGCGAGTCCGTCAATCCCAATGCCATGGCGCTGGCGACATCGACGCCCGACGGGCAGCCGTCCGTTCGCATGGTGTTGTTGAAGGCCGTCGATGATCGGGGTTTTGTTTATTACACCAATGCCGAAAGCCGCAAAGGGGAGGAAATTGCCGCCAACCCGCAGGCGTCACTTTGTTTCTATTGGAAATCGCTGGGCCGCCAAGTGCGCGTCGACGGCGCCGTGAGCATTATCGCCGACGAAGAAGCCGATGCCTATTTCGAAACCCGCGACCGGGGCGCGCAGATCGGCGCCTGGGCCTCGGCGCAGTCCCGGCCGATGAAGACCAAATTCGATCTTGAAAAAAATGTCGCCAAATTCGCCGCCAAATTCCATGTCGGCCCGGTGCCGAGGCCGGACTTTTGGTGCGGCTACCGGCTTGATCCCCGCGCCATCGAATTTTGGCAGGAACGAAATTCCCGCCTGCATGACCGCTGGGCGTACCAGCGCACCAAGGACGGTTGGACTTCGGAGAAGCTTTTTCCTTAAGGCTCGTAACCGCCATGCCCGACGACGCGCCATCGCCTGAACATCGATCCAACGACGGTCAACGGTTGTCGCCGGAACGCGCCGCCCGGCTGATGCGTCTTGCCACCTATGCATCGGTTTTCGTCGCGTCGATCCTGATCGCGGCCAAGTTCACCGCCTGGGTATCGACGGGGGCGGTCAGTCTGTTATCGACCTTGATCGACTCATTACTTGATGTCGGGACTTCGCTGTTGAACCTGATTGCCGTCCGCCATGCCTTGGAACCCGCCGATAAGGAACACCGCTTTGGACATGGCAAGGCCGAGGCGCTATCGGGGCTGGCGCAGGCGGCATTTATTTGCGGCTCGGCGGCGTTTCTGACAATCGAAGCCGGTGAACGCTTGCTGCACCCCCGGGCCATTGACAACACCGCTATCGGTTACTGGGTGATGGTGCTGGCGATCGTGTTGACGTTGGCGTTGGTGGGGTTTCAGCGCCACGTCGTTAAACAAACCGGGTCCGTCGCGATCACCGCCGATTCAGTCCATTACCGGATGGACTTGTTGGTCAATATCAGCGTCATCGTCTCCTTGGTGTTGGTCGGCAATCTGGGTTGGAGCTGGGCCGACCCGGTATTCGCTTTGGCGATTGCCGGGTACATCGTTTGGGGGGCCTGGAAAATTGGGTCGGCCTCCTACGAAATGCTGATGGATCGAGAACTGGCCGACGATGAGCGCCAGACCATCGTTGATATCGTGCTCGCCCATTCCAAGGTCTTGGGGCTTCACGATCTGCGCACCCGTTCTGCGGGGAACATGGTCTTTATTCAGATGCATTTAGAAATGGATGGTGACATGTCTCTTCTCGACGCCCACGCCATCTCCGATTCCGTCGAGGAGAAGGTGATAGAGGCCTTTCCCAACGCCGAGGTCTTAATCCACGAAGACCCGGAGGGCATTGAAGAAGAACGGGCGGTTTTCCATTGACCATCTCTGCGGCGGGAGCGCGTCGACAAGATTGAATTAGTACAAGTGGGTTTGGATATCCTCGGCGACTAATTCGCGCTATGATAAACTCTAAAGGCGACAAGAAAAAAAACGCGAAAATAGAATGGGAAGGAGGAAAGCAATGAACATTCGGACCATACTTGTTCCGCTTGCCGGTAGCGATGACATGAAACCGGTAATGGAGTTGGGATTGACCATCGGCCGTGACCTCGGCGCCCATGTCAATGTTCTGCATGTGCGTTCCGACCCCAAGGACACGATCCCGCTTTTGGGGGAAGGGATGTCGGTGTCGATGATAGAAGACATGATCCAAATCACCGAAAAGGAAGGCAGCGACCGGGTTGCCCAGGGACGACAGGTTTTCGATGAACTTGTCGGGCAACTTTCCCTTGAGGTCGCCACCGAACCCGGTGGGTCAGGGCCGACGGCGGCCTGGAGCGAGGAAATCGGCCGAGATGATGAAGTCACCGCACGGCGAGGCCGCCTGTCTGATTTGATTGTCCTCGGCAGGCCGACCAAGACCTCCGATGTTTCCTCGACCTTAACCTTGAACGCAGCATTGTTTGATTCCGGTCGCCCGGTGCTGGTCGCGCCTCCCGGCGGCGAGGGCCATAATTTCAGCGGCCATATCGGTATTTCGTGGAACGGCTCGGCGCAATCGGCGCGTGCAGTGGGCTCGGCCCTGGGACTGATTGCCGGTGCGGGTAAGGTTACTGTGTTGACGGCGGCCAGCGACCAAACGTCGGCGGCGCGGGGACCGGAACTGGCTGCGTATTTGGGATGGCATGGTATACAACCCGATGCCCGCACCTTTACCGCCAACGGGCAAAGCGTCGGTGCTGCCTTGCTGGCGGATTGCGTGGAATCCGGCGTAGAAATGCTGGTGATGGGTGCTTACACCCACAGCCGCATGCGTCAATTGATCCTTGGCGGCGTCACCCGCCATGTTTTGGAAGAAGCGACTATTCCCCTATTCATGGCGCATTAACCGAATAAATCCGGCTGTCGGGGTGGCGGTGGCGTTTCTTCTTCAGCCTTCAGTGGGCCTGCCTTATAGGGAATGAGAAGCTCGGAAACATCGGCGAAAGTTGCGGCGGTATCGATCCATGAGGCTTCCGCGGCGCTCTCCAAAATCACCGGCATGCGGTTATGAATATGGGCGATGGGTGGTGCCGGCGCGCAGGTTATGATGGTGAAACGGTCCCCGTCCATGATGCCGGCCAAGGCGAAGATGTCCTCAATCGCCGTTTCGATCCGATTTTTATGGTTTCCGCTACCGTCCCTGCGCCATTCGAAATACGCCGTCGCCGGAACTAGACAGCGGTTTTCCAATAAATCCCGGAAGGTTTTTTTTTGGGTAAGGCTTTCGCCCCGCGCATTAATGATGGGCTTGCTGTCCCAGTCGACGCTCAAGCCCCAAGTCAATAGTTTGGTCGCATCCGAAGCTATCACCAAGGCCAAATCAGTGGGTCGCAATTCCAGCTGGTTCGGGGTCGGCGGCGGGACATCCAAACCGAACCGCTTTTCCAAATCTCCGGGCGGTGCATTTTGTTCAAAACGCGCGCACATATGAGCAGTCTACCAATTTTTCCGGCTAAGTACTCTGGAAACTATTTGCTCAATGGCCTAACGTCGAGGCATGGAAGAAAGCAGGAAAATCGTCATTGTCACCGGCGCCAGCCGCGGCATTGGCCACACCACTGCCAGAATGTTTCTGGAACGCGGCTGGCAGATCATCACCTGTTCGCGCGACGACACCCCCGAGGCCTGCAAGCGCGACCCCAATTGGACCTGCCACATCCCCACCGACCTGGGCGATGCAGACAGTCTCGCCAATTTCATCGAGGAAGCCAATGCCGCCCTCGGCGACCAACCGCTGCACGCGCTTGTCAACAATGCCGGCATGTCGCCCAAATCCGAATACAAGGAACGGCTCGGCTGTCTCAACGGCGACCTCGAGGCCTGGCACGAGGTCTTCGAGCTCAATCTGTTCGCGCCTTTGAAGCTCAGCCGCGGTTTTGCCTCGGCGCTGCATAAAGGTGCCGGTGCCATCGTCAACATCACCTCCATCGCCGGGCACAAGATCCACCCGTTCGCCGGGTCGGCGTATTCGATTTCGAAAACCGCCCTATCAGGCCTGACCAGGGAAATGGCCAATGAATTCTCTTCCCTGGGCGTACGCGTCAACGCCGTTGCGCCCGGAGAGATCGAAACCGAAATGGTCGGCCCTGAATATGAAATGCTGATCCCGCGTATTCCCCTGGAACGCATGGGAACCCCTGAGGACGTTGCCGGCACCGTCTTTTACTTATGCTCGGGGGATTCCGTTTATGTAACTGGTACAGAGATATGGGTGACCGGCGGCCAGCACCTGTTTTAGAAGCGGGTTGGCGTCTACGGAGCGCCCAAACATATCCACATCTTGTGATTTTTGGGCCATTTACCCACTGTATTTAGTGGTGTATGATCCTGCTTGATCCTGGGCGGTCGAATAGTAAAGGCGGGGCCGCACTTATGGCCAAAAATTCAAGCAAAGGTGCCGGCAAGAAGGTTGACAATAAACCGGGTGATCAACCGGATGACCTGCCCGACCCAATTGAGGAACTTGAAGAAATTTCAGAAGACGGGGCGCTTAGCGACGGCGATCCCTGGCACAAGCCCCTCTATCTACGCTACCGGCTTTATACCATTGCTGGCGTCATCCTTTCCGCTGCCTGGTTGAAGGGCTCTTACGATTAAGTTGAGAATATGCTCGGCTGGAGCAACCTGCCCTCGGCAAGGTCGCTGCTTGGGATCAAAGGGTCTCCAGCCATTCCGATGCGCTATCCCGGATCACAGCCAGCGTTGCCCAGAACGCCAGTCAGGTTACTCAGGCGCTCGATTATCAGACCACGGAAATGCGTAGCGCTTCCAACGAGGCCAATGCACTTTTGGAAGCCTTGCAGGGACGCAAGGCGGAAACCGGAATCCAGGATTTCGTCAATCAGGCGAGCTTCATTTCCGAAAGTTTGCAATCCATTACCATCGATATGAGCCGATTAATGGAAACCCAGATAACCGAAGATGATTGGCGCCGCTTCAACAAAGGCGAACAGGGAATTTTTGTCCGTAAAATGCTGGGTTTCCGGGAAAAAGCTAAATTGGTCTCGATCCGCGACAAGTATCAGGTGGATGGCGAATTCCGCGATTACGTGACCCGCTATTTCTCAGAGTTTGAGGTCTTGCTCGACGAATCCAAAAAACGCGACCAGGAAGGCTTGCTCAAGAGCATTTTCTTATCGTCGGACGTCGGCAAAGTTTATATGTTGCTGGGCCCGTGCCTTGGGCCGGGAAATCGTCGCTCCGGACGTTTGATCTCCCGCCTTTAACGGGTATAAACCCTCGGCATGTTTTCAACGCATCACAAGTCCATTGCGGTCTGGTTATTCATTGTCACGGCGATGGTTTTTTTCATGGTTATTCTTGGAGGCGTGACCCGGCTTACCCAATCTGGACTGTCCATGGTCAATTGGCACCCGGTAACGGGATGGCTGCCGCCGCTGGGCCTGGCGGAATGGGAGGCGGTGTTCTCCGATTACCGGAATTCCCCGGAATACCTGAAGGTCAATCAGGGTATGAGCCTGGCCGAATTTAAGTCGATATTCTGGTTTGAATTTACGCATCGGCTTTTGGGCCGCCTGATCGGCGTCGCGTTTTTGGTGCCGATGGTGGTGTTCTGGATCAGGGGATGGATCAGCCGACAGTTGGCACCGAAGCTTGTCGTTCTCTTCATCCTTGGGGGCCTGCAAGGGGTTTTGGGGTGGTATATGGTTAAAAGCGGCTTGGTCGACCGGCCCGATGTCAGCCAGTACCGTCTGGCCGCACACCTAGGCTTGGCGTTGGCAATCTTGGCCGCAATGCTGTGGGTGGCTTTAGGGTTGGTTCGTCCGGCGCCGTCCGCCACCCCGGATATCGGACTTAAAAGGGGGGTCTGGGGCCTGTTGACCCTCATTACCCTTACCGCGCTATCCGGCGCTTTCGTCGCCGGGCTGGACGCCGGGCATATTTACAATACTTTTCCGCTAATGGGGGGCGGCTTTATTCCCGAGGGAATAATGGCCCTTTCACCGTTTTATTTGAATTTTTTTGAAAATATCCCCACCGTTCAATTCGATCACCGGGTTTTGGCAGTGACCACCTTCGTTGCCGTCATGGTGTTCTGGTGGCGGGCGGGAACAAAGCAGCTGACCACAGCCCAGGGTCTGGCCACCAAGGTGTTGGCGTCGGTGGCCGTTGTGCAGGTAGGGTTGGGGATATCGACGCTGTTGTTGGTAGTGCCGGTCCCCCTGGCGGCTTTGCACCAGACAGGGGCCCTGGTTTTACTTTGCATTGCCGTCTGGCTGGCGCATGAATTCCGTTTTCCTGATCCTAAACACTAGGACTTTAACCGAACCTTTAGACGCTTCCGCCATGTTTCGAGTTTGTTGAATTAGGGAACAGGCTTCTACTTGGCCAAAAGATTAGGGTAAGATGCCCGGGCAATGTTAATGCCCCGGCGAGGGAAGGTAGTTTTGAGAGGGAGCCACAATGAGCGACGATAATTTCGGTTGGTCACCCGTAGCGATTTCGATGGTTTGGTATGCGCGGTGCTTCTTAAAGAATTGGACATGATTGATGACATCAAGTTCGTGCACCCCAAGGACATGCAGGACGGGACGATTTTGATTTCCGGTACCGACATCACCACAAACCTTCCGTACGTGGATGGCGTGCATCTGGCATTCGACCACCATTCCAGTGAAGTCTCCCGCGCCGATGGTAAGACCCCGGAAATTCATATTATTGACCCGGAGGCACCTTCAGCGGCCCGTGTTGTATATGACCATTACGGCGGCAAAGACAAATTCCCCAGCATATCCGATGACATGATGGACGCCGTGGATAAAGGCGATTCCGCCCAGTTTTCAGAAGATGAAATTCTCAATGCCGATGGCTGGCCGTTGTTGAATTACCTAATGGATGCCCGTACAGGGCTTGGCCGGTTCCGAGATTTCAGGGTTTCCAATTATAACTTGATGATGCAGCTGATCGATTATTGCTGCGATCATACCGTCGATGAAATCCTGGCGTTGCCGGATGTCGCCGAACGGGTTGATCTCTATAACGATCACCTGGAATCATCGAAGGAACAGATCAAACGCTGCACCACCGTTCACGGCAATCTGGCGGTGTTGGATTTGCGCGAAGAAGAAGTCATTGAAGCAACCAACCGGTTCATGATCTACGCCCTGTTCCCGGATACCAATATTTTTATCCATGTCATGTGGGGGCTAAATAAGTTAAACACCGTGTTTGCCACTGGCAAATCCATCGTCAACCGGACATCGAAAACCAACATCGGCGATTTGATGTTAAAATACGACGGTGGCGGGCATGAAAACGCCGGCACGTGTCAGGTCGATGTCGACGATGCGGAACGTGTGCTGGGTGAATTGATTGAACAGATCAACGCCGACGGGTAAAAATCCCGCTGTAACCATAAAAAGAGGCTTGGAGGCGTTTTTGGGACCATTTCGTCCCGGCGCCGCCAAAGGATCACGTATGAAATTGAAAGGTTCCTTCCGGTCACTTGTCTTTTTGGTCCCCGCCTTTAGTGCGGTCGTGTTGTTGTCGTCGCTGGTCGGGTGCGCCAGCGGTCAAAAAACCCTGCATCTGTTTCTAGGCGAGCCAAGCAGTTACACGGAACCGCTATCTGGGGACGCCCAAAAACAACTGGACCGATTCAAAACCGTCTACCGGGACTATTCGGCGGACCCCGAACAAACCGACCGGCTGGAATACTTCGAATTCGCCTATCGCCGGGTGCGCGCCGGTTACGTCAGTGAAGTCCCCGATGCCACACTGATCGACGCTGCCGTAAAAGGCGTGCGTGACACCAAATCCCAACCCGGTACGCTGGCGCCCAAGGCGCTGGTGGAAGCCGCGTTGGGTTCCATGGTCGCCTCCCTGGACCCGCATTCGTCGTTTCTCAATGCCGAAGAATTCAACGAGATGTCTGTCCAAACGCGCGGCGAATTTGGCGGCTTGGGGATTGAGATCACCATGGAAGACGGCCTGGTCAAGGTCATCGCCCCTATCGAAGGCACCCCGGCCTCAAGCGCCGGTATGAAAGCCGGCGATTTGATTACCCATGTCGACGGCGACCCGGTGAAGGGCAAGACCCTGGCGCAATCGGTTAAACACATGCGAGGCAAACCGGGGACGTCCATTGTCCTAACTATCCGGCGCAAGGGCCGGTCCGATTTTCCGTTGACCATTATCCGCGCCGTCATCAAGATCAAGGCAGTGCGCTGGCGCATCGAAGGTGACATCGGCTATGTCCGCGTCGCCCGCTTCACCTCTAAAATGGAAGCTGGCATTGAGACGGCGCTTGAGGATATTTACAGTAAACTTGGCACTCGGTTGGCCGGCATCGTGCTCGACCTACGCAACAATCCCGGCGGGCTTCTCGATCAATCATTGATATTGGCCGACAGCTTTTTGGATAAAGGCGAGATCGTTGCCGTGCGCGGCCGTAACCCGGGTCGCCATCGCGTTCATAGGGCGTCAGCGGGCGATCTTGCCAATGGTTTGCCGATGGTGGTGCTGATCAATTCGGGCTCGGCCTCGGCGTCGGAGATTGTCGCCAGCGCCCTTCAGTATCACCGCCGCGCCACCTTGATGGGCAGCCGCTCGTTCGGCAAGGGCTCGGTGCAAACGATCCTGCCGCTGCCCTTGGAAGGCGGCCTTAAGATGACAACGGCGCTGTATTACGCGCCATCGGGCAAGACCATCCAGGCTCGCGGTGTTGCCCCTGATATCATTATCAATCCAGCCAAGGGCGATGACCCTGCTACCAAACGCCGCCGCGAACAAGATCTGCCCGGCGCCATGCCGGCGGTCGGCAAGGAACCCGTGCATACCGCCACCCCGCAAGTATCAGAATCCGGCTGCCCCGAAGTCGGCGAGAATAAAGACCGCCAATTAGGCTGCGCCCTGGCTTTCCTGCACGCCGGATCGGCCAAGAATTTCTTGGCAATGTTTAAGGCACAACCTCGTATATAGGGCGCACGTCTATAGTGCCCGCGTCTATTAAACCCCAGGATTTAGGGGCGGAAACGTCCGTTCCCGCACGAAGGAAAACAAATGTCTGAATTACAAAAAATCGAACCCGAAGACGCCGTCGGCGAAGTCGCCGAACTGTACAAGGCGGTGACGGTGATGTTGGGCCGAGTGCCCAACTTTTACCGCTTTCTGGCCCATTCGCCCATGGTCGCCAAGATGCTGTTGCCATTCAACGCGGTCATGCAGCGCCAGGGCGGCGGCAGCATTCTGACCACCAAGATCAAGGAATTAGTGGTCATCAAAACAAGCAAGATCAACGGCTGCGCCTATTGCTATGCGCACAACACCTCGTTGGGCCGGGCCGCCGGGATCAGCGAAGAACAGGTCTTGGTGATTGATGGTGACGACTTCATGAATTCCGAGCTATTAAGCCCGCGCGAAAAGGCCGCCGTTCTGTGGGCGGAGCATGTGACCCGCAATACGGTCCGCGACCACCCGGAAATCCGCGATCAGGTGCGCGAACATTTCACCGATGCCGAAATGGTCGAACTGACGCTGATTTCGGGGATGTTCAATATGTTCAATCGGTTCATGGATTGCATGGGCGTGCCCATGGATACACAGCAAGACATCGACAGCATTCAGGGGTCGCTGCACCTCGATCCTGACAATGTTAGGGCCTATTTCGAACATGTCGCCGCCAACTGGCCCGACACCGTCCCCGGGCCTAATCCCGACACCTGAGACATCGGCCTTCAGTGCCATCATGAGGGTATTCATCGTCAGCGCACACCCTGAACCGAAGTCGTTCAATACGGCGCTGCGTGATCTGTCCATCCGGGTGTTGGGGGACCTGGGCCACGATGTCAGGGTGTCGGACCTGTACGATATGGGTTTCAATCCTGTCGCCGACGCGGCGGATTTTAACGACCGGCAGAATCCGGATTATCTCGTTTATGCGCTTGAGCAGCGCCACGGTTATGAAAACAAAACACTGGCTCCCGATATCCTGGGTGAGATCGAAAAGGTCCTTTGGTGCGACCTGCTGATTTTGAATTTTCCGCTTTTTTGGTTTTCCACGCCGGCGATCCTGAAAGGTTGGATCGACCGGGTGCTGATCTCGGGACTAACCTACGGCGGTAAGCGGTTCTACGACCGGGGTGGGCTCAAGGGCAAAAAAACCATGGTCACTCTCACCTTGGGCGGTCGCCCCCATATGCTGACCGACGACGGAGTCCACGGGCGGCTCGAAGACATGCTCCGTCACCTGCTGCGCGGCACGCTTTATTACACCGGCATGAGCGTGCTGCCGCCCTTCGTCGCCTGGCACGTGCCCTATATCTCTGATCAAGATAGAGGGGACTACCTTCAGGCGTACGAGGAACGGCTGGGCCAATTGAATGATCTAGAACCACTGGCCTTTCCATCTCTTGATGAGTTTGATGACAAGCTCAACCGGCTAACGTAACATGCGGACTTAGGTGATAATTGGCTTTGACAGCCTGAAGATCGTCGCAACCATCGGGCCGGTGCTGGTGTTTTCGTCTCTCGGTATCACCGCGACGGCGATGAATTCGTCGATCATTTTGTATCTGTCATCCATTGAGCCGCTTGGCTCGCTTATTCTTTTTGGCACCAAGTTGATGCCCTACCTGCAAATCGTCATCGCCTTCACCTTCATCAAATTTTTCATGCCCAACCCCTTCGCGGACATTATCATGCTGTCGGCAAACACCGAAACGCATCAAATAAAAAATGACAGGGATGCTGGAACGACCGAGTATTTGGCAAAACCAGTTTTTGCAAAGAGGTTTTATGAGCGGATCGTTGCCGTCATTGAAAATAAACGACGATTCGTACGCGTAAAAACATTTTTTGGGCCTGATCGCCGCCGACTAAACCGTCCATATTTTGATGAAGAACGGCGAGTAAAAAATCGCGCATACAGTGCAAACTAACTTACTAAAACAATTTTTTTCCATATTCTCGGAACGGATTTTATTTACAAAAAAAAGTGGCACTATGAATCCAAAAGAGGTGGCACTATCAAACCCGAAGAAATGGTTCTGAGAATCAGTATTAATGCCATCGGCAAAGACAATTCTGAGACTTCACAGCCACCTAATATTTATATTTCATTCGACAGCAACGGATGGAATGATGGATTTGGAATTCTTTCGTTACTTAATTTTGCCGGGGCGGAAAAGTGATTGGGAGTCGACGGAGATTGATTGACTCCGTTTTTTTTAAAATTTACAAATATTGAATATGTTCGGGTTTTTATGCTAAATCCACTTAGCTTCTCATTCGAACCAAAAGATTTTTTGAAGGTATTTCACGCCCTCGGTCCTTGCGTTGAAAATAACTGGCTAACTTTGGAGTATTTTAATGTTCATCACTAATCCCTTCGCCGAGCTTGCGGCGTCCATACCACCCGCCCTCATGAAGACCTACGTCATCATCATGATACTTTTGGTCGTGGGTGGCACGCTATTCGACATTGTGCATAAGATGAGCGCCAAGTATTTTTTCAACAACTGGCGAGATG